>OLQV01003113.1_pt1 | contig 10187 bp, 10 predicted proteins | sample 1672371 | NCBI WGS metagenome assembly OLQV01 (sample SAMEA3136676, study PRJEB25190) | human gut metagenome
GGTTTACTCTCCGCAGGCGCGACAGAAGGTGAATTGCCCGAAGGGCAAGAGAAGGTGCCCTGGGGTATGACCTCAGCGCACCGTTTCTAACGATTTGCAAACGTTTAACCGTAGGGGCGGCCATTGGCCGCCCACGCAGCACTCTGCCATCGCATTCATTCTCCATTTTCAATTCTCCCTTCTGCACACGCCCAATTCAAACAAACAGCAAAAAAAGAGCGGTCTCCCGACCGCTCTTTTGTATTCCGAAGCATCAGCATGCGCCCTTTTCCGAGCAGAATTTGACTTCTTTGCCCTCAAGGATCATATTTGTGGTGCGCACGGCGCACATTTTACCGCACATCGAGCAGGTATGACGCTCGGTCGGCGGAACCTGATTATAGAACCGCTCTGCCTTTTCCGGGTCGAGTGCCAGCGTGAACTGCGCGGGCCAGTCCAGCTTATGACGCGCGTCCGCCATTGCGTTATCGCGGTCACGCGCACCGGGCAGACCGAGTGCGATATCGGCGGCGTGGGCCGCAATTTTGCTGGCGACGATGCCCTCGCGGACGTCATTTTCATCCGGCAGACGCAGGTGCTCCGCCGGTGTAACGTAGCACAGGAAGTTCGCGCCCGCCTGTGCGGCAATAGCGCCGCCGATGGCCGAGGTAATATGGTCGTAACCCGGTGCAATATCGGTGACGAGCGGCCCGAGGACATAGAAAGGCGCTCCATGGCAAAGGCGCTTTTCCATCTGCATATTGGCCGCGATCTCGTTCATCGCCATATGGCCGGGACCTTCGATCATAACCTGCACGTCCTTCGCCCACGCACGCTGTGCAAGGTTGCCCAGCTCGATCAGCTCACTGATCTGCCCTGCATCGGACGCATCATCAATGCAGCCCGGGCGCAGTGCGTCACCCAGCGAAATGGTAACGTCGTAGCGGCGCAGAATGTCCAGCACCTCGTCGTAATACTCGAAGAACGGATTCTCATTGCCGGTCATCTTCATCCATGCGAACAGCAGCGAGCCGCCGCGGGAGACGATGTTCATCCTGCGGCCCTCGCGCATGAAGGCTTCAACCGCACGGCGGTTGATACCTGCATGAATGGTCATGAAGTCCACGCCCTCCCTGGCGTGCGCCTCAACGACCTTGAGGAAATCCTGCGCTGTGATCTCGAGCAGGTCCTTTTCCAGATACCCGATCGCGTCGTACATCGGCACGGTGCCGATCATCGCCGGCGACATGTCGATCAGCTGCTTGCGAAAGGTGTTGGTCTTGCCGTAGTTGGATAGATCCATGATGGACTCCGCGCCCATGTCAACGGCCATGCGCACCTTGCGCAGCTCCATCTCGTAGTCCTTGCAGTCACCCGAAATGCCGAGATTGACATTGATCTTTACGCGGGTGCCGTCGCCGACCGCCTCTGCGGACAGGCTTTTGTGATTGATGTTCGCCGGAATCGCAATCGTACCCTTTGCGACTCGTTCCATGATGAACTCGACCGGACGGTTCTCCTTTTTGGCGACCGTTTCGATCTCCGGCGTGACGATACCGCGCTTTGCGGCATCCATCTGCGTTGCATAATTTCTCATGGCTTACTGATACTCCTTCGGAATAAAATTTATATTGCTTCCGGAGTGCGGGAAATTAAAATTCTACTGTGGCATGCGGTGCGCTCTGTCCGCAGTATAGTACCGCACTTCGGCGGCAGACAAGTGAGAGAATGGCTGCAAATGCGGCGGTGGATGAGGTTACTCGGGAAAACCTCATCAGTCATCCTGCGGATGACAGCTTCCCCAGCGGGGAAGCCTTGGGTGCTTAAACGTACAGATAGTCGGCCATTACAGGCTGCAGATTATGCTCTACGATTGCGTTATACACCTCATCGACCGAGCGGCCGTCCGAGATCTCGAACTGCTCATCGCCCTTATCCTCGCCGGAGTGACCGCCGATACCGACGTCTACGCCTGCGGAAATCTTGGTGGCGGCGATGCCGATAATATTATCGCGGAAGCCTGCCCGCTCACGGGTCGAGATAGTGATGGACGCGAACGGCATGAAGATGCGGTAGGCGCAGACGACCTGCAGCAGCTGCGGCTCGTGTACGTCCTTCGGATTGATCTTATCGTTATTGATGATCGGACGCAGGCGCGGACACGAGAAAGCGATCTCTGCGTGCGGATACTTGCGCTGCAGCAGATACGCGTGCAGACCGGTCGCAAACGCATCCTTGCGGAAGTCGGACAGACCGAGCAGCGCCGCAAAGCCGACACCGCGCATGCCGCCCATCAGTGCACGCTCCTGCGCATTCAGGCGGTACGGGAAAATGCGCTTGTGACCGCCGAGGTGCAGGGTTTTGTACTTCTGGTCATCATAGGTCTCCTGAAATACGGTGACGTAGTCCACACCGCACTCGTGCAGATAAGCGTACTCATCCACGTTGAGCGGATAAATCTCGATGCCGATGACACGGAAATACTTGCGCGCCAGCTTAACGGCTTCACCGATGTAGGATACCGGCGACATGGCACGGCTCTCGCCGGTCAGAATGAGGATTTCCTGCAGACCGGTCTCCGCGATGGCCTTCAGTTCCTGTTCGACCTCGTCCATATCCAGTTTGGCACGGCGAATCTTGTTGTGACAGTTGAAACCGCAGTAAATGCAGTAATTTTCGCAGTAATTGGCGATATACAGCGGCGTGAACATCTGCACCGAGTTGCCGAAATGCTTGCGCGTTTCGGCCTGTGCGCGCTGCGCCATCTGCTCAAGGAACGGCAGCGCCGCGGGAGACAGCAGTGCGCCGAAGTCCTCCGGCGAGAGAACGTCCTTGCGAAGCGCACACAGTACGTCAGCCGCCGTATAGGCATCCGCGTCATAGGCGTTCATGCGGGAAATGACCTCGTCCTGCACCTCGGAGCCGATGTTGTCCATACCCGGCTGGTACTCCATGTGATTGGTTTGTTCAGTGATATATTTTGCGGAGATGATCTCCGTTTTTTCGTTTTCCATGACAAATACCTTTCTGTTTTCGCGCAAAGCGCGCATTTAATCGAGAACTTTAATCCTGCAGGAAACCGGTCAGCGGAGAGGATGCCGAAGCCGTCTCACGGACACGGCCCAGACCGGCAAGATATGCCGTGCGGCCTGCCTCAATCGCCTGCTTGAACGCCTCAGCCATCGCTGGAATATCGCCTGCGGTGGCAATCGCGGTGTTGGCCATGATAGCTGCCGCGCCCATCTCCATCGCCTCGCAAGCCTGCGACGGACGGCCGATGCCTGCGTCCACGATGATCGGCAGATCAATTTCATCAATCAAAATCTTGATGAACTCGCGGGTGGCGAGACCCTTGTTCGTACCGATCGGAGCCGCCAGCGGCATGATGGAAGCCGCACCGGCATTGACCAGATCGCGCGCAACGTTCAGATCGGGGTACATATACGGCATAACGACGAAGCCCTCTTTCGCGAGGATCTCGGTCGCGCGGATGGTCTCCTGATTGTCCGGCAGCAGGTACTTGCTGTCGCGCATAATTTCGATCTTGACGAAATCACCGCACCCGCACGCACGCGACAGACGCGCAATACGAACCGCCTCGTCGGCATTGCGAGCACCCGAGGTGTTCGGCAGCAGCGTTACGCCCTCCGGAATATAGTCGAGGATGTTAGCCGTGCCGCCCTCATTTGCGCGGCGCAGCGCCAGCGTGATGATCTGTGCGCCTGCGTTCTGCACGGCAGCGTTGATCAGGTCGAGCGAATATTTGCCGGAACCAAGGATAAAGCGGGACTGGAACTCGTGTCCGCCGATTACAAGTGTATCTTTCATGTGAAAAACTCCTTTTTCTTGACCCATTTAAGGGAAACGTGTAAACTGATAGTATAAATAAGAAAGGGGAACGTAAAAGTGAAAAAGTTTATCGAAGAATTCAAAGCCTTCGCGTTGCGCGGCAACGTGATGGACATGGCCATCGGTGTTATCATCGGCGGCGCTTTCACCAGCATTGTGACTTCACTGACCGAAAACCTTATCAACCCGATCCTCGGCCTGTTCGGCGGCACCGATTTAAGCGGTTTCGTGCTGAACCTCGGCGGTGTGGAACTGCGCTACGGTGCATTCATCACCTCGATCATCAACTTTTTGATCATGGCGTTCGTGCTGTTCTGTCTGCTCAAAACGGTCAATAAGCTGACTGCGCTCGGCAAAAAGCCGGAAGCACCCGCAGAGCCGACCACCAAGGTCTGCCCGTTCTGCTGCAGCGAGATTCCGATCAAGGCTGTCAAGTGTGCACACTGCGGTTCCGATCAGCCGAAAGAATAATGGAGAGCGGAGAATGAAAGCTGCGGCTTCTGTTCTCCATTTTCTATTTACGGCTCCGTTTCGCCAATGAGCAGACGCAGCACCATGGTTCCCTCGTGTGCCGAGCAGACCGCTACGCGCGGCGCCATCAGACCGAGACCGTCGGCTACATCGCTTGTACCGTCGCCGCAGAGGTACACATGGCCGAAGCGTTTTTCGGTCTTGATCAGGTTCGCCGAGCCGTAGCCTGCCATGCCGCTGCCCGATACGACCGGCTTTTCCGGCAGTCTGGTAAGCAGATTCTCGAGCAGCATAGCCTTCTGATCCGGCTTGTCGAACGCCTCCACGACCACATCACAGCCGGGGAACAGCCGCTCCACGTTGGACGGAACGACCCGCTCGGTGTAAGTCTCGTAGGTGAGATAGGGATTGATGGCCTCAAGCTGCTCGACAAGCGCGAGCGTTTTCGGGATGCCGAGGTCTTTCATCGTGTAATGCTGACGGTTGAGGTTGGTGATGTCCACCACATCGAAATCCACGAGGATGAGATGACCGACACCCAACCGCGCCAGAAAGATCGCAAGGTTGGAGCCAAGCCCGCCCAGACCCGCAATGCCGACACACGCCTTGTCCAGCTTAGCCTGAATATCCGCGCCGTGGCGTTCCACCAGTGCGTCATGCAGTTGTTCTTTGGTTAAAATCATGATTTTTCTCCTGTAATCACGCGCAGCGTGCATTGAATCGGAAAGAAATTGCATTGCAATTTCTATGAAAACCGGGAGCTTGTATCTCAGTTTTCATACCAGTAAAAAAGGTGTGTGCCGCTCGCGGCGCGCAAATTTCTTTGGGACATATCCGCGTTTTACGCAGTATGTCCCCTCTCGATTGAAACTGTAGTTTCAATCGAAGAATATCAGCCGCCGCCCACGAAGCATACGACTTCCAGATGGTCTGCATCGGTCAGCTTCTCTTCCGCGAACTGCGCGCGCGGAATGATGGTGCCGTTCTTCTCGACAGCCACACGCTGCGGGTCGTGACCCAGCTCCTTCAGCAGTGCCAGTACGGTTCCTTCTGCGGGAACAGCGCGTTCGTTACCGTTTACTTTCATGCAAATATCCTCTTTTCTGCAAGAAAAAATGCTCCGGTCTCACCATGCGGTAAAACCGGAGCATTAAAATTTCAAGTATATGCGACAGCTTCCCTACGATGGTGCTAACCAACAGGTTCAAAAGGTTAGGCTCTCGCCCTCTCAGCCGCTCATCACGGCACCCTTGCTTGCAAATACAGTATGCACCTCATTCTCCCACTTGTCAAGCACATTTTTTTCGGATATAATGCAGTTATACAATGCAAACATTCGTTCGAAAGGAGATGATGACCGATGGACAGAACCATTCTGCACTGCGACTGCAACTCGTTTTTCGCGAGTGTGGAAACGCTGCTCGACCCGTCGCTCGCCGACGGTCCGACCGCGGTCTGCGGTGATCCGGAGAGCCACCACGGCATCATTCTCGCCAAGAACGAGAAGGCCAAAGCCTTCGGCGTACAAACTGCCGAGACCATCTGGCAGGCGAAACGGAAATGCCCGGATTTACGTTTGGTAGCACCGCATCGGAGCGAATATGTGAAGTTTTCGCGCAAATGCAACGAGCTGTACCTGCAGTACACCGATCTTGTCGATCCGTTCGGCATTGACGAATCCTTCCTTGATGTCACCGGCTCGATGCACCTGTTCGGCTCCGGCGAGCATATCGCGGACGAGCTGCGCCGCCGCATGCGCGAGGAGGTCGGACTGACCATCTCGGTCGGTGTGTCGTTCAACCGCGCGTTCGCCAAGCTCGGCAGCGATTACAAAAAGCCGGACGGCACGACGGTCTTTTCGCGCGAAAATTTCAAGCAGCGCGTGTGGACCTTGCCCGCGAACACACTCCTGTATGTCGGCAAACGCGCCAGCGACCGGCTGAACCGACTGGGCGTGCGCACGATCGGCGAGCTTGCCGCCTGCGATCCGGCGTTTATCCACAGCATTCTGGGCAAAAACGGCGATCTTCTGCTGCGTTACGCCAGAGGCGAGGACGATGAGCCGGTGCGCTCGTTTTACGCCGAACGCGAGGTCAAATCGGTCGGCAACAGCATGACGTTCGCGCACAATCTGCTCGGCGCGGACGAATGCCGCATGGGTATTACGGCGCTGTGCGACAATGTCGGCAGACGTTTGCGAAAGCGCGGCATGGTGTGCCAGACCGTGCAGCTCGGCATCCGCGACCCGGAGTTTCACAACCGCTCACGACAGGTAACGCTTGAGCGGCCGACCAACTCCACGCGGACGCTCATCGATCTGTCCATGCAGCTGCTGCTCGGGCACTGGCCGATGGACAAGCCGGTGCGCCTGCTGTCGGTCACGGCTGCCAATCTGCTGCCGGAAAATCAGTCGTGCGAGCAGCTTTCGCTGTTTGATGCCGCCGAGGATATCCAAAAGCGCGACCGCCAGCATAAGCTCGACCAGACGGTTGACGCACTGCGGCAAAAATTCGGTGATCAATCCGTTGTGTTCGCGCATTCGGTGAAGAAAAAGGATAAAACGGATAAAACATGAGGACATATCCATCGGATATGTCCTCATGTTGCGTTACTGCGTCAGCCGGAAGGAAACTGCCCATCTGCCGTCCATCAGGTTGCTTGCGGTATAGAGATCACCGGTAAGTGTACAGCCGGCAACATCCTTGTATGCCATCGGGAAAACGTACTCGGTGTAGTCGGTGTCGTTGTCAAAATCCTTGTAGGTTACCGTGTAATCGCACATCAATTCCGTGCCGTCCGCAAGGTGCAACGTAGAAAAATCTGCGTGATTACCCAATGACAGCGAACCATCTGTGCGATAGTGCAAATGCAGTTCTCCATTCCGCCAGCCTGCGGCAATCAGTGCGCATATACCGTTTTCGCTTTGCCAGAGCGTGCCCTGCGGAACAAGAAAATCATACGAATCCATGTCACCCAGCGCATCCGGATTCATTGTACCGTAACCGTTGATTGCATGGTTCTCGGTCGGTGCGTTTTTCGGCACAGCAGACAAATCCGCCGTTACCGGAACACCTTCCTGCTTTTCTCTGCCGATGAGAAGCTGATTGAACGAAAACCGGAATGCACCTGCCGGAATATGTTTGCCATTCAAATCATCAATCTGCATAAAATAGGTTGCGGTATGCGTATTCGGGTCGTAATCGAGCGTTGAGCAGCCATAGGAACGTGCTCCACGACCAAAACCGGCGTAATCAAGCGACCAGCTGTCATACAGATCCGGTGCGGCATCGCCGAACAGGCTGCCCGTGGTGTCGGTCAGCGACAAATACACCTTTGCCGTGCTGCCTTCCACGTCCGCTGAAACGACCTCCAGCTTGACGCCCCGGTCCTCGCAGACCTGCCCGACCGGCTGCAGGTACTCCGCCATGCCGGGCGCAATTTGGTACAGCACCCGCAGAACCGCCTCCTGATTGGCGGCTACGGCGGTGCTCACGCAGGCCAGTGCCGCCGCAACCGCAAGGATGATCTTGAGCGGTTTTCGCGCTCTGTGCGGCTTGCCGCTCTCCATTTTGGCAATCGTCTGCTGCACCAGTGTGTCGCTCGGCGTGATATTCTCATTCATGCTGCGGTACTGCTTGTGAAAATCCATCGTCCAGCTCTCCTTTCATCAATTCGCGCAGCTGTGCCCGTGCGCGTGTCAGCCGTGTACGTATCGCGGACGGTTTTTCCCCGCTCATGCGCGCAATCTCCTCTGCGGTGTAACCCTCGTAGTAGAATAAATGCACTGCCGCGCGGTACTTGGGCGTCAGCCGCCGCAGGGCCTCATCCAGTGCGCTGTCCTCCGGCTCGGGAAACGGAATGCGGTCATCGAGCGGTGTGTCGTGCCGCCGCCATGCCATGCGCCAGTGGCTTTTCAGGCAGTTGAGTGTCACCCGCAGCAGCCATGCCTTTTCGTGCTCCACACTGTCGAAAACCGGTCGTTTACGCACGGTCTGGAGAAAGACCTCCTGAAAAATATCGTCCGCATCGTGACGGCTGCGCGTCTGTGCATACGCCAATCGGTATACCATGTCACCGTAGACGCTGACGAGTTGTTCGGGTGTTTTTTCGGTCATGCTCCATCCTCCTTTCACCGGTAATACGAAATAAAAACCCGAAGTGCTACAAATTTTCGCAGAAATTTATCGCACTTCGGGTTGCATTTATTTTGTCCACGCTTGCTTGAGCCGCTTTGCCGCCTCGTCGATCTGCTGTTCGGTCAGACCGGCATAGCCGAGCACGAGTGTTGCTCGCGGCGGCTTGACCGGCGGCGTATAGTACGCCGAAAGCGGGTAAACGCGCACACCAACCGTCTTTGCGCGCTCAATAAGTTCGTGCTCGAGCATGCCGTTGCGCATGTGCAGCAGCAGGTGCAGGCCGGCTTCCGAGCGCGAGACCTCATGCGGCAGGTCGGCCAGCTCGCGGTCAAGCGCAGCCATGAGCGCGTCGCGGCGTGCCTGATAGACCTTGCGGCTGCGGCTGATGTGCCGCTCGAAGCCGCCGGTGTGCATGAAGGCCGCCAGCGTGTGCTGGTCAAAGCTCGGCACGGTAGACGAGTACCGCGAAAACCGTTCGCGATAGCGCGCCATCAGCGCATTCGGCAGCACCAGATAGCCGATGCGCAGTCCGGGGGCAAGGCTTTTCGCAAAGGTGTTGACGTACACGACACGGCCTGTCTGATCCAGCTCGCCTAACGCCGGAATCGGGCGGGAGGCATAGCGAAATTCGCTGTCGTAATCATCCTCGATGATGTAGCGGTCGGGCGCTTCCGACGCCCAGCGAAGGATTTCCAGTCGGCGGGCAGCCGTCATAACCGTGCCCAGCGGGAAATGGTGCGACGGCGTAAGGTATACCACCGATGCGTCACTCGCGGCCAGCGCGTCAGCACGCAGACCGTGCTTGTCCAGCGGTGTCGGACGCACGGTCACACCGTTCACTGCGAAAATCTGGTACAGCTTGCGGTAGCCGGGGTTCTCGAGCGCGTACACGCGGTCGCGGCCGAGCAGCTGAATGACAAGGTGCATCAGATACTCCGAGCCTGCGCCGATGAGGATGTTGTCCGGCGAGACATTGATGCCGCGGAAGTCGTGCAGGTAGCGCACGATCTCCTCTCGAAGTTCCGCCGCGCCGCATGGGTCGGTCGCACGGAGCAGCGCACTCGAGTATTCGCTCAGCACACTGCGCGACAGCCGCGCCCATGTGGAGAACGGAAAGCAGCCGTTATCGACAAAATCCGTGCGAAAATCGTAAGGATAGGTCTCCTCAGAGGCGGAAATCGGCGGCAAAGGCGGTGCAAATGGCTCCTGCGGCTCGGAAACCGGCACGGCAAGCTGCTCCTGCACAAAGTAGCCGCGCCTTGGCGCAGAGGCGATGTAGCCTTCGGCGGCAAGTTGGCCGTAGGCGGTTTCCACGGTGATCTGGCTGACGCGCAGATTGGCCGCCAGCTGGCGTTTGCTCGGCAGGCGCGTGCCGCCGGGCAAGGCGCCGGACATGATGTCCGCGCGGACAGCGTGGTAGAGCTGCTCGTAGAGCGGCTGTTGGTCGTGCGGTTTGAGATGGTAAGTCAGCATGGCCGGAGGCTCCTTTCTTTGCGTCTTTTGCAAAATCTGTGCTGATTTTATGAGTTATCGCTTGCGAAGTGAACGAAATCTGCGCTGACGCCGCGCGGGCGCACAAGAGGGTAGACACCAAGGTTTCTACCCTCTTGTGAATCACCCGTTTCCTGTCATAGTCTGGCGCAGACCAGCGACCGGCGACCGCTGCGAAAATAGGGGTACGGCAGTCGGGTTACGCTTGCGTTTGTTTCGTAAAATATTTGCAGTTCACAGATAGCTTACTGCTACACAGAC
>OLQV01003115.1_pt1 | contig 10184 bp, 9 predicted proteins | sample 1672371 | NCBI WGS metagenome assembly OLQV01 (sample SAMEA3136676, study PRJEB25190) | human gut metagenome
CAACGCTCCCGAGTATGCCTGCATCAAGGAGCTCATGGACGCTGTTGACGATTATATCCCCACTCCCGACCGTAAGGCCGATATGCCCTTCCTGATGCCCGTTGAGGACGTCTTCACCATCTCCGGCCGCGGCACCGTCGCCACCGGTAGAGTTGAGCGTGGTCAGCTCAAGCTCGGCGAGGAAGTCGAGATCATCGGCCTGACCGACGAGCGTCGCAAGACCGTCGTCACCGGTATCGAAATGTTCCACAAGCTGCTCGACTACGCCGAGGCTGGTGATAACATCGGTACCCTGCTGCGTGGTGTTGCCAAGAACGAGATCGAGCGCGGCCAGGTTCTGTCCAAGCCCGGTTCCATTCACCCCCTCACCAAGTTTGTTGGTCAGGTTTACGTCCTGAACAAGGACGAGGGCGGCCGTCACACCCCGTTCTTCAACAACTATCGTCCTCAGTTCTACTTCCGTACCACCGACGTCACCGGTGTCATCACTCTGCCCGAGGGCACCGAGATGTGCATGCCCGGCGATAACGTCGACATGAACGTTGAGCTGATCACCCCCATCGCGATCGAGAAGGGCCTCCGCTTCGCTATCCGTGAAGGCGGCCGTACCGTCGGTTCCGGTGTTGTTATCGAGTGCAAGGACTAATTCCTGAATGAGATAGAAGAAAGACAGCCGAAAGGCTGTCTTTCTTTTTGCCCTGTGAAGAAGCTCCGCCGGAAAACGAGAGCGAAGCGGGGAAGGTGGGCGCTCAGGCGTCCTTCGGAAAGGCCAGCGGCGCGATGAAGCCGCCTTCGCCGGTGCAGAGGATATCGCCCGCGACGATCTCGCCGCCGCAGATGTAGAGGTCGGCCTGACAGACCTTGCCCGAGGGATGGTTTTTCACCGTGTAGGTGCAGCGCTCGACCGTTTTGCCGCAGCAGGGCTCCAGATCAAAGCCCTGCGCGCGCTGGAGCACATTGTAGCTCAGATAGGGCTCCTCCAGCTCCTTGGGCAGGGTGAGCGAGAGTGTTTCGACCGGCTCCGGCTCGACCTGCCAGCCGAGGGAGTTCAGGTAGGCGACGCGCTGCTCGTTCGTTGCGGCGGCAGCGGTACGGTCCGAGCCGCATGAGCGCAGCAGGAGAAAGCCGAGAAAGGCAAGCAGCAGCAGCCACAAAACGCCGAGCAGCCGGCGGCGGGAATATTTCATCGTGCAGATAAACACAGCGTCACACCCTTTCACGAAAGACTATTCCCAAACGGGGCAAAGTATGATAGGATGGGCGCAGAAATGAAAGCGAAAGCAGAGGAGAATGGGTATGGCGAAGGAACGGCTGGACAAGCTCATCGCCTCGACGGGACGCTGGTCGCGCCGCGAGGTCAAGACGCTCGTGCGCGAGGGCCGCGTGCTGGTGGACGGGAGGATCGCCGGCAGCGCGGAGGAAAAGTATGACGCGGAGAGCTGCTGCATCGCGGTCAACGGGGAGGAGCTGGTGCTCCGAAGGTACACCTACGTCATGCTGCATAAGCCCGCAGGCGTGCTGAGCGCGACCGAGGATGGGCGGGGCAGGACGGTGCTGGACCTGCTCACGCCGGAGCTGCGCAAGATCGGCGTGTTTCCGGTCGGACGGCTCGATAAGGATACGGAGGGGCTGCTGCTTTTGACGGACGACGGCGAGCTGGCGCACGCGCTGCTCAGTCCGAAAAAGCACGTCGATAAGGTCTATTACGCCCGCGTGTCAGGCAGGCTGACACCTGAGGACTGCGCGGCGTTCGAGGCGGGCATGACGCTCGGCGACGGGCTGGAGTGCCTGCCCGCGGGGCTGGAGATCCTCGCCGCGGGAGAGACGAGCGAATGTCTCGTCACGCTGCGCGAGGGGAAGTTCCACCAGGTCAAGCGGATGCTGGCGGCCCGCGGAAAGCCGGTGGAGTATTTGAAGCGCCTTTCGATGGGGTCGCTGCGGCTCGATGACACGCTCGCGCCGGGCGAATTCCGCCTGCTGACGGCAGCAGAGGAGGCACAGCTTCAGCGGTAGACAAAATGCCCAACGAAATTTGCGGGAGATTGAACACTTGTCCCAATATCCTTTACGCTTTCCACAAAAAAGAAAAAGTTTTTTGTAGAAAAAAGAAAAAATAGCTTGCAAATTATGTCGAAGCCAAGTATAATAATTTCATTCAATCAGCAAGTTGCACAAACTACCCGCGTAAGGGTTTCGGGAGGTACACCATGTCAGGGAGAGTTTTCCAGAACATCGTTTTGCAATTCAAGGATGCGGTCGATACCGAGATCGGCGTGATCGACGCCGAGGGCACCGTCATTGCCTGTACGGAGCTGAGCGAGATTGGCAGTCATTGGAGCGAGCTTGTGAGCAGCATCAACGACGCGGAGGAGAGCGTGGTTCCGCTCGCCGGCAAGACCTTCAAGGCGCTGTCCGGCTGGAACGGTCACTTTGATTTTGCGGTTTTTGCCTATGGCGAGAACGAGATGAGCCGCGCGGCCTGCTCCATGGCGGCGGTCGCGCTCAACGCGGCCAAGAGCTATTATGAGGAGAAGTACGACAAGGTCTCCTTCATCAAGAACATCATCTCCGACAACATCATGCTCAGTGACCTCTATATCCGTGCCAAGGAGTTGCACGTTGAGACCGAGCTCAACCGCGGCGTGTTTCTGATCCGCCGCCTGGACGAGCACTTTGAGGGCCTGACCGTGGAGGCGGTGCAGAACATCTTCCCGGACCGCCAGACCAGCTTCGCGCTTTCCATGGGCGAGAGCGACGTGGTGCTCATTCAGCAGCTTGGCGAGAATGTCAGCACGCGCGATCTGGAGAAGACCGCTCAGCTCATCGAGGAGACGCTGCGCGAGAACGGCGAGAGCACGGTCGTCGTCGGCATCGGCACGGTCGCCGCGCACCTGCGCGACCTCGCCAAGAGCTACAAGGAGGCGCAGATCGCCATCGAGGTCGGCAAGGTCTTCGATACGGAGAAATATGTCGTCAGCTACGAAAACCTCGGCATCGGCCGTCTGATCTATCAGCTGCCGACCACCCTGTGCGAGATGTTCCTGCAGGAGGTCTTCAAGAAGAACCCCATCGACTCGCTCGATAAGGAAACGCTCTTTACCATCAACAAGTTCTTTGAGAACAACCTCGTCCTCTCCGAAACGGCACGCAAGCTGTTCGTCCACCGCAACACGCTCGTCTACCGTCTGGAGAAGATCAAGAAGCTCACCGGCCTTGACCTGCGTGAGTTCGACGACGCCATCACCTTCAAGGTGGCGCTGATGGTCAAAAAGTACCTTGCCTCCCGCGGCATTGAGGCGTAAGAGAATAGCGAAGGAGGCTTTCCGAAGGAAAAGCCTCTTTTTTTGCGCCTTGGGAACTTTTTCCGCTGGGGAGCGTCAAAAAAACAGCGGCTGTTTACATAATTTTTATTGCCATTTCTTCGCCGCTCGCGTATAATAGAATAAAATAGGCAAACTTGGAGAAAAAGGGGAGAACACGGCGATGATCCGCTTGACCGACGTGCAGAAGGAATATGAGAACGGGACACACGCGCTGCGCGGTGTGACGATGGAGGTCAACGACGGCGAATTCGTCTTTCTCGTCGGCCCCTCCGGAAGCGGCAAATCGACCATCATCAAGCTCCTCACGGGCGAGGTCCTGCCGAGCGGCGGCCGACTGATGATCAACGGCTTCAACCTCAACAACATTTCCGACCGGCAGATCCCGCTGCTGCGCCGGTCTATCGGCGTGATCTTTCAGGATTTCCGCCTGATCGAGAAGAAAACGGTCTATGAAAATCTGAGCTTTGCCATGCGCGCCGTGGGCTCCTCGCCGCGCGAGGCGAAAAAGCGCATCCCCTACGTCCTCAAGCTGGTGGGACTGGACGGCAAGGCCAATCAGTTCCCCAACCAGCTCTCCGGCGGCGAGCAGCAGCGCGTGGCCATCGCGCGCGCGCTCGTCAACAACCCCTATACCATCATCGCCGACGAGCCGACCGGCAACCTCGACCCCGCCCGCTCGCTGGAGATCATGATGCTGCTCGAGCGCATCAACCAGCTCGGCACCACGGTGCTCGTCGTGACGCACGAAAAGGATCTGGTCAACAAGTTCCAGAAGCGCGTCATTACGCTTGAGCGCGGTATCGTCGTGAGCGACGGCATCGGCTACAATATGAGGTGAGGCGCGATGAGAAGACACGATTTTGGTTACTTTTTCCACGAGGGCGTGGTGAACCTGTTCAGCCACGGCTTTATGTCCTTTGCGGCTGTCGGCATCACCGTGGCCTGCCTGCTCGTCATGGGCACGTTTTCCCTCGTGGCCTACAACGTCAACGAGCAGCTTCGTCAGCTGGAGAGTGAAAACGAGATCCTTGCCTTTGTGGACGATACGCTCACGGAGGCACAGGGGCGCTCGCTCCAGTCCGCCGTCGAGGCGGTGCCGAATGTGAGGAGCGTGCGCTTTATCACGCGCGAGGAGGCGTGTGAGACCTTCGAGAAAAAGTACGAGGGGAAATACGCCCTCGGCGATCTGGACCCGGAGATCCTGCGCGACCGCTTTGCCATTAAGGTGATCGACCTCGGCCGGATGGAGGAGACGCGCGAGGCGGTCAAGAAGGTGACCGGCATCGCGGACGCCCGCGCGGACGAAAATCTGGCGGAGGGCTTCATCACGCTGCGGAACGTGGCGGGCGTGGTGTGCATCGCGCTCATCGCGATATTATTGGTCGTTTCCGTGTTCATCATTTCCAATACCATCAAGCTCACGACCTTCGACCGGCGCGACGAGATCGCCATTATGAAGATGGTCGGCGCGACGAACGGCTTCATCCGCTGGCCCTTTGTGTATGAGGGCTTCATCATCGGCCTTCTGAGCGCGGGCGTCGCCTTCGGCCTGCAATGGCTGCTGTACGCGACCGTCGCGCGGAGCATTTCCGTGTCCGACGCGCTGAATCTCTTCAGCGTTGTGGACTTTGCGACGATATGGAAGCCGGTCGCGCTGGTGTTCGTCGGCGTGGGAATGCTCGTCGGCGTCGGCGGCAGCCTGACGGCGATCCGCAAATTCCTGCAAGTCTGAAAAAGGAGGGCGGCTGCCCATGAGAACAAAACGAGTATTGCGCGCGGCGGTCGCGTTCCTGTTTGCCTTCGGTGTGCTCGCGGCGGACCTGACGCCGCTGCGCCTGCCGCCGCAGACGGCCTCCGCTGTCACCCAAGCGGACATCGACAAGCTGAAAAAGGAATCCAATGCGCTCTCAAGCAAGAAGAGCGAGGTGAACAAGCAGCTCAGCGCGCTCAAAAAGGACAAGGCCAACACGCTCAAGCGCAAGGCGCTGCTCGATCAGCAGATCGACCTCATCAGCGAGGAGATCGCCAACACCGAGCAGCAGATCGCGCATTATGAAGCGCTCATCGAGCAGACCGAGCAGGAGCTCAGCGAGACGCAGGCGCAGGAGGCGGATCAGTACGAGCTGTTCTGCAAGCGCGTGCGCGCGATGGAGGAGCGCGGGACGGTGTCCTACTGGTCGGTGCTTTTCCAGTCGTCGAGCTTTGAGGAGCTGCTCGGCGCGATGGACTTCATCAGCGAGGTGATGGAGGCCGACCAGCGCGTGATCGACGACCTGCGCGTGCTGCAGGCGCAGATCGCGGAAAAGCAGCAGACGCTCGAGACCTCGCTCGCCGAGCAGCAGAGCGCCAAGGAGGCGCTGGCGGTCAAGAACAACGAGCTGCGCGATCAGCGCACCGAGGCGACCGGTCTCATCAAGGAAATGGAGGAGAACGAGGCGGATTATAAGGACGTGCTCGCCGAGATCGAGGCCGAGGAGGAAAGAACGCAGAAGGAGATTGTCCGCCTGAGCAAGGAGCTTGCCGCGCAGCAGGGCAACACAACGGTAACCTACGGCGGCTACATTTGGCCCGTGACGACCAGCAAGCGCGTCACATCGCCCTTCGGCAAGCGCAACACCGGCATCAAGGGCGCCTCCACCAACCACCGCGGCATTGACATCGGCGGCGTGTACTACAGCTCCACCGTCTATGCCGCCAAGGCCGGCACGGTCATCATTTCGTCGAGCAACAGTGTGCGCGGGCGGTACATCGTCATCAGCCACGGCAGCGGCAACACGACCACCTACCAGCACCTTTCCAAGCGCTCGGTGAGCGTCGGCGCGGTGGTCAAGCAGGGACAGGCCATCGGCGTGACCGGCTCGAGCGGCGTCGGCAGCGGTCCGCATCTGCATTTTGAGATCACAGAGAACGGTCAGCTCGTCAATCCGCTCAAGTACCTGACGGACTACGTTAAGGCGTGGAACTGAATTTACCGGCATGGAAACAAAGGACTCTCCCATAGAGTAGGGAGAGTCCTTTTTTGTGTCGTGGGATAGGGGAGAGAGGGGAACCATGTTTGGCTTAGTGGAATGGCGCGGCGCGGGCGAGCGCTGCGGCGCGCGGGAGAAGCGTTTGGACGGCGTGCGGTTCCTTGCCGTAGGCATCCGCCGCGGCGACGGTCTGCGGGCGGTGTGGAGCCTGCGTACCGCCGCGCGGATACTGGAACGGTACGGCGTGACGCAGGCGGTCTTTCCGCGGGGGTTTTCCCTGTATGAGCGCTTTGCCGCGCGGAGGATCGTCCCGGTGGATGTGCGGCCTCTGCGCGAAGCGGCGGCTGCTGCCATCGCGCGCCGTGTGATGGCACAGCAGGAGATCGCACCGCGCAGAGCGACCGTCGCGCTCTGCGCTCTGCGCGTCACGCGCGCCTATGCCGCGGCGGCGGAGACGCTGGCGGCGGACACGCGCTATTTGCAGCTGTGCACGGCGCAGGGCGGCTGGGAGCTGTCGCAGAGGCTGCGCAGCCGCTTCGGTGTCGCGGCTCCCGTCCTGCGCGTGCCGGAGGGCGCGGACATCGTGCTCTGCTTCGACGATGCGGCGGAGACCTACGCGGCGCGGGGCATTGTCCTGCCGCTCGTCGCTGCGTCGCTGCGCGTGACCTACGGAGACGAGCGGGCAGAGAAATGCGGCGGGGAGCCGGAACAGCTCCTCGCCGCATGGTATGCCTCCCTCGCGCTGCGCGCGGAGGAGATCTGCGTCAAAAGGGTAGCGTGGGATCAGTCTGCGAACATCGGGGTGGAAAGGTAGCGGTCGCCGGTGTCGGGCAGCAGGACGACGATGCGCTTGCCCTGATTATCGGGACGCTTGGCGAGCCGGGCAGCAGTCCACACCGCCGCGCCGGAGGAGATGCCGACGAGCAGGCCCTCCTTGCGCGCCAGCTCGCGGCCGGTGGCAAAGGCGTCCTCGTTCTCCACCGTGATGATTTCATCGTAGACCTTGGTGTTGAGCGTGTCGGGCACGAAGCCCGCACCGATGCCCTGAATCTTGTGTGCGCCCGCGACGCCCTTGGACAGGACCGGGGAGCCGGCGGGCTCGACCGCCACGACCTTGACGTTGCGGTTCTGGCTTTTGAGGTATTCGCCCACGCCGGTCAGCGTGCCGCCGGTGCCGACGCCCGCAATGAAGATGTCCACCGTGCCGTCGGTGTCGTTCCAGATCTCGGGGCCCGTAGTGGCGCGGTGCGCGGAGGGGTTCGCGGGGTTGGTGAACTGACCAGGGATAAAGCTGTCCGGCGTCTGGGCGGCCAGCTCCTGTGCCTTGGCAATGGCGCCCTTCATGCCCTTGGCGCCCTCGGTGAGCACCAGCTCCGCGCCGTAGGCCTTCATCAGCTGACGGCGCTCGACGCTCATGGTCTCGGGCATCACGATGATGATGCGGTAGCCGCGCGCGGCGGCGACGGCGGCAAGGCCGATGCCGGTGTTGCCGCTGGTCGGCTCGATGATAACGGAGCCGGGCTTGAGCGCACCGCTCTTCTCGGCGTCGGTGATCATGGCATAGGCGATGCGGTCCTTGACGGAGCCGGCGGGATTGAAGTATTCGAGCTTTGCGTAGACCTCGGCGCCGAGGTTTTCCGCAGCGGCGAAACGGTTGAGCTTGAGCAGGGGAGTGGAGCCGATCAGGTCGGTAATGGTATCATAAGTCTTCATAACGGTAAACTCCTTTTATTGTAGGTTGTATATTTTTTGAAAGAGAAGTAATTTTAAGAGAGGGGGAAGGCGTTTACCGGCAACATCGGAGCATGAAAAAGGACAGCATAGGCTTGCCTCATTTCTGATTCATATATTTCCTATCGGATTGATAGGCGTTGTAACACGAGGTTACCTACTTGTCAAGTAGGAATATGAAAAATTTGAGAAAAGAGAAAGACACGACTTTCGTCGTGCCGTTCTCTTGGCGCGGAGCAATGCGGCTCGAACGCACGGCCTCCGCATCCCGAGCACATCGGGGACATTATGCTCGCCTTCCGCAGTATCAGAATGTGGAAGAATATTTGCGAAGCCTTGCATGATGAAACCACCGCCCCGAACAAAATCGGGGCGGTGGTTTTTACGATGCATCTTGTCATATGACAAGCCGTGACGTAAAATAAACTTGACGTATGACAAGTAATGATACGCAGCAATCTTGAGGTGGGGATGTACATATGCAACGGACGAAAGAAAAACAGGATCTGACCCGTTTGTCATGGTCCGTCAACCGCAATTCTTTGGGGATTGGCGGTTCTTTTCTGAAAGCGTACTCCGAACTCGGCGGAACAAAGACTTACTATAAACCCTCAAACTTTGATAAAACACGCGGCATCATTGGGCATGAGTGTGTGAACGAGTTGATCGTTGACCGGTTGCTGACCATACTGGGGATTCCTCATCTACCCTATCAGCTGATCCATGCGGATGTTTCGGTGGATGGCAGAACCCACGAGGTTTATCTCTGCGCCTCGGAAGATTTCAAAGCGAAGAGAGAGTCTAAGACCGCTTTGGATGCCTATAAAGAGCTGGAAGCGATGCCGGATGAGTCCGCTTTGGATTTCTGCATAAAAGATTTTTGGGTATCGTGCAGGCATTCTTATCAATTTGATGATTGATACACCCAATGCCCGTTCGCGCGAGTTTTGTATAGCTTTCCCTCGTTCACCAAACCTGCCAAAATCCGATTAGCCGTTGCTGCCGAAACCCCGCACAGTTCCCGCACATCGGCATTCATGATATACGCATGCGTCTGCAAGAACTGCTCGATCTTCTGCCAGCGCAGGGCTTTCTTGTCCATCTTCCCATCGCTCATTGCATCACTCGTATGGATGGCATCCATGAGCGATGCTTTGATGGCGGAGAGCATGAATTCGATGAACACGGTGGACTCGCCTGCATTGTCGCTGGCATTGATGGCATCGTAGTATTCCTGCTGATGGTCGTGGATGATGGATTCCACCGGCAGCCATGCAAACACAGGATTCCATTTAGAGAGCAGCAATGTATGCCAGAGCCTTCCAACGCGGCCATTGCCGTCTGCAAAGGGATGGATCAGCTCCAACTCGTAGTGGAACACACAGCTTCGAATCAGCATGTGCAGGTCGCTGTGCTTTGCCCAATCCAACAGCTCCATGACTAAATCAGGCACATACTGCGGCAGCGTGCCAAAATGCAGGACGTGACCCTCCTGATCTACAATGCCAACAGGCCGCGTGCGGAACATGCCGGACTCCTCTACAAGCCCGCGAGTCATGATACCGTGAGCGGTCAGCAGGTCGTCCACGGAGTAGGGGTCAAGCTCGTCCAGCCGCTCGTAAATCTCATAGGCGTTCTTGACCTCGGCAATGTCCTTGGGCGGAGCCAGAACGTGCTTGCCGTTCAGAACAGCGGTGACCTGTTCCGGACTCAGGGTGTTCTGCTCAATGGCAAGCGAGCCGTGAATGGTTCGGATCCGATTGCTACGGCGCAGATTGGGATTGCTGGAAAGATGATCGTGCGCGGAAAGTCTGCCGGTTAGCTCGGAGATTTCTGCAACGTCATCAATGATTTTATTTGTGATTTGAAACGGAGGTTGTTTCTTTTTCATACGTACCTCGCAGTGTTGGTTGTTATCCCATAGTATAGCACCCATCGCTCATTTCATCAATCATTTTCTCGATGCACATGAGTGATGCCCTCCGAACTGACACAATCAGCGCGCGAAAACCTCTGCCTATCCGCAGAAATTTTCGGATTCTTCCCTTGGAACCTTTTCAAGCGGATTCCAATCCGTTATAATATATCTACCAACCTAACGAATAACGCGAGGTGCCGCCATGAAAACGAAAGATACGCCGAAGCAATACGTCATCTACTC
>OLQV01003128.1_pt1 | contig 10154 bp, 6 predicted proteins | sample 1672371 | NCBI WGS metagenome assembly OLQV01 (sample SAMEA3136676, study PRJEB25190) | human gut metagenome
TATTCATCATGGTCTTTTTCATTGTTTTTTCCTCCTTATTTGTACGGGCAGTGCCCGTCTTTCACGTGTTGTTATTGAATGTTGGTTTCGTAGGTGTAGTTGCCCAACCGCCGTGTGAGATAGTAATCAAACATATCTTTCTCAGTTCTAAAACCGCATAAGTAGTAATTACCGCCCCAAGAATTTTTTACATCAGTAAAAAAGACAGTGGTATTTACTTCGCCTCTGTCCCAATCGAGATTGCCGTCACCTTCCAGAGTTACATCATGGAATATAACGCAGTCATAGTAATCAAGTGTATAATTCGCACCCCGAAAATCATTTCTGTAAGACATTTTATAAGTCAAGTAAAAGCAATTGTTATAACTTGTAAGACCATCCGGTTTTGCTACCTGCAGATAATTGCCTAAATACTGCCAATTTGTCAAGCTTTCTTCTTCCGAGAAGTCTTCTGCAGCCTCTTCTCTAATGAGCTCATCTGCTTCTTGCTTCATCTGTTCCAGCGCAGCATTATTAATCTGATTCAACTTGGTAACATAGGCGCTCAGACCGGAAACCGTGAAGGTTTTCTGCATTTCCGCCGGTGCTTCGCCGGTCTGCTCCGCAATATCGTCCAGATAATAATCGCTGATGGTAACGGTAACGGTGTCGCCGTTGGACAGACCTTCGGACTTGTCCAACTCATACTCATACTGCATGCAGGCGGCGTCGTTGCTGTAGTTGATGACTTTCGCCGTACCGTTCGGTGCCATACCGCTGAACTGCACCGAAATATCCGCAAATGCGTCGATCGTCTGTACTTCGATCAGACCGGAAACCGTATCGGTGAAGTCTTTGCCCTTTACCTTAATACCGACCGCCTTGAGCGCGTCCTTATCAATATCGACCTGAACGGTAACGGTATCGCCGTTGGAAAGGCCGTCCGGCTGGTCCTCTGGCGTGCAGGTGATCGCGCTCGAGAGCACGCTCTGCTTGGTGTACAGCGCACCCCAGCCTGCTGCGGCAGTCTGCCAGGTGGAAACACTGGTGATATCGCCGTTTTCAATCTGCGATTTCTCCTTGGAGGAGAGCGACGCGCTCGCCATGCTTTCGTAATCGACGGAAACATACGCCGTGCCCTTGCCGTCAATGCCGGAGTAGGTGATGGTAACGTAGTCCCGCAGGTTGATGGCCTTGCCGCCGCTGATCATCATAAACAGCGCGATAATACCGATCAGCACTACCACAACGCCGCCGGCGATGATACCGAACAGCTTTTTGTCCTGCCGCTTTGCCGCCGCCTGTGCCGGCTGATAGACCGGCTGCGGAATCGGTGTGTAGTCCGGCTGCGGCTGCTCGTAAATCGGCTGCTGCGGCTCGACGGAAGCCGACTGGTACTCCTGCTGCGGCTGCTGGAACTCCTGCGGCTCCGTGCCGTTCTGCGGCTGAAATTCCTGCGTGCCATTCTGCTGCGGCACCGGTTCCTCAACCAGATTGTCGTCTCTTCCGTTTTCGTCCATTGCTTTACCCTCTTTCTGTGAAATGACCTTTTTATAAAACAGCCTGTCGGCTGATGCCTGCCTCTTTTTTCCTTACCTCCTATTATAGCAAATTCGACGTTTTTTTCCATTCTTTATGGAAAAATTTTTTCGTTTTTTTCAATGCGCACTAAGCGTTCGCATTTTCCGGCGGTGCAACGTATTCGCGGAACGAATCGCCAAGCTGCTGTTTGTCCTGCGCTGCCTGCTCCTGCATGGATTGGATCAGTACGTCCGGCGCCTCCGGCGGCGTGTAGCCGCCTGCAGGCGGCTGCGGGTAGCTGGGCAGGCTGCGGATTGTCTCATTCGGAGAAGTCGGATCGTGTAAGAAGGTCATACGGTAGTATGTACCGCTCTGGCGGATTCTCGTGGCTTCCTGCTCTACATCATCTCCGTTTGACTGGGTGTATGTTCCATCATCCATAAAAATATTCGCAAAAAGATGTCTGCCGTTTCTCTGATCTCGGTAAAGTATCGTATCCCACGTTTTGATCCATACCCCATTCTGTATCGTATACTTAGCAATTTTTTCGCTCCACGGAGTGGTTTCATCGGAATATACACCGCCGGTCGGACCGCCGAAATCATCTGCGCAGAAATAGATTTTAGAGTCTGCCGGATCTTGATACAGATAAAAATCTGCAAAATTCCAGTCCCAGTCAGACATATGCCAATCTACATATTCAACTATGTTGTTATTGACCAGCCGTTCTGCCTGCGTACCGTTCCAACGGTATACCGCATACCAGCAGTTGGTGTTTACACCCGGCAATGTATTATCCCATCCTTTGAATAACGCATTATCCGTATAAACGCACAGCAGCTCGTCCGTGCCGTCGCCGTCGAAATCCACCAGCTTCGCCAGCAGCAGACCGGAATAGGCGTTTTCGCTGATCTGCTTGCGCGTGCCGTACGCCGCCTGCAGCTCTGAAATGACCTTCAGGTACGCGGTGTTGCGGTCGTAATCGCCCTGCACGACCGCCTTTTCCTCGGCGGTGAGCGCGGGCTCCGTCTCGGGCTCGGCTGCCGGTTCGGTCTGCACGACCGACTCCGGCGGATTGACCTTCTGCATGATGCGCGGCACTGCGACCACGCCGCCTGCCACAATAGCCGCTGCAGCAACGCCCGCCGCGATCTTGGTGCCAAGCGTGCTGCCGGTGGTTTTTGCGGCTGCGGCCTTTGCTGCCGTTCCGGCGCTCTGCGCCGCGCCCGCTGCCGCCGACGCCGCCGCGCCGATCGCGCTGTTGATCTGTGCCAGCAGTCTGCCTGCCTGTTCCGCCGAAAGTCCGCCGCGGTCTGCCATCAGCCAGCGCAGACACAGCAGTAGCGTCGGGATCGAGGTGGAGTACAGCTTGATGCCGCGCTTCTCCAGCGCGTATACCTGCTCCTCGATTTTCTGCTTGCCGTATTTCAGGCGGCTTTTGACCGTACTGACCGTGCAGTCCATGATCTCCGCAATCTCTGCCAGCGGCAGTCCCTCAGTGAAGCGGTAAACCAGCGTGCGGGACTGTTCCTCCGGCAGCTCATCCAGCATTCCGCGAATCAGCTCCTGCGTCGCCTGCGCGTCGAGCTGCTCATGCGGCACAAAGTCCGTGCGCTGCTCCGCCACATCGGTGAACAGATATTCCTGTCCCTCGTTGATCAGATCCTCGTTGCGGACAGCGGCTTTTTCACGGTAATCCCGCGCAATGCTGTGCGTTACACGGTGCAGCCAGCTGATAACGGCGCGCGGCTCCCTGATATTCCCGATGTTTCTGTAAAACGCAATATATACCTCCTGTGCAATATCCAGCGCCGCCTGCTCGCTGTTGACCAGATGGCGCGCGGTATACAGAATGCGCGGGTAGGTCGCCTGATAAAAGGTCTCAAACACTCGGTCGTCTCCGGGATCGGCCTGCAGTGCACACACCAGTGACGTCAGGCGGTCGTATTCGTCCTGCATGAAGGACTGGGCGCTTTCCTCTTCCTGTTTAAGCTGTTCTCTTTCATCCATATCTGCTGTCTCCGGTTTCTTTCTGGTCTCTGCGATACAGTCGCAGGATTGGTTTTCGTACAAGCACTATCCCCCTTTCACAAACATAAGAGGGAGAGGTAGTCCGAAAAGACTTAAATATTTTTGATTTTTTCAGAAAAATTTCTTTCTATGAATTATGTTAAAACCCCTTCAATTATACTCCAATTTTTGTTCCATTCCACCCTCATACCGCAACATTTTACAAATCTGCAGTTTAGACACGAAAAAACAGAAAACGCCCAATCATCCAAATAGATGACAGAGCGTTTTCGATAAATGTAAATCCTGTTTCCCGTTTACTCGGTCACTGTGCCAGAGAAATAATCCAGAATGCCGTTGCACATGCCCTGTGCCAGCTTCTGCCGATAATCATCGGTCAGCATAAGGGCATCCTCATCAGGATTGCTGAGAAAACCCATCTCGATCAGAATGGTCGGAACTTCCGCAAAGTTGAAGCCCGTCAGATCTGAGCGCTGCACAATGCCGTTGTTTTTCGCGCCAGTCGCAGCCAGCGTTGCGTTCAGTACGCACTCACCCGCTTTCTGGCTTGGCGCAACGATATCCTGTGTGGCAAGCTGGCTGCCGTGGGGCACCAGCATGGACATGCCATATACCGACGAGCTTTCCGAGCCGTCCGCATGGATGCGGATGCATAGGTCTGCGTGATTTTCGTTCGCCAACAGCGCCCGCTTGTAGCTGGTCATATCGCTTTCATGGGTGGTACGGGTCATGATGACGGTCGCACCCTGCTCAATCAGCAAGGATTGCAGCCGCAGACCGACTGCCAGATTAAGCTGTTCCTCGGTCTGGTTTCTGCCGGCGGCGCCGCCGACAAAGGCCTCCTTGGTGGCGCTGCTCGCCGGAGAGATCGGCTCCTGCACACGCAGGCCGGTCACCTCATGACCGGGATCGACGCAGATGATCTTGCCGTCCAGCGGCAGAGCCGGTTCAGGTGCGGGTTCGGGCTCCGGTACCGGTACCGGTTCGGATTTCGGCTGCTCCTGCACGGTATCGGCCGTGGTCTGTTCAGGCTGCTCCGCCGTTTCTGTCGTCTCCTGCTTGGGTGCGCCGCAGGCACTCAAACACAGCAGCGCCAGCAGCATTGCGGTCATTTTTTTCATTATTTCCAACCCTTCGCCTTTTCAAACTTTACAATTGTGTCGCGGTTCAACTGCTCAGTGCTGGTGAGCATGGAATCCGAGTAGCTGCTGCTTGCCGTATACCATGTTGCCGTGGAGAAGTAGCTTCTCCAGTCCGCAGAGCTGAACGAATAGCCATGGCGCGCATAGATTTCGTTGCGGACGGCGGCTACTTCCATGCGTGTCAGCTTGCTCAGGTCGCTGTCGCTGATTGTGAGAGTATCTGTCGGCCACAGACGGTCGCTGCCAATCGAAGCCGCGCTGATGTCGTTAATACCCTGCGAAGCAGTTTGACCGTTCACATAGAATACATAACCCGAGGAGCTCGGCTGCTGCACGGTCGTGGTCGAGCTGCTGCCGCCGTTGATACCGGTCGCGCCGGACATACCGGCGGACGGCTGCGCCGCGCTTGCTGTGTACTGCCGCTGTGCGCCGTAGGGATCACGGGTGCAATGCTCCTTCTGCACAGTCATGCTCCATGTGCCGCTGCCGGTCAGCGTGATATACAGCTCGCCGTCTTCAAAGTCCAGCGTTACCGTACCGGAAGAATTATTGTTGTCCGTATAAGAGCCTGTCGCCTGCGTTTTGTCCTCGTTCAGCGTGAGCGTGGTCTTGGCAATGCTGGCGGTGTGTTCGCCCTGATTCCATGTCTGATTTGCCGAGAAGCTCAGTGAATCCGCCGTGCCGGACAGTTCAAAGCCCGCAAAGCTGGTGCTTTCGCTGTTGTAGCAGTCGATCATCCAGTAGCCGGCGTAGTCGGCCACATTGACAGGTTCGGCAGTCTCTTCCGGCAATTCTTCCTCTGCGTCCATGTCGTCTTCCGGAAGAGTGTCCGTCCACGCACTTTCATTTCCGAACAACTGCGCCAGACCGATCAGGAACCCGCTTGCCCACGAGGCACGAACGGCTCCGCCGAAAATCGCCGCAGCAACGATATATGCCAGCACAGACAGTGCCACACGGCCGCCCGAGCAATCCGGCTTGAGATTGTTCTGCTCGATTTTCTCCTGCACATGGTCAAAGTACACACGGTTAAAGCGCACCGCAAACAGAATGCTGCTTACCAGTCCCCAGATGCTCGCACCGAGTGCGACCGCCAGCAGTGCTGCCGCCACAAGCAGCTGACTGCCCCAAATGAATCCGGATACGAGCACACAGACCACAAACAGGATAATCGGCCCGGCCATCGCCTTGAGCCAGTTCACCCACACGCCGCGGTACGCCGCATGGTACAGCGTCAGGAAGAAGGACGCCCAGTTGATGCGGCTCTTGCCGCCTGCCTTGATATCCGCGAACTGCTCCATGTAGTAGTCGCTGTTGCTGCCGATAATCTGGCGGCACATGCCGTCCTCGGTCAGTGGCTGCTGCTGCGCCGGTGTTTCCTTCGGCAGCTCCGGCTGCACGACCTGTGCACCGCAGTTGCTGCAGAATACCTCGCCTTCTGCTATTTTGTGTCCGCATTTTTCGCAAAACATATATTTTCCCCCTTGTGTTGTCAAATTATGCCGTTGGTTAAATTATAATTGGGTTTCGGGTGATAGTCAATGGGCACGCCATCATTTCCGCACTTAGATGACGCCATCGCCGCCCTGCGGCGGAATATCCATGCCGAGCACCTCGGACAGCTTGTCCTTCAGCTCCCACGAGTGCTTGCGATAGAGATAGGCTCTCTTATCGAGGGTCAGCTCCTTCTGCGTAGCATCACCTGTGTTTTCCCGGCCTGCCGCCTGCGCCTCCCGCTCGGTTTCTGCGGCCCATGTCTGCTCCTGCTGTTCAAAGGTCTTATATTCCTCTGCTGTCATGGATTGCTGCAGGCAGTCCATCAGAATGGAGCAGGTTTTATGCCAGATGTAATCAAGTCTCTCCGCTCCGTATTCACCGTCTATCGCACCCAGCTCCTCATACGATTTTGCAATACTCGCGCCGTCGTTCATAGCGGCTGTGGCGGTATCTTTCAGCTCCTCGGGCGTCTTTTCCGGTTCGGTGTACTCGCGGAACGAGTCGCCCAGTTGCTGTTTGTCCGTCTCCACCTGCGTCTGCAGTGACTGCATGAATGCATCCGGTGCCTCCGGCGGCTCAAAGCCGTTCGCCGGTGTCTGCGGGTAATACGGAATTTTCTTCGCTGCCTGGAAAATGTACGCATCCTCGCCCGACAGCGAATAGTCTGTACCGTCATGGAAGAAGGTCGAACGGAAGTATTCGCCGTCACGCCGAATGGCCGAAAGCTCCTCCTCGGCCTCCTGCGGGGTCCAATGCTCATCGTCCTCGGCAGCAGTTCCGAAACCTACACTCGTTATCGCACCGGTATTCAGGTCTCTCGTTGCCTCGATATCCGAAACCACCTTCCACTCTCCGTCCTCAATGGTATATTCCCGCATCCAATCCGAGATGCCCATTACCGTTCGATTGCTATCATTCTTTTCATCAATCTCGTACGTGCTTACGATTGGCCAGCAGAGATAAGTCTTCGGGTCGCCTTCCTTTTTATATAGGTAGCACCCACCGGTCGGCAGTGTATAGGTGGCGTGCCACGAGGTACGATAGGTCTTTAGATGATACAGCGGCCACTGCTCCAACTGATTCAAGCGTTCACCGTCCCACTTATACACAACAAACCAACTGCCGATATTGACACCATCGGTATTTCCCACATCGTACTTTACCGTTTTATCATTAACGATACAAAACAGCTCGTCCTCGCCGTCTCCGTCAAAGTCCACGAATTTTGCGGTCAGCAGACCGGAATACGCGTTCCGCGTAATCTGTGTCCGCTTGCCGTACTCGTCCTGCAAATCCGAGATAGCCTTGAGAAACGCCGTATTGCGGTCATACTCCGCCTGCACGGCGGTCAGCTCCTCCGCGGACTGCGTCTGCTGCTCGACCTGCTTTTCCTGCACCTGATGGGCCATCTTCGGCACTGCAACTGCGCCGCCCGCAGCCATTGCCGCAACGAGCAGGCCCGCGACGATCTTCACGCCGACCGCACTTGAGCTTGCCTTTGCAGCCGCTGCTGTTCCGGCCTTTGTGGCCGCAGAGTGTGCCGCGGTATGCGCGGCGGCGGACGAGCTAGCCGAAGCTGCAGCAGCTGCCGCGCTGACCGCTGCACGCACTTTGACGAGCAGACCGCCAGCCTCTGCCGCTGACAAGCCGCCGCGCTGCGCAAGCAATCCGCGCAGACATGCCAGCAGCATCGGAATCGAGGTGGAGTACAGCTTGATGCCCTTCTTCTCCATCGCGGTGACCTGTTCTTCGATTTTTGCCTTGCCGTATTTGAGACGGCTCTTTACCGTGCTGACCGTACAGTCCATGATTTCCGCGATTTCTGCCAGCGGCAGCCCCTCTACAAAGCGGTATACCAGTGTCTGACTCTGCTCAGCAGGCAGTTCGGTCAGCATTTCGCTGATAATTTCACGTGTTGCGCGGGCGTCCAATTGCTCGTGCGGTACAAAGTCTGCACGGTGCTCCTCGGTGTTGGTAAATACATACTCTTGTTCCTCGCTCTGCAGCAGAGTTTCGTTCTGCGCAGAGGCACGTTCGCGCATGTCCTTTGCCTTGCCGGTTGCGGTGCGGTGCAGCCAGCTTATGATTGCTCTTGGCTGCCGAATTGTTTCAATATTCTTATAAAACGCAATGTATACCTCCTGTGTAACGTCAAGCGCAGACTGCTCGTTATCGACCAGACCACGTGCTGTGTACAGGATACGCGGGTATGTCAGTTCATAAAATTTTTCAAATGCCCGCCCATCATTAGGGTTCACCTGCAGCATTGTTACCAGCTTAGCAAGCTGTTCGTACTCTGCTTCCATCAGCCCCCGAGCACACGCTTCTTCCTGTGTTATCTGCTCTTTCATTTCCATGCTGTCTGCCTCCGGTTTCATGATTTGGAGTTCTTCCCTCCCTTCACGGATATAAGAGGGACGAATTTTAGAAAAGATTTAAGATTCTCGATTTTTTCTGAAAATTTTTAAAGTATCTGCATTCTGCAAGCAGGTGACAATATATTCATTATATTACCATGTATGGTATAGTTCAGCAACATATTTACTACATTCTATTCCAATATTCCTTCTATTTCTACTCATAAGAAAACGTCTCATGCAAAATAACATGAGCTTTCTCCATTTGTCTTCCTATAGATAAGCCATTTTGCAAATTTACTTTACATTTTCGTAAGCCGCATAAGAAATGCGACAATCGCTACTCCATAATTCTAATGTTGGCGATTGAACGTCAAATCGCACTGTTCAAGCAGGCACAAATACCCTGTAACAGGCCATTAGAAAGAAGATTGCAAATGATGACAAAAGAGAAAAATTGCCGACATGTATTGATAAGGAATAGATTTATGACTTGAATGAAATATATCCTATCCCCATCTCCTCAAACTTCCCCAACAATTTAATAAACTCAGATTTCCTAATCCTACAATCCTTCTGGACGGCTGCGAGCGAAACGCAGCCGTTCGCCTTTTTCGCGATACGGCGCAGCTTCTTTTTCGTCTTTTCGCGGTACTTGGAGGCATTGATACGGTCCAGCAGCTCGGGAAGCGAAACCGGGGCAAAGTGCATCATATGCAGCCGGTGGAGAAACTTATGCTGCTGCTTTTCAACCTGCGAGCCGAGCTCGACAAGCTGACTTTCCCAATCTTTCGCCGCAGTCAACTTGGTAATTTTCGAACGACCAAACCGCAATTCCAGACGGAGAATACGATCATCAATAACGATATGATGTCGTTTCTCAAGTTCATAGGATTTATCATAGACCGAAAAAGCACAGCTTTTAGATTTATTCTCGATCGTCCACGAATGCTTATTGGCTCCCTTGAATTTTTCATCGGAATTTGAATATTTACCGAACTTAACCGTGTTGTAATGGGGGATAGGAAAGGATTTCTTGAAAATATCAATACGGTCTTGAACATCAGCCTTGCGTTCATAATACAGATTGCAGGTCAAATCACACCTCGACAACTTAAACTCCTTGAGCCGCCGGTCAACGCCGATTTTATCAAGGATATTCCGCAGACGGTGCTTTATCTGCTGTACAGACTTTTCGTCAGCCTGAAATAATGCGGTCGGTTCATAGGTACTGGCAAGCAACGAAGACGGGTTAACAATCAGTATCAGCCAGCACGGATGCGAAACAGACTGACCAAGCTGTATCTCAACACCAATGTCCTTGAACTGTGGCATCTGGTAATACGACGAAAGCCCTAATTTCCCTTTGTTGGTACGAATACACTCATTTTGTTCGATAATATTCTGGATTTCTGAATATTTGCATTGTAATTTCAGTGAAAATGTATGAATGCCGTACTTATTCGTAATCATTTGCTGTTCCTCCGTTTCTGAGCACAGACTGTGCAGCGCTTACAGGTTTTCACCTCATGCTGGCCTTGATATTTGAGAATATCGCATACCATGCAATTATCGCTATGGATGAAGTTGTGTACTTGGTTTAGATTCGATTTTATCGTTTTCGCAG
>OLQV01003142.1_pt1 | contig 10116 bp, 9 predicted proteins | sample 1672371 | NCBI WGS metagenome assembly OLQV01 (sample SAMEA3136676, study PRJEB25190) | human gut metagenome
TAAGCCCAAGGGCGCGTTTTATCTTTTTGTTGAAGCGCCCGGCGGGGACGCAAAAGAATTTGCCGCTCGGGCTATGAGGAAGGATCTTCTTGTGGTGCCGGGAAATGAATTCGGCTGCCCCGGCCATTTCCGCCTCAGTACCTGCGTTTCACATGATATGATAAAGCGCAGCCTGCCTATTTTCCGCGAGCTTGCCGAGGAAGCGCAGGCATAGCGCAAAGAATCACCCCTTAGGAAGCATGATTGCGCCGCACATCCGCAAGGATCGCCGCGGCGCTTTTTTATTATCCTTGCCCATTGACGCCGCAGGGCTGCCGCACGCCGACTGTGTGAAAAATATGACTCATAAAAATAGGTTTTTATGCATTGACAAAGAATTTAACCGCGATTATCATATAAAGCGGCAATTTGATTGATGAGAATTATTAATGCTAACGATTAGTAATCGTACTGGAAAGAAGGCACGCGAAATGAACGAGACAAAAAAGGTATCTGCCGTTGACTTTTTCTGCATAGGCTTTGGCGCCATAGTCGGCGTGGGCTGGGCTGTATCCATAAACAGCTGGATGGCAGGAAGCGGCGGCCCCCTGCCCGCGGCGCTGGGCTACATACTTGCACTGGTTATGATGATACCGGTAGCGCTTTGCTATTGCGAGCTTTGTGCAATGCTGCCCGTAACAGGCGGCGGAATGGCATATGCCTTCCGCGCCTTTGGCGATAATACCGCCTTCATATCCGGCTGGACGGCTTTCGGTGCATTCATAACCATAATACCCTGGGAAGCCATATATGTAGTTGATATTCTCAGCATATTGTTCCCGGTGCTCAAGCATGGCGAGCCTTTATATACGCTTGCCGGGGCGGATATATACATAGGTCATATAATCGTTGGCACGGTGATTTCCGTAATACTGTACTGCATAAATCGCAAGGGCGTTTCCGCTTCCGCCATGCTCCAGAGGGTGCTGTGCTTTGTTCTTGTGGGAAGCGGCGTATTGGCTATGATATTTGCCATGGGCAAGTTCAGCTTTGCCAACTTAAGCCCGGTTTACGAAAACGTTGGCAAGGGATCACACAGCAGCTTTTTAGGCGGTATGCTGTCAATACTTGCCTCGGTACCATTCTTTATAGCGGGGTTTGAGACCATACCGCAGGGAATCGAAAGCGCCGGCGGCAACATAAAGTCAGTTGGTAAAACAGTTGTGCTGACAGTTGTAAGCTCCTGTCTGTTTTACGCGCTGCTGCTCTTTACCCTGGGAGGGGCGATGCCCTGGGAGAAGTTCATCGGGTTTGACAGTCCGGCGGCGGCATTGCTATTCCGTGATATTTACCCCGGTCCTCTGGGCCAATCCTTATATCTGCTGATACTTATAGGCTCCATATGCGGCCTGCTTACCACATGGAACGGCTTCATGATGGCCTCCTCGCAGATACTCATGGCGATGGCTCGTGTCAGCATCGTACCTGATGTACTTGCAAAGCAGCATCCGGTCTATAAGACTCCGGTAAACGCGTTAAAGGTTACGCTTATCGCCTCTCTTATGGGTCCCTTCCTCGGCAGTGGGCTTATAGGCGATCTTACCACCTTCTCGGCGGCGGGATACGTTGTCAGCTGGATGCTCACAGCTTTCTGTCTCATAAAGCTTCGCCGCAGCGAGCCCGGCCTTAAGCGCCCTTATACGATACCCGGAGGGGCAAAGACAGCCAGGTTTGCGGGACTCTGTATGGCTGTGCTTCTGGTTCTGCTGCTGATGCCCGGGCAGCCTGTATGGATAGGCAAGCTGGCAACGGTGTTGTTCCTCTGCTGGATGGCCATAGGCGGAGTGCTGTACGTGCTTGACAGCCGCCAGCGCGCACGTTATTCAAAGCTCAAAAGGGCATCGATACTGTTTGCCGGCATGGCTGTAGCTGACGGTATGCCAATGCCTGAAACTATGGAAATATACGACGAGAGCTATAAGATACTCTCCTTTATAGTTCCGGATGAATTCGTGGGCCAATCGCTTATGGATATTGGCTGGGGTAAGAACAACGGCCTGTTTGTGCTCAAGATAGAGCGGGATACGGAGATAATGATGCTGCCCGCAGGCCGCACGGTTATGGAAGCCGGCGACCACATATTTGCCATGGGAGCAGAACGCCATATAAAGAAATACTGCGCTAACCATGACATAGGAAAGCACACTGTAACTCCCTTGAAGGAGTTTATGGGTATGGGCAGGGGCGAGCGGCAGGTGCCGCTCCGCTGCGCCGAGATAAAGCTTAATGGTAGCGAACCCTATTGCAACGTATCCGTAAAGCATTCCGGCATACAGGATCAATACTCCTGCGTGCTCATAGGCCTGAGCCATGGCGGTGTGCAGCCCATAGTGCCTGACGGCGACAATGTCATGGAAACCGGCGACACCATATGGGTGCTGGGAACGGACAAGAATGTTGAGAAGCTGCTTGCGTCATAAAGCTCAGGCTCCATATATGGCCTCGCAGCATTAGTATATTGAGAAAGCCCCCGGATTTCCGGGGGCTTTCAGTCTGTCAAAAAACCCCAGGGTTGATAAGGGGCCGCAGCCCCTTATGTTTAATCCGGCTCTGACGACATGTGCGTCAGAACGGATGAAAACCCAGAGGTTTTCGTACTTTGCGGATTTTGCCGCCCGGGAGCGAATGCGAGAGGCAAAACCCGTAAAACTCAAAAAAGTGGCATTCAGCCACTTTTTTGACACTCTGAAAGCCCCCGGATTTCCGGGGGCTTTGAGGTTTTGGCATGTATAAGGCGGAAGAGCTTTGTCCGTGAAGACCGCAGACGCTGCTGCTTCGCTTTTTACAGCTCCAGCTTATAATCCCCCGGCTTGATCAGGCCACGTCTGCGCATAAGCTCGGATACGGCCCAGGATACAAGCGCAGGAACCACTATGGCCACCAAAATGAGGCCAACAATATCCCAGGCAGTGGCGCCGTCACCGTTGACCCAGCCCACGATGACGCCAATCGGACCCACAAGGCCGCAGGTCCCCATGCCGGAGGCGATTGCAAAGCCGTTCTGCTCCAGGTGGAACACGCAGGTCGCAAGAGGCCCTCCCACCAGAGAGGCGGCGACCGCCGGAAGCCAGAGCACGGGCTTGCGCATCAGGTTGGGAATCTGGAGCATGGAGGTGCCGAGACCCTGCGCCGCAAGGCCCTGGAAGCGGTTCTCCCGCCAGGAGGCTACGGCAAAGCCCACCATGTGGGCGCAGCAGCCTGCGACACAGGCGCCGCCCGCAAGGCCGGTCAGCCCGAATGCAGCGCATATTGCCGCGGAGCTGATGGGAAGGGTAAGCACCGCGCCCATTACGGCGGAGACGAGAAGACCCATGACAAAGGGGCGCATCTCAGTCGCCCACATGATAAAGTTTCCTATAACCGTGCCTATCTTTCCGATGGGCGGGGCGATGAGCATAGCGGCAAGCACGCCCGTCAGGATTGTTACAGCGGGGGTAACGATCAAGTCCACCGGCGTGCGTTTGGAAACCAGCTTGCCAAAGAAGATGGATACAATGCTCACGAAGAAAACGGACAGGGGACCGCCGCTGCCGCCCAGCGCGTTTGCCGCATAGCCTACGGTCAGCAGCGAGTACAGCACAAATGCAGGCGCCTTCATGGCATAGCCGATGGCCGCAGCCATGGCCGCGCCCTGCACCGCCTTGGCAAAGCCGTTTGCGTCGGCGAAGAGGCTGTATTCATTGCCCCACAGCGTAAAGCGAAGGTCAAAGAGATAGGTGCCGACGGTACTGATAATGGTGCCGATCAAAAGCGAAGCGAACAGACCGTATGCCATGCCGCCCAGCCCGTCTATAAAGATGCGCTTTGCGGAAAACTCGATGTTCTGCGCCTTGAAATAGGCCCTCATTTTGCCCGTGGAAGTTTTTTCGGTGTTCATTCCCCCTCTATACTGCGTCAACGAACAGACACATTTGGCATCTATTTTGATTATAAGGTCGCTTCCGCCTTTGTCAAGAAGGGCTTAGGGCTGCTTGAGGGGAATGATAAGACTACAATATCTCCGAACAGCGCCCCATTACTGCAACCCGGTAATAAAGATTACCAAAGCCGTGATCGCCAAAACTGTCCAGCCCATGTACCTTCCCGCTATTTCCCAGTCGGACGGCTCGGCGTCCTCTGGGTTTCGGATCTGGAACGATAGATTCCATCTGAACAGCTCGTCTGCAAATAATATGGATAGCGTGTTGAGAATACAAACAAAGACTGCACCGAACCATGCGGATGCATCGCCCTTGTGCGTCAGCTTGGGCTGGTTCAGCAGCTCATAAATCGTATAAGCAGACGGCGTCATTTTATCTACCTCATTGCCGTCCTGATCCACTTCGAGCCCATAGTCGGGCGCATAGGAGAATTCGAAACCATATAAGGTCCCATCCTCGTTGTAAAGCCAATAAGCATCGCCATAATCTACCAGCCCACCGCGGAACAGCACCTTATCGCCGTTGAAAACTTCAATGCCGATTATGCCGTTTTTGAATTTTTTATCCTCGGGGATCGCGGTAGGGTTCTCCTGTATCATGTAAGGGCCATAGGTTTTATCGCGGTACTGCAACACGACGGACTTGTTTTCAGACACTATGAATTGGGCCTGCCCTCCGTCGATCTTGCCTGAATACACCGTGTTCCCGCCTTCCTGCTGCGGGACGAGGATCGCGTCGTGGTACCTATATCCGACTCTTGCGAGGGTCTTAGGGTAGATCACCGCAAAAATCAGCGCCATAATGACCATTGCGATAATGACACCTTTTTGATAATTATTCAACCTTTTAATTCTTTGCATAAGCACACCTGCAACGTTAGAATCGTCAAGTTCAGGATCGTCCGGCCTGGCAGGCCGGGAGCTGTCAGTTCAGCTTTTCGCCGCAATTAGGGCAGTACTTCACATAAAGCGGGCCTAAGTTTTTCCTGCATTTGGGGCAGCGCCAAAATGCGGCAACAAGGATTCCATAGAGGCACATGACGGCGATCGCTATATAGCCAAAGACTGCATTGTATGTGAGCAACATTAGCGCCATAAGAGCCGAAAAGATACCGAGAAGTGATTTAGCGATTGCCTTTACTTTTCTCAATTTCATAAAAATACACCCCCGCAGCTTTCGATTTGCCGGCACCTTACCCTTGCGCCGATACCTTCTAACTAATATTATAGATGATATACGCAGGAAAGTGAACGGCGATTTTATGAAGAGCCCCGCTCTCCATAAGAAACACAAAAGGACACCCGATGGGTGTCCTTTTGCATCTGGCGGAGACGGTGGGATTCGAACCCACGTGCGGCTCATCACCGCAAACTGATTTCGAGTCTTGTTCGCACTTGGTACTTTCGTGTCTGCTGTGGTCGGTGGCGGCAGTTTTGGAAACGGCGAAAACCCTTGTGCTGCAACGGGTTTCGGACGCGCCGACCGGTATTGACCAGCTCCATATCAGAAAAAACCAGAGTTCAAATTGAAATGGGAAGTGCCCCAAAACGATCGATTTTTTTGCGTGCTGGCAAGAAAACACGCAAGAAGAAAACCCTTGTCCGGTATGGCTTTGCGGACAGCCCCCCGGATTAAATGCAAGAAAAACCGGCTCAAAACAGATTATACGAAGCACCCTTTCGGACCGAAACACAGAAAGGAGTCTTCGTTATGAAATACGACGCCAAGGAATTCAAAAAATACCCGGAGATTATGAACAAGGAGCAGATGCGGATCGCCTGCCACATCAGCAAGCAGACGGCGCTCTATCTTCTCCAATTCAACCTGATTCCGCACACCTGCACCGGCAAGAACCCGCTGCTACGCCATTAAAAAGAGCGATGTGATCGCTTTTATGAACGACCGTGAGGTCAACCCGGAAAAGTACATAGCGCCGAAGAACTGGTACAAATACGGAAGCGAAATGGTTCGGCCCTATAAAATTCGCATCCATCCGCCGTGTGCCAAAGACGAGAAGAAGCTCCGGCGCTACTATGAGAGCAAGCTGGCCGCGCTGCCGGATGTGATGGATGTGGCCGCCGCCGTGGACTTTACAGGCTATAACCGCCGCACCGTCTGCCAATGGATTCGCGTGGGGAAGCTGAAGGCGCTGGCGCTGCTGCAGAAGTACATGATCCCGAAGTGCTACCTGATCGACTGGCTCTGCTCGGACGATTACAACAACACCAACCGCAAATCCCGCCGCCATATCGATATGCTTTGGGAGGCGCAGACCGGGGATGTGCTGACTGGACTGGTGACGCTTCTGAACTGCTCCTGGAGCTATGCGTATGTGGCAGAAAAGATAGTCGAACGCTGCCCAGATGCGCTGCGGGACAAAAACGCCGATTTTGTGATACTATAATAGCAATAAGCCGAGCATTTGCTGAAGCCACCGAAAAGCCGGGAGGGAACAAAAATGAGCAGTAATTTCCTCAACGATGAAAACAAGGGCGATATCGTCATTTACCAGTCTGAAAGCGGCGAGACAAAAATTGATGTCCGGTTTCAGGATGAAACTGTCTGGCTGACACAAGCGCAGATGGAGGAGCTTTTCCAATCTTCCCATGCAAATGTGGTTGAGCACATCAAAAACATCTATTCCGAAGGTGAGCTGGACGAAAGTTCAACTTGTCGGAAATTCCGACAAGTTCGCCGCGAGGGAAATCGCAATGTGGAGCGCGAAAGACTATATTATAACCTCGATATGATCATCTCTCTGGGCTATCGCATCAGGTCCTCCATTGCAACGCAGTTCCGACGCTGGGCTACCGAGCGCTTGAAGGAGTACATGATCAAGGGCTTTGCCATGGACGATGAGCGCCTGAAGAATCTCGGCGGCGGCAGCTATTGGAAGGAGCTTCTTGACCGCATCCGGGACATCCGTTCTTCCGAAAAGGTGATGTACCGTCAGGTCCTCGACCTCTACGCCACCAGCGTGGACTATGACCCCAAAAGCGCCGAGTCGGTGGCTTTTTTCAAAATGGTGCAGAACAAGCTGCACTATGCCGCCCATGGCCATACCGCCGCAGAGGTGATTTTTGAGCGAGCCGATGCCGAAAAGCCATTTATGGGGCTTACCGCATTTTCCGGGGATTTTCCCACGGCGAAGGATATTGCCGTCGCAAAGAACTATCTCTCCGCGGACGAACTGAAGATACTGAACAATCTCGTTTCCGGATACTTTGACTTTGCGGAGATTCAGGCGATGCGCCGCCGGCCCATGTACATGAGTGATTATGTGGAGAACCTGGACCGCATCCTTGCCTCCACCGGAGAGGCCCTGCTCACCGACGGGGGAACCGTCAGCCACACGCAGGCGATGGAGAAGGCAAAGGCGGAATACAGGAAATATCAGGCGCAGAATCTTTCTCCCGTGGAGGAGGAATATTTGCAGACCATTCGCAGCATTGAGAAGGCGGCAAAAGAGGGCGAAAAACGCTGATCTCGGAATAGCCTTACAGGGAAGGAATCCTTTTTGAGCCGGTATACTGCGGAGGTATGGCTACATTTGAAATAGTGCCGGGACAAAGTATTGTATTGTTTTGCAACATCTTGATGTAGATTTTGCGTTGTAGGCAACGCCTTTGATCCTTCATTGCGCCTGTGAGGATAATTTGCATTATGAGAAGTTCGCTGACGGCAGCGTGAAATGTATTGAGGATGAAATACCATTTGAGTTGCCAGATGGATGGGCGTGGGCGAGAATTTCTTCCATTTGTGTCATAAATCCTAAAAATGATTTGAACGACGATACTGAAGTTTCCTTTATACCGATGCCTCATATATGTGAAGGATATGAAAATTGCCATTCTTTTGATATTCGAAAGTGGTCTGAAATTAAAACGGGTTATTGTCCACGATGACTACACCATGGTCATTGGCGGTAAGGAATCCATATGTAAGCGGAAGTGTCTGCAAGACATATAACTCCGACCATATTTATGATGCCTTGACAGATTTGTTCTGTCTATATTCAACCTAAGTGGTGGGACTGCTCAATCCGGGCGTCCTATTGCTCAATTTAAGCAGAACCACTGCTCAATTTCGCCAGTCGAGGTGATTTTGCAGAGCGATGTACGCAGTTTTTCGGATTATTGTTTGGCAGAAACACTTATTGAACAGTATATTTCAAATAAGCATCACAGGCTACGATTTGTATGTCATCTAAATTGTATTGTATTGGAAACTTATCAAGCTTTTCTCGTAGGCAATTCTTTCCAAGGGCAGGCTTCTCGTTACGATTTTTGGCTTCCAAGAAAAACACTTGCTCTGTTTTTCTCATAAGATGAATAATCATGCCATCAAATTCACATAGCTTTCTTCCCACAGCATCCTTTTGATAAACAAGAATACTTGCTGGTATGGTGATACTGGTATCATTTATAGGATCACTTACAAGCTGACTCAACAGGAATTCAGCTTCGTGCTTCTCGTCTTCTGTACCGGTAGAGTTGTTTATTAGTGATTTTATCTCCTTTACACGAGTATTTTTGCCGCGTGTACATATAACACATTTTTCCCTATCTATTGTCGGCTTAATCACAACAGGGTTTTCGTCAAGCAGATAGAACAAGAAAAACTTTACACAAAGAATAAACCTTACATCTGTTGAACTAATGTCAGGTATTCTTCGAAGATAGTTTACTGCACACTTCATAGTTTTAAATGCAGCATATCTTTTCGTTGCGGAAACGCAGTTCTTTTTTATCGATACCAGAATAGTTTGCTCACCAGAATGCCTATCATAGTATCCCACACGAGTATTGTTAATTTTCTCTAAATCCGCAAGCAAAGCCTCGGATAAAAAGCGTTGATCTCCTGAAAAAGTGAGTTTTAGTATCTGAGACTGAGCATAATCCCGCTTATGCGCGTGTGTCCGGTTCAGAATGCTGCTTTTATCAGCAAACAGATCGGCATAATAGTTCGTGCTCGTATAACTCGGATCTTTTGTTATTAGCGAAACCATTTTCCGGGATATTTTGTAGTAGCAAATGGCACTTGAGTTCTCATTATAAACAGTATCATCAAGGAGCTTCGTGGTAGATTGAACCAACTGGTGGGACGATTGATTGTTGTTATACTCTGATAACAGTTCCTGCAATAATAGTATCATTGCTTTTTCATTGCAAAGATCTATTGTGAGTGGGGTTTCTGCAATTTGCAAATCATACGCCATATAAGATACAGTTCTCACACTCCGGAAAATTGAAAAGATATATTTTAATTTACTATATTCTGGCAATGCGGACTCATTTATGTACGCGTATAGTATTTCCAAAGCTAAGGACACCGATTGCTTTGCTTGGTCACATCTCTCCAAAATCAAAATTGAATTCAGCAAATGCAACCTTTGATAATTCTTGCTGTTCAGAATACTCTGCGCTGCTTCATGAAAGCGATCGCTTGTAGACGCACCTACCACTATATCATAGAATATATCATCCTCTGACGACAACATCGTGACAGCTCGCGATGCTGTAAAAGTATTGTAAAAATGGCCGATATTATAAACGATCGTAAGCAACTGAAGAATATCACCAATCGATGGCCTATCCATTTTTGTGTACTTGTAATCATTATGGAACTCTTTTGCCGCAACACAATTGTTATAGGTCAATCTCAAATGTCCTTGTAGATGATTCTTTATCATCTGGTGAAGGTACAATTGAAGCATAATATAGTCATATCGCGTTTTTGCTAATCTTTTTGCCACCTTAATGACACCAAGCTGAGGGATTTCCTTTACACGGTTGATGATTCCGATATGCTCGAGTTCTTCATACAACTCGGTAGCATAAGGATATACATCTATCTCAACTTTCAGATTGTGCTTGCGCGGCCTTTGCTTTGGGAGCAAATCGTGAGTTATTTTCCCCATTCGTTAGATGCCTCCTTATGCTGCCACTCTGTAGCGCGTGTACACATATTCGTAAATGCGCTGGCGGTATTCGGAAATACTGATCTCGTCATAGCACTCCGGCAGCTCGGCCCACAGCGTATCACGAATTAGATTATCCACAGCGGCTTTTGTTTCCTGCTTATCGGTCCAGTGGTCAAGCTCGGCAATCTTAGCCTTGATCTTCTTCAAAAGGCTTGCAGCCACTTCCTTGATTTT
>OLQV01003143.1_pt1 | contig 10111 bp, 10 predicted proteins | sample 1672371 | NCBI WGS metagenome assembly OLQV01 (sample SAMEA3136676, study PRJEB25190) | human gut metagenome
AGATCATTGGCTTGTCGTACACCGGCAGCAGCTGCTTACTGGTAACCGAAGTGAGAGGATACAAGCGCGTGCCCGAGCCGCCAGCTAAAATAATGCCTTTCATAAATACCTCCAGCACGATGAAAGAAGCGAAGACGACTAGTTTTCACTTCTTTCATCGTTAATGTGTCGTTCGAATTTCTCAATTGCCAACTGCTGTGTTAGCTCACGGATCTTCGTGTCTGCCTGAGAAACCCTCATCGTTAAGCTAAAGCTCTGGATAAGCAGGATGAATATAAAAAGCAGGAAGACAAAATTGACCGGGGCCATTGTTCCCACCAAATCCGATAAAACATAAAACACTTGAGGGAAGACGCTTACTAGCAATAGCAGCACGGCAAAACAAAACCAAAAAATAGAATCCTCAAGTTTAACCTTAGAGCTACGAACCCGCTTGGCAATAAAAACCAAGGTCAGAAGCGATACGACAAATAAAGTCACTCTCAGCGCTACAGTCATTACTCAACTACCGCCCAATCCTCTTACGAATAACCTGCATAAATAGAATAGATACAGTCATCCGAAGCATGTACTTTGCTGAATTTCCAAGATTTAGATAGCTTTCTCCAGCTGTCCGCTCCGCCATTTCGACGGGCACTTCAACCACTTTTGCATCGGCGCGTTTGATTAAGTAAGAAACGGTATCTGGCTCTGGGCCAAAATTCAGCCCTTTTGCCATTTGTTCAATCATTCGACCATTAAAAGCCCTCATTCCAGAGGTAGGGTCCTTTATGGTTTCGCCCGTTGTAAGCTTAATGGCAACTTCTATGAGATTGCTGCCAAGCATCCTCATGGAAGAGGGTTTCTTCTTACTAACGAACCGAGAGCCAATTGCAATATCGTTTTCCTGGACAGCTTTCTCTAGCAGAGGAATATATTTAGGCAGATGTTGCCCATCAGCATCAAACTGAATAGCGCAATCATAATGATGGCGATAAGCATATTTCATTCCAGCCTGAAAGGCGCCAGCAAGACCAAGGTTGACAGGTAGATCGAGAAATGGATATTCATTTTCTCGACAAATCTCAGCAGTCCGATCTTTCGAACCATCGTTTATCACCAGGTAATCCCCATCAAAAGACGAAGCCTTCAGCGATTCTATCGTTGAAGCCAGGGAGCCCTCTTCGTTATATGCTGGGATGATCAGCAACGTACGCATAAAGTAAACCTATCTATAAAACGCAATTTAATTCATTATATATAATATTTTTTACGACAATCCAAATGCCAACGAAGGCATGACACACCTTATCGAAGGATCCCTTGGACACACGCAGGCTCTTCAGCGACATATTCATCGCTTTTTTCGCTCAAGCACTCAGCGTACTAGTTAGCACGTTAACAACCCTCATACTTCCAAAATTTCTCGGCATTGAGGCTTTTGGCTACTGGCAACTCTTCATCTTTTACATAGGCTACGTTGGCTTTTTCCATTTAGGAATTAACGATGGCGTATATTTGATCTTTGGAGGCCAGGCGCGAAGCAACATTGATAAAAGGAACATTAACTCCCAGTTTGCGTTCAGCTGCTTCTATCAGCTTTGCTTTTCAGCCATCATATTTGGATTTGCATTACTTGGTCCCTTTGATAGCGAACGAGCTTTCGTCGTTGGCGCCACAGCAACGCTTTTAACCATAAACAACGCTGGGCTTTTTTTGGGATACCTTTTTCAAGCGCTAAATGAAACTAAAACGTATTCTTTTTCATGTGTCGCCGAAAGCGCAGTGTTGCTGGCGGGATTTACCATTCTTATAGCGCTAGGAGTCTGCGACTTTGAGCCATACATCGTCCTTTATTGCCTCTCCAGAGCGACAAGACTAGTCTTCTGCCTGATCAAGGCAAAGGAGTTTCTTGTTTCGGGGCTTTTGCCAACCAATAAGGCAATCAGGCAAGGCATCACAAGCATCAAAGTCGGCATTCAGTTAATGGTGTCGAATATTATGAGCCAGCTCATTATCGGTGTCGTACGCTTCTTTGTCGATCTTAAATGGGGAATCGAGGTTTTCTCGGTTGTTTCTTTTTCACTTTCGATCGCAACGTTCTTTTTAATGTTCTTGTCGCAAGTCAGTATGGTGCTCTTCCCCCACCTAAGGCAATCGAAAGCTGATTCGATAAAAGAATACTATTGCCTCTTGAGAGACAGTCTGTCCCTTTTCCTGCCAGTCATCTATCTTCTCTATCCTTTGATTGCTTTCCTGCTTAATCTCTGGCTTCCGGAATACAGTCAGGGCATTAGCCTATTTATCTTCCTATTTCCGATTTGTGTTTTCGACGGAAAAATGGACATCGTTGGGGCAACTTATCTCAAAGTATTAAGAAAAGAGAGAAAGCTTCTCGAGATCAACCTCTTAACGCTAGGCGCGAGCATCGCGGTTACCCTCCTCGGAGCATACATCATTCACTCCATTGCCTTTATCCTTGTCGGGGTAGTAACAATTTTGGGATTTCGCAGTTTCATTACCGAAAGACTCCTTGAGAGGACAATGGGGCTATCCCATTCGACGCTTTCCTGGGCCATCATTCCCCTGAGCCTTCTTTTTATCGTGTTATTCAGCCAGTTGGACCAGCTCTTCGCTTCTGCTTCTTATCTAATTTGCTATCTCTTTTTCCTTGCCATAAACGCAAAGACCCTTAAACAACTTCAGGTTATCTGCGGTCGGCGCTAAAAAACCATGGGATTTTGCTCCTGCCGCGAAGTCAATGGTAGATAAATCGTTGGCGACAGAAGGTCTGATAATCTTTGCAACATCCCCGCCTCCAACACCAGACCCAAGGTTAGCTGCAAAACAGCTTTTCAAGCCCAGAAAAGCGTTCGACCCGCATCACTCGGGCAAACGACTTTGAAACGAAATGCCCATAAGCACCAGCCTAAACATTGGCATGCCCGAAATTCAAGTTAATGCCAGCGATCAATAACCCTGAACGACATCAGGCCGAGCTTCTGCTATCCGACAAGGCGCCGGTGACAAGCAAGAGCGGCCAAGGGCGAATCGCTTGCCACCGGCGCCTTACTGCCTATTAATGGCATTCTGTTCATGCAGATAATAAACGCAGGGGGATCAAAAGCCCCTATAAACGAGATCTTCAATCCACTAGATGCAACCTGCATAAAAGCAATTACTCCGCATTCTGCGCACCATTTTTCATCGCCCGAGCAACCCCGACCATTGCCTTAAATAGGAACCCTGGAATAAAGCAGAGCACGATCTCAAACCAAGCAATATCAGGAGCGAGATATCTGTATTTGAACAGTCCCTTAGGATCCCTTTTGATTCTTGCTGTTGAAAAACTAAGGACCTCATCCCTGGCCTCGAAATGAGGATATCTGTCTAGGTAATCTTCAACCATGTGAAACTGCCAATCCGGCCTCAAGCGATAGTAATCCGCTTTCGTCTCGATCCCCTTCAGGACACCCGACACATTGTTGCCGTGTCTTCTGTATTGAACCAATGGGGTATCGCAATAGGAGACGATGCCCTCTTCTGCGGCGCAGGCGATCAGCCATTTATCGTGACCAGTATAATCAGATACAGGCATTGCGGCACGAGCGAAATCGCCCCGCACTGCCATACTCATGCCCAGTGCATAAGTTGTGTACAAAGCATATTTCGCAATATCGTCCCCAGTGCTCCACGTTTCGCTCGGCTCTTTCGATACCGAACGAACACTCTGGCACGTCACCCTTCCATCCCCATCAACCACAGAACGATCAGACACAACAGCAAGCGACGAATCTCGGAGGAAACGGTCTATGCAAACCTCCACCTTTTCCGGTAGCCAAACATCATCCTGGTCACAAAAGAAAAGGGCATCCGCTTCAGACGACTCGATCAAAAGCTGGAACGCTTTGTCGTAGCCAAGATTAACCCCTTTTTCAGGGAGGAACCTATATGGCACCCGTCTTAAACAATCCGAAAACAACCTTTCATCAATTGGGCAATCAGGGCAATCGTTGTAGACCAAAAGCTCAATCCCGGAGTAGGTTTGGCGTTCAATAGACCTGAGCTGCTCCCTAAGGAATCCCTCGTCTGGCCTGTACAAGGAAAGTAGCACTTGAACAGATAGATTGCCCATCTTTGTCCCTTTCTGAATTTCGAGCATCTTTTCCTATCGATAACACAGCAAATAATCAGATTCGTATCTATTTGCGATAGAGAAGCCCAGAAACTAAACTATAGACTGGTTAAATACCTTACGACTCGAACAGAAAGCACGCAAATGACCTCACCGTATCAAGACAGAACCGTAATCGTGGTTGGCGAGCAGCACTACACCCCACTTGGGGTTATCCGAAGCCTTGGAGAAAACGGTATCCGGCCAATCGCGGTAATAGTCAACATCAATGGAACGAAGACAGCATCATCAAGCAGGTACATTCGCTATTGCAAAGAAGTTGATAGCTACCATGATGCATTTAACTTCATTTGCGATACCTTTAGAGGGCAAACGCCAAAACCCATTTTAATACCATGCGATGATGTTTCGGTAAGGCTTTTTGACGCCAACTACGATGAGCTGAAAAATGATTTCATCTTCAACAACGCTGGTCAAAATGGCAGAATTGCTCACTTTCAAAACAAAGACGTGCTTTATAAGCTTGCAACGAAGCACGGACTGAATGTCGCGAATGTTCAAAAGATCAGCACCGACGCCTCGAATATCCCCGAAAACATAGACTACCCAATAATCACAAAACCGGTTTCTTCCTATACGGGATGGAAACAAGATTACCATGTCTGCAACCATCAAGCCGACCTAATAGATGCCCTTGCACTTATTAGTCCAAGGGCAGACGAAGTGTTGATCCAGAAATACATTGAAAAGGAAACGGAAAGAACACTCGAAGGAGCGTCCGTCAATAACGGAAATGACGTATTCGTCTCCATAGAAACGCGATACACATATTCACTTCCTGATTATTACAGTATGAAAATGGAAGTCATGGAGCCTCAGTCAGACAAAACTATATCCGCTCTCCGGAATATGCTGAAAGAAATTGGCTTCGAGGGAATATTTGAAGTTGAATTTTTGGAGGATGCTAACGGCACTCTATGGTTCCTTGAGATCAATTTCCGAAACTCAACCTGGAGCTATGCATCAACAAAACTCGGCATGCCATTGCCTCTCATCTGGGCAGACGGAATGGTAAACGGTGCTTTTCACGACGTATCGATTGCAAATATCCCCAAAAAATATACTGCGATAGCGGAAATTCCCGACTTCGGACAAAGAGTGATGAGATTCAAAATGATCTCCCCCTTTGAGTGGATTAAAGAAATCTTCTCGGCGGACTGTCTCTATTTCTTTAACGCTAAAGACCCTGTCCCCTTCTTCTCTCTCTGCCTTTTCTTCGTAAGGTCTTTCCTCAAAAAAATACATTGCGGTAAATCGTCTTCAAAACAAAACCTATAAACATAAGGGGTTCAATTGCCAAATAATAGCGCTCTAGTAATTTGCTTTGCATGCATAGCTTTTTATATTGGAGCAGGGTTCGCAACGATGCAGGAAGTACTTCAATACGAGGCTTCTTATGGAGGTGCTTTTTGGATTGTAATTGCCGTTGCTGGACTTATTTACCTTTATACTAATTTATCTTTTGCATCGAACGGAAACAAGAAGTCCATAACGCGTGGAGAAGATATATATCGCAACTATTGCGGCAAAACAATCGGAGGGGCATTCGGATTGTTCTCCTCTTTTTTTTGCTATATTAGCTTTGTTGTAATGGTTGGCGGAGCAAACTCGACGCTGTCGCAGCAATGGGGGGTGCCCAACGGAGTAGGAGCTGTTATTCTTTCTGCTCTTGTGATCATGACGGTTCTGTTCGGCTTGAACGGAATCATCAAAGCCCTAAGCGCAATAGGCCCTATCATAATTGTTTGTCTTCTCGCTGTTGCTCTCTACTCTTGCGCCTTTCCCACTCTGGGCTTTGAAGCAGGTGCTGAAAAAATCAGCCAGAATGCGATCGAAATAGAGCAGATCGGCGGGGGGAACCCTATTCTCTCGGGAATGTCGTATGGAGGCTTTGTCGTCTTATGGTTTGCGTCTTTTCTGGCCGAAATTGGAGCTAATAACAATTTAAGAAAAGTTCAAATTGGCATATTCATTTCAGCATTATTCATCTTTGGGGCTGCCGCCTTATGCTGCATTGCCTTGATATCAAATATAGATATACTTTTTTTTGCAGATATACCCGCTGCAGTACTGGCAAACCGCATTTCCCCATTTGCTGGAACTATCTTCTCTTTTGTCATCTTTATTGGCATATATTCAAGTGCAACACCGCTTCTTTGGTCCGGAATCCAGCATATTCCATCACCAACAAAAAGAAACAAGCAGATTGCAGTAGTTATTGCGGGGACAATTGGGTGCTTTATTGCTTGTTTTGTACCCTATGGCCCCTTGTTAAATGTTGCATATGGAGTAAACGGCTATATCGGCTTTATCCTTATCGCTATCATGGTCTTTCACGACCTGAGATCATTCCTCTCGAATAAACGATTATCTTCAAAATAGTAACGAAACAAAGAAGACGAACATTATGACTCAGATACCCGTAAAACAAATTCAGCCATTATTGCTTGAAATACTAATAGCCTTTCACGAATATTGCATTCGCCACTCTCTTAAGTATTTTCTATCCGACGGTACCCTTCTTGGCGCCGTAAGACACAAGGGCTTCATTCCTTGGGACGACGATATAGACATATCGATGATCGACAATCAATACGACAGATTGCTTGAGTTCGCGAAGAAAGAACCCTTCCTCGACGAGGAAAAACGCTATAGGTTTCTCCTTCCTGCCGAATTGCCTAATTTCTACCCTTTTATCAAGGTGGTTGATACGTCAACAATTGCCTATGAAAAAGACATCGATAGACAGTACGCCATTGGACTATGGGTTGATGTCTTTCGCTTATCACACTGCGACTCTGACTTTTCAATGACACAGCGTAAATACAAGCGAATCAAGAGATTGAGGGAGATTAATAAGCTTGCAGTCTGCGGCGATTTCCGCACTCCACGCTACAAGGCAATTGCCCCCTTCGTCAAAATTGCGAAAACCTTATTAAATATAGCGGGCAAGAACCCAATTGCCCTATCCCGCCAAATGCAGAAAATCGAAGAGGGGATGCCGATGCAAGGGCATCTCCTGATGGATATCACATGGGCGGACAGCATCGAGCACGTTTTCGATGAATCCCTTTGGCGTAATTCGATTTTGATTGACTTTTGTGGAAAACAGTTTTACGCACCGAAAAATTACAACGGAGTTCTCACAGCTCAATTTGGCGACTATATGCAACTGCCCCCAGAAAAAGACAGGATACGCCATGACTTCGAGGCTTACTTCCTAAATTAAAACATGCAGTAGCCTATCCCTAAATGGAAATCAAAGACTTACTAGCACCATTGATTTCCGATTCATACCTAATATTCGTCGCAATGTATCTCAGCCCATTGTTTTCCCTAATCTACCCCCCCTCCGCAATACAAGCAAATTTAGCCAAGCAGCTAAACTGTATTTAGCCCGCTATATTCTCCATTCCCATAGAAAGGGGTTTTAATGCCTGATGTCTCTGTTGTGATGTCCACATATAAAGAAAATCCAAACTATGTGGAAGAAGCCATCAACTCAATTCTCAGCCAGACATACCGCAACCTAGAACTGATTATCATTGTCGATTGGCCCGAAAATGAGCCTGTCAAGAGACTTCTCTACCGACGGCAAGCAAAAGATCGACGCATTGTTATTGTTGAAAACGAACATAATCTAGGACTTGCAAACTCACTTAATAAAGCCCTCAAAATCGCAAAGGGAGATTATATATGCAGAATGGACGCAGACGATGTATCCGAACCTGCACGTATCGAAACGCAGCTCGCATACCTTCTCAAATACAAACTTGATCTCGTTGGCGGCAGCATGGTGGTTATGGATGAAACAGGAAAAGACCTTTATGCCATCCCACAACCCCCCATGGAGCCGAAGTTTGTCGAGAAGGCTCTTCGCTGGAACAATTGCGTCCCACATCCTACTTGGTTTGGCACAAAATCGGTATTTGCTAGCGGCTATCGGAATATCCCCCTATGCGAGGATTATGATTTTTTGATCCGTGCATCACTTTCCAGGAAAAAAATCGGGAATTGCGACTCTGTAGTCTTAAGATATCGAATGACTTCAGACAGCATCTCAAGATCATCCCTCTACAGACAGTATCTATATCAGGTTTTTATAACACGCGCTTATGCAAATGATAGTTTCGCTAATCTCGAAGAAGCTAAAAAATATGTAGATGCAAGAGACACAAGGGAGAAAGCGGATCGCTATGCGAAAGCAAATGCGATTTTTAATCAAACCCTTTCCTTGATTAAAAGCAGACGCTTTGCGCAAAGCACAAAATACACCTTTAGGTTGCTATTTACCTCGAAAGCTTACCTCAATAAGATCTTGCGTCTCTCAATCTCGTCCATTCTTTCATTTTGCTGCATAAAAATGAATAAGCAATAAATTATATTTAGGTTTGCGAGTGGCTTTTTAAGTTTTCGTACAATCAATGGATCTCGAAACCAAAACGCTCGCACCTCTCCAGACATAGGTGTCACGACTATGATGACAGCACCCTCGAAGCTGTACGCAAATTATGCTAGCCGTCGGTACAGCCCCCTCGAAATGCGTCGCCATACTCGCGCGGTTTACCTCAGCACATCAGGGCCTCCGCAAACCCCCACGAATAGCTTTTGAATCCGTATCTCCCCATTTTCGTTGACAGGCCCTATGGCGTCTGCGTGGACCGAAGCAATCCAATAGGCACGAAGAATCAAACGATCCGATTGGGAGAATGCTCAAACCATTCCAGGATAACCTTACGACAGGCGATTCGATCTCTCCGCCGCAAAGCCGGTGCTGAGGACAAAATCCTTGTCAATGAAATATTTGAACGGCTCAACGTCCCATGATGAATCCTCAGGGAAGGCAGTCATCGAAGCGCGGACGAGGGCGTGTTCCTTGTATCGGCAGATCCATCGTCAAGAAATACCACGAGACCCTGAAGCCCAACAAGGGAAACAAGAAACTCTATAAGGAGAGAGCGACGCTGAAAAGGCACCGAGCAAAACAAGCCCAAAAGTGAAGTTCGAGCCCATAGGGGCCGGAGGCAACGGGGACGAGCATCAAAAAGGCCTGTGAGATTTTAAAAACCAACAGAGACAAATGCAATACATTCATTGCCTGATCTAAATTGACCAGGCAATTGGCTTGCGAGGCACTAGAACCATTCGTCGAGGATGTTTCCCGTTCCAGCAACCGCCGCTACGAAATTTAGGCGATTCGAGTCGATCTTAGCAAGATCGACATCAAAGCGGATCTCAAGTCGGTACAGCGCATGAAAGCGAAAAAGGGGCTGATTCCTTCAAGGCGCCCAAGAGATATCGAAGAGATAGAAAACATCGGAGAGCCTCAAATATCTAGCACGGTATTTCTCCGCGCAAAGCAGAAACACCGTGCGGCGCGACGACATCACCTACATACCGACAAGGGAGGGCTGACTCTAGCTAGCGCCCCACCCGCAACTTGTCGCCGGTGGGGCGTGAGCGGCAATCCTTGCCAGCTTGATTCCAAGGGTCCGTTCAATTACCCAACGGAAATCGACGCGTCAACGAATTCGAAGCTGATTCAAATTCGGGAGGACGGGGTTACCTTTCTGGAGTCTGTTAAAATATATAGAAGGTCCACTATACTGCTCCACGCAAATGGCTAATTATAAATTACGACTGCAGTACCAGCATTGATATTATTGTAGATCCATTGCGCACTAGGATAAGCCATCCTTAAACAGCCATGCGACAAGCTGTGGCCTAATTCGCTTTCAGAGGCAAGAATGGTATGAAAGAAGTAACCGCCCCAGATCTGCGTGCAATAGCGAGCGCGAGAATCGGTGCTCAGAACAGGACGTTTAAAGCCGGTTGTTCTGTACGACCCGGTAATTGTCGGCGAACCAGGTGCGCCAGTCACGCAACTCCAATAATACTGGAGAGACCAGCTGCCAGCGCCACCCCTAAATACGCCAA
>OLQV01003147.1_pt1 | contig 10105 bp, 14 predicted proteins | sample 1672371 | NCBI WGS metagenome assembly OLQV01 (sample SAMEA3136676, study PRJEB25190) | human gut metagenome
AACAGCAGTATATATGCTCTTTTGATTTTTTTCATAATACAATCCATCTTCTTTCCATTAATTGACTCGAGAAACAATTTCAGTAGCATTGTAGGGGACCGGAATGCTGGTAGTGGGCCATCCCATCACAGCGGGGTGCGCGGCGTTATCAATATAGCTGATAGTGTTCAAAACCATCACTCTGCCATTGCACGACTGAATATCGTTGAGAATTGACTGGTTAATACTGGCGGTAGTATAAAGGAGGGTATTAGCGCTTCCTGTAATATTCGGTAAGGCATTGAAATATATTAAGTTATCAGGCGTTAACTGGAGCCCCTTTACTATTCATCTTTTAGCCATTTGTGGCACTGATAGTAACCGGGGATCGCTCTATTCCATTCACGGAAAAATTGACAACCATGGTATAGGTTTTTCCCTTTTTGACTGCCGCACTTTTTGTCATCTTCAAAATGCCAGATCCGCTTCCGTTCCAGCTTGCGATCAAATCGCTGCCACACCGGAGTTCCATCGTCGCCGAAATCTCATCTGTCATCTTATCGCCGACAATCTGAATTACACATGAGGCGTTATTCCCATCGAAGCTCAGGTGGGGCACCGAGGTAATGCTGCGGCTTTGGATCGCATGTGCCGAAACAGAAAGAAGCATCACCAGAATAAGAGACATGCAAAAGAAACGCTTTTTCACTAATCTCACCTCCCTTCATTCTCTTAAATACGACAGCGAGGTGTATTTTTGGACAGGATAGCTGATATTTTTTCTTTGCAGTGATAGAATTTTATTGGACAAATATTAAGCCCTCGTAAAACGTAGTCGTTTTACGGGGGCTTATCTATTAACTTTTTCTGTAACTTGCAAAATTTGTCTATGATTCTCCGTATTTATTCTGTGAACGGCAAATAGATGTGCCTTGAACCTTGAAAACACCGCATAGAATAGCGCGGTCACATAGAGTCGTCCGGGAGTTATACAGGATCGGCTGACAGTATGCGTTTGCGTACCTGCCGGGGAAGTGCCGCACAGCGGCAGCCTGCAAATACGCGGCCTGAAGCGAGGGCGCAGGAAATGGCCCGGATATAGTTTCAAGTGAATACAAATTCCAGCTTATGGTTAAAATTTTTACATCATTTTTTACAAAGGAGGTCTGTACTTGAATAATAACCTGAAAGAATCTGCTTTACACTACCTCTCGTCTCCTGCTTTCAATAAGAACACTTTGGTTGATATTACAGAGATTCATGTACGGTCAGAACCCGATGGCGATAAGATGAAAGCATTTGTAGATGCTGTCAAAAATCCGTATCTATTCCGTGTCGGTAGTATTGGCGTTCATGTGACTTATTCAGGAAATACAGGGGATACTTTACAGCGCCGTATCCATAACTTGCTCATTTCGGAGAATTGATTTTGCTGTTTCGTATGATATAATTAGTGCGTGTAGTATAGCCATATCATACGGCCTTATAGTAGGAGGTTTATATGGCATACAGAAACCGATATGATGAATATTTGCGGAAACGCCAGGGAGTTTTGCCTGATGCAAAACAGTGGAAAGCTGCGGATTACACACGTATTTCAAGAGAGGACGGTGATAAAGAGGAAAGCGATAGCATCGGGACGCAATTTGACATCATTGATGATTATATTGCCCATAACGATGATATCACCTTTGTTGATCGCTACTCTGATGATGGTTGGAGCGGAACTAATTTTGATCGTCCGGATTTCATGCGTCTGATGGAAGACATCAAAAAGGGAAAAATCAACTGTGTCATTGTCAAAGATTTATCCCGGTTAGGCCGAAACTATATTTTAGTGGGTCAGTATCTTGAGATGATTTTTCCTATGCTGAACATTCGCTTTATATCCGTCAATGACCGAATCGATAGTATAAAAGATCCTGCCTCCATTAACAACGCGCTGGTTTCCTTCAAAAATGTGATGAATGACGAATACTGTCGTGATATTTCAAACAAAGTTCGTTCATCGCTGGATCGTAAACGCAGCAAAGGAGAGTTTATTGGTTCTTTTGCATCATATGGCTATATGAAAGATCCTGATGACCACCATCATCTTATCGTTGACCCTGTTGCTGCTGAAGTCGTCAAAAACATCTTTGACTGGTTCTTGCAGGGAATGAGCATCATTGGCATTGCAAAAAGGTTAAACCATATGGGAATCCCTAATCCCAGCGCTTATAAACGCCAATGCGGCCTAAATTATAAGCATCCTGCCGGACAGTTGGACAGCGCATGGCCTGATTCCTCAGTAAAGCGAGTTTTGAAAAACAGGCTTTATGTTGGAGATATGGTTCAGAACAAAAACCGAACCAAAAGCTATAAGGTGCAGGTTAGCGTTGCTGTTCCCGAGGAAAACTGGGTGATTGTTCCGAACACGCATGCAGCCATCATTGACCGCGAAAAATTTGAAACGGTACAGCAGCTTTTAATGAGAGACACACGGACTTCACCCGGCATCAATCATGTCAGCATATTTGCAGGGTATATCCGCTGTGCGGATTGTCTGAGAGCAATGGGGAAAAAGAGTGTGGCACAGTCATATGGAAAGTACCACTATTATGTTTGCCAGACTTTCCGCAAAGCGGGGCACAATTTATGTACCAAGCATACCATTCGGGAAAAACAGCTTTATGACGCCGTTCTTGCTACCATCCAGTCTCAAATTGATCTCGCGGTTTCAATGGATCAGCTTGTGAATGATCTGAAAAGTCAAAATGTACGAGCTGCGAAGTCTTCTCGCCTTGAAAAGATGCTTCAATTAAAAGAAGAGGAATACGAGAAGGTTTCCCGCTGTCGAATCGACCTTTACCCCGATTGGAAAGCAGGGATACTGTCCAGGGACGAGTATCTTTCACTAAAAGCCAAGATCGGTGAGCAGCTGGAGCAAATCGAAATTGCGATAGCCAACATCAAAGAAGAGATCAGCAAGTACCAATCCGCCCCCGTCTCAGAGAACAAATTTATTTCCAATTTCCTTCGTTACCGCAATATTCAAGTTCTGACTCGTGAGGTAATTGTAGAACTGATTGAAATGATCTACGTTCACGAAGGCGGCACTATAACAATACAATTCAAATATCAGGACGAATATCAGCGACTTCTTGATTTGATTGATGAACAGGGCCTTGCCAGTGCTGCTGGCTGATATTTATGGGTCTATTGGAACATCATCCCCCGCCGCCTATGACACGCTGTGCGCGCTCTTTCGCGACACGAGGACAAAACCCGAAGACTATGACCTCATCGTGACGGGCGACCTCGGCAGGCTCGGGCATCAGATCGTCTCGGACTTTTTCGCACGCGATGGGCTCCCTCTCGGTGAGCGCTACACCGACTGCGGGCTTCTGCTCTACGACATCGAATCGCAGGACATGCACTGCGGCGGCAGCGGTTGCGGCTGCTCGGCAAGCGTTTTGTGCGGGTATCTGCTGCGCGGGATGCGCGAGGGCAAATGGAACCGCATCATCTTCGCGCCGACGGGCGCGCTGCTCTCCCCCACGACGACATTTCAGGGCGAGAGCATCCCCGGCATCTGCCACGCGGTCGTATTCTCGAATCACAAGGAGGGATAAGCGGTGGATTATCTGAACGCCTTTCTCTGCGGCGGCATCCTCTGCGCCATCGGACAGATTCTCATCGACAAAACGCCCCTCACGCCCGCGCGTATCCTGACGGGCTATGTCGTCTGCGGCGTTTTGCTGACGGCCATCGGCGTCTACGAGCCCATCGTCAAATGGGGCGGCGCGGGCGCGACCGTGCCGCTGCTCGGCTTTGGCTACTCGCTCGCCAAGGGCGTGGAAAAAGCCGTTCAAGAGCAGGGGTGGCTCGGCGTGATGACCGGCGGCCTCAGCGCCACGGCAGGCGGCATCGCCGCAGCGGTCGTCTTTGCTGTGCTGATGGCACTCATTTTTAAGCCCGGTGACAAGCGGTAATAATAACAAACAAGGAGAGGGTTTTCACCCTCTCCCCTTTTATGGGAAATCGCTTTTTACGATGCGCGCAGGCCGGACTCTTCGATCTGCTCAAGCGTCATCACTCTGGTGTGGCAGATTGGCTTCCACTCGACCTTCGTAAAGAGCGACGCAATGCAGATCGGCACGTAGGTGAGCATGAAGAGCGGGAACGTGAAGGCGTAGAGCACCTTTTTCCACGCCGCGCAGCGGATATTCTTCCACTCCGTCACGGTCGTGATCGCGCCGAGCACAAAGAGCGTTAAGTACAGGCTCATCAGCGTTTGCAGCACGGAGACCGCCAGCACCGCCATCGAACCGCCTGACGTCGCGTTCGCGATCGCCGCGCCGATGTTCACGACCACGCTCACACCCGTGAGCACCGCCGCGGGCATGATGTTCATGGTCATGTCATAGCAGGAAAAGCTGCCGCGCGCAATGCCGGAGAAGAGCTCGGAGGCGTACTTGCGGAACACCTGCAGGTAGCCCTTCGACCAGCGCATGCGCTGGCGCCAGGACTGGGCAAAGCTCGTGGGCTGCTCGTCATAGAGCACCGCGCCCGCCGCGTAGCCGACCTTTTCCCCGCGCACGACGTTGTCAATGGTAAACTCGATGTCCTCGGTCAGCAGGAAGAAGTTCCAGCCGCCGCACGCTTCCAGCACACCGTCGGAAAACAGAAAGCCTGTGCCGGACACGGCGCAGCTGCTTCCAAGACGCATGCGCGCGTTATTGAGATACTGCGCCTCGCGCAGGAACCACAGCGCATAGCCCGCGGAGATCCAGTTGTCGCCGTAGTTTTTGGAGTTGCGGTAGCACGTCACGATCTCATAGCCGCTGGAGTAGACCTTCTCGATCTCGGAGATGAAGTTCGGGTCGAGGATATTGTCGGCGTCCAGCACGAGATAGGCATCGTAGTGCTTGCGGCCCGGGCGCTTGATGCGCTCGAGCATTTCATTGAGCACATAGCCCTTGCCGACATGCACCGTATCGTGGCGCTCAAAGACGATCGCGCCGCGCTCGCGCGCCACGCGGGCCGTGTCATCCGTGCAGTTGTCCGCGCCGACGTAGATGTCCACGTGGTCCATAGGATAGTTCTTCTGCGCGTGGATGCTGTCGAGCAGCTGGCCGATGACGTTTTCCTCGTTGCGCGCGGCGATGAGGACGGCAATGCGGTGGTTTTCATTGCGGCAGGTGAATTTTTTCCGCTTCAGCAGCGCCACCGCCACATAGAAGAATTGATAGGAATAGCATACGAAAAATAGCGCCATGATGACGGCGTTGATCGTGATGACAGTCTGCATAATATGTTCCTCCATTGCCGGAAGCTCCGGCCCATTTTGGTTTCTTTCCCGCCTGTGGAAAAAGTTATATCATGCAAACCTTGTGATTCCACTGTGAAAATTCTTAACAAATTCCGAACATCCACGGTAGAAATTATTAAGCACACCAAATAGATGCAAAAAAGCAGACCAAAGGCCTGCTTTTCTCACTTTACACGTTTTTATTTTGAATTGACGCCAAAAGGCCCTGACAGCCCGTCGAGACATCCCGCCACGTCGCTTCAAAATCGCCTGTATACCACGGGTCGGCGACGTCGCCCGGGCGGTCGGTGTAGTCGAGCAGCCGGTGCATCTTCCCCGCCGGATCACCGCCGCAGATGCGCTGCATGTTTTTGAGGTTCGCACCCTCCATGCCGATGAGCAGATCGTACTCCTCGTAGTCCTGCGCCGTGAGCTGGCGCGCAGCGTGTCCCTCGCAGGAAATGCCGTGCTCGGCGAGCTTGCGCCGCGCGGGCGGATAGACGGGATTGCCGATCTCATCGCGGCACGTCGCCGCGGAGTCGATCTGAAATTCGTCGGCAAGTCCTGCCTTTTCGACCAGGTCCTTCATCACAAATTCCGCCATCGGGCTGCGGCAGATATTGCCCAAGCAGATAAATAAGATTTTCGTCATAGTCTTTCTCCGTAAGTTTTGATAACCGTAGTGTAACAGAAAAGTGGAAAATCGTCGAGAAGAAATGCTGTCTTTTCGTTCAGAACTTGTTTGTAAATTCGATACTGCCTTTCCAGTCCATAGAAGGCGTGCTATGATTTTATGGGAGCGCAGAACACACTAAAGAAGTACGGAGGTGTCGCATGACTGCAGATCAAGGACAATATGAGAAATTTATGGCAAAACTTTCTAAATCAGGATTGGAACTCCAAAAGGACTTTAGCCGCCTCTCGCCGGAAAATCAAAAGCGTTTTATGCAAGAGGTCAACCAAAGGCTAAAGTGTTTTGGACATGCAGTAACCATTGCCGATATTCTACAGAGTCTATTTCGTGGGACGAGCTGCTATCTTCTGCCCAGGATAAAATTATAAACAATAGTGTCAACTGTAGAACAAAATCTGTGAAGTAAACTACTATATCGCCCACAATGTAGCCCACGGAAGGAACTATTCCAAACCGAAGCAAAAACGTTTTTACCAAAAACAAGAAAAACCTTGAAACCGTTATGGCTTCAAGGTTTTTACTTGGCGCGGAAGAGAGGATTTGAATTCGCAAGCAGGTGTAAAATGCTGTAAATGCGCGTAAAGAAATCCCCGTGTTTTCAAGGCTTTTCGGATTTTGGCGTAAAATGCTGTAAAGCCTTGTAAAAGCTGTTTGGGGTAAACTTAGGGGTCAAAAGTTTTCAATTTATTTCACCAAAATCCGCCTAAGATATCACAAAACATCATTCATTTTTAGCACTTTTTGTCTTATCATCTTCTTCAAGTGTTTCTTTTACCAATTGCGCAATATTGACTGGCTGTAAAATCAACGGATCTACCTCGGGTTGAGCAGTCAATAGTGACAATTGACTTCTCATGTAAGGAAAAACAATAGCCGCTGCATTTTGCCTTAAGGTCAACCTATCATATTCTGAACTCTCGTCTAAAACAAAATAACCAGATGCTCGCACTAATACGGTATATTCGTCCTGCTTATTTCCTTCAATCAAAACGTGCGCAATGAGACCTGTACTACCGTGCGTCTCAAAATTGAATCCAAATCTATACTGAAGTACATTCTGGTTCTGAAACCCTTTTCGTTCAAAATGCAATTCATCGAATATTAAGTGATCAAGTTTCAAAACACAATTATTCTTCTCATTCATAGTCATCACCTAAATCACGCCGCAATATTCATTATCGGCTCAAAAGAATATGAATTAATACTTTTTTGCACTTCTTGCTCTGGTAAAAACGTCATATACATATTGTAAATTTGTTTATATACGTCAAGAGGTGTACTCGTCAAAGCACTAATATCAATATCAGGAATATTAACTACTATGTCTGCCCCTTCCATCCTATACGGAACTTCTTGGCTGATTCTCTGCAAAAACAAATCTCTTCGATTTAATTCGTCAATATTAGGATTGTTTGCACTTTCATAAAAATCCTGAACATGGTTATGATCTAACCACACCATACATCCGTATTCCATCATAAGCATCCTCCGTTTACGCAAATGACTCTGCATACTTTTCTGCTAATTCTCTATTTATAAAATCCATTTTCATTGCAACTGTCCCTGGATAACGAGAATCCGGTTTCTTTGGATATACCCCAAAACCTGCCTTTTCATACCATTCTTTCTTGTCTTCAAATGCATCTATCACTAAAAAGCGTATAGGCAATACATTTGAAATTTCTTTTGTTTTTTGGATAAGCTCTTTTAACACAAGAGTTCCTATGCCTTTTCGTTGCACCCGAGCGTCTATCGCAATATAAGATATCTCAAGTGCTGCATACTGTTTATCTGTTACATAGTATTCTTCGGTCTCGTCGCAAAGACATACAATTTTTAACATACAGTTCCCGACTAAATGTCCATTAAGCACTATGTTATAAGCTAATCCTTGTTTATATAGTGTTTTATTATATGCTGTTCGCATTAAATCATCAATACTCCGAACTCCACACGAGAGCGAAGAAGAAATGTCTTCGTCCATAACCTTGAGTCGCAATTCCGCCATTAATCCACCGCCTTATAATAGATGATGTATTATGTGAATTAGAGTTATTATAGAAGGGTTACTGCAAATGTCAAGTTTTTTCTATTATATCTACCGTTTTTTCCCCAGTCAATAAAAAGTTAATTAAAGATTGAGCTATTTTCTGCTTGTAAATTTGTCCTATCGCAAGTCTTTCAATTCCAACTCAAAAAATCTCTCACTTCGATTCAAAATCAAAGCGAGTTTCACTGCCCGGATTTCAAATCGGCGCAGTGAGCGCCTGATCTGGACGGTCGCAAGGGTCTCATTTCAAATGAGACCCTTAAACCGAAAGGCTCGGATTTCAAATCCGACCTTTAAAACATCTTCACAATATATGCAGCAAGAGCGGAGGAATCACCCTCCGCTCTTCTATTACTTCTCTCCTTGCCCCTCAGAGGCTGCAGGAGCGCTTTCGTCACGCTCTATGGCTTCGTCTATGGCTCGGTTGATAAAGCCGTTCACGCTCTCGCTGTGGGCTTCTGCGTGGGCTTTGATAATATCTTTCTTACCCTTTGGAAAACGAACAAGCACCTTATCATAGGCCTTATCTTCGTAACGCTTAATGCTTTCGTAGCTATTTTTTCCGCCCAATAGCAACACCTCCTTGTTAGTTTATTATACATTTTATTGCGTTAGATATCTATATGCAAATAGCACAAGCATATACCGATATCTTTATGCTAAATGCCATCTTGCATATAGCTATCTATATGCTATAATACAGCCATGCAAGACAGGAACCTGATCCAAGCATAAGAAAAAGCCCTCTGCATCCTCGCCGACCAAAGCACGATGCAGAGAGCCACCAACCACCACAGGGAGGCCGGTATCGGTATTATACCGACCTCCCACCGAGAAAACAAGGAGGAAAAACAGAATGAGTTTCTTATTTATGCAAAATTCCGTGAAGAGACTGTTTAAAATCATCGGCCAAGCAGACGGAACCAGCATTACAAGCGGGCGCAAAGGGCCGGAACTTTCCGTTCTCATGGACAACGATATTTGCTTGATTGACACCGAAAGTAAAGATTATAATGGGCGTATTTGCCTTATGTACTCCCCCAAATCAAAGAAAGACTTATACCAGCGCCTTTTTATCGAGGGGCAAACCGTCCTTGTATGCGATCCCACGGACGGTGAAGAAAACGAAACGCTTTCTTTGGATGAATTGCGCGTAACCGGCGTCGTTATTGGTATTGTCCGCAGCTTAGACGCAGAAGAAAGAGCCGATCTGACAAGCTGGCATGAGTTTGAAGAGAAATTCCCTCGTGATCCGCTGGAAGCTTACTATTCGCCAAGCTGGGACTATGCGCTGGCGGCGAGAAAATATTATCGAGGGTGTGGCTATAGCTGCTTTATGTCCGGGTATCATTACGGATTTGCAGAGGGACGCAGAGCAGAAAAGGCCGCACCCAGGAGGAAGCGCAGAGCCGCAGGAGGTAAAGCATGAAGCTCCTTTACTGCGCCCGCTGCACGACGCCGCTGATGAGTGCGGCCACGGTTTTTATCTGCCCGTGCTGCGGGGCTGCTTACCGTCAGCGCGGCACGCGCTTTTCCTTTGTCGCTGATCTATCCGGCGTATCCGTCAAAGAGCTGATGCAGAGCATGGAGGTCACACTATGAACGATAATGACAGATTCTATCCTGTCGTACAAACGCCGCTCGGAAAGGTGCTGCTCATCGGCGCGACTATGACCGTCGAGCGCGAACGCGAGCTTTTCGGAAAGAAGGTGCTTCCAAATGAGCACAGATGAGTGCATTCGAGCACATGATCTGATCAACACGCCGCTTTCCCATATATGCGTGCCAAAGTGTACAGTAGCCCGTAGAGTCCGCCGAAGAGTAGCAAAGAATACAGTGTGTGAGTACAGCGAAAGCTGTTTCACCTGTCCTTTATCGGACTGCAAACAGACTGTTGTCAAATGCTTAACGGTCAACCGTTTGCCGATAGATCCTCTCATGTAACGCAGAAAGCCCACAGGAACACTCCTGTGGGCTTTTGCTTTTCCGGTGCTTATTGTATAATTCTCACAGTGTTACCGTGCGTCTTACAAGCCGGCAGGGGGCTGCAACACCTTCTTGTTTTGAAGCCGCCCTTTACTCCGCCGTC
>OLQV01003148.1_pt1 | contig 10105 bp, 8 predicted proteins | sample 1672371 | NCBI WGS metagenome assembly OLQV01 (sample SAMEA3136676, study PRJEB25190) | human gut metagenome
CATACACCGTCTCACACCACCCGGCGGCTCTCTGAAATACTCCTTTTTTAATGATCGTATTCTGTTCGTTGCATTTGCTCTTTGTTAACTGCTAATTTAGCACTCTGTTTTTTTGTTGTCAAGAGCGATTTTAAATTTTTTTGACTTTTTCTGAATGATTTTTCCCTATTCTTTACCATCCCAACAATAAGTACACAGCTTGCACTTATCGATTCCAACGGATTCCAGCATATCGTCCAAGCGATTGAAACGCAATGATGTAAAGTTCAGTTCCTTACGGATCTCCTCAACCATTGTTTCGTATTTCTCAGATTCCGGATCTGCATACTCCTGTAATACCTCATCGGTTACATTTCCATTCTCCAGACGATCGATCACACGACGGGTGATCAGATCCATTTCTGATGATGAACGAGAGAAATTCAGATATTTACATCCATATAATAACGGAGGGCATGCCGGACGGATATGTACTTCCTTCGCACCACTCTCATATAAGAATTCAGTTGTTTCACGAAGCTGGGTTCCTCGTACGATCGAGTCATCGATCAGAAGAAGGCTCTTATCACGGATCAGTTCATCCACTGCTAACAGCTTCATCTTAGCGATCAGATTTCTCTTACTCTGGATCGTTGGCATGAAGGAACGTGGCCAGGTCGGTGTATATTTGATAAATGGTCTGGAAAACCGGATTCATTTGCATAGCCGATTGCATGAGCAATACCGGAATCCGGTACCCCGGCTACAATATCCGGCTTTACGTTATCACGCTTCGCCATTGCCTTACCACAATTATACCGCATCTGCTCTACACTTGTGCCCTCATAGGAACTGGATGGATAACCATAATATACCCAGAGGAAGGTACAGATCTTCATTTCTTTATTCGGATTGACCAGCGTGATACAGTTCTTGTCTGTCACGACAGCGATCTCTCCCGGTCCAAGTTCCTTATAGTCCTTATATCCAAGATTTTTATATGCAAAATTCTCAAAGGTTATACAATAGGCATCTTCTTTCTTACCGATAACAACCGGTGTTCTGCCGTATTTGTCACGGGCTGCATAGATTCCGTCTTTTGTCATAAGAAGCAGTGACATGGAACCATCAATCCGCTCCTGTACATACTGGATTCCTTCTACAAAATTATCTTTTTCGCAGATCATGGCTGCGATCAGCTCTGTTACATTGACAGTTCCGTTGGTCATTTCCTGGAAATGTACCTTGGTGTTATCATACATCCACTGCAAAAGTTCATCATAATTGTTAATCTTTCCCACAAATGTGAGGGCAAAGCTTCCGATCCGGGAGCTGAAAAGAAGTGGCTGCGGTTCATAATCAGAAATACATCCGATTCCCATATTTCCTTTCATGGAACCTACATCCCCGTCAAATTTTGTACGGAAAGGTGTGTTCTCAATGTTGTGGATGGCACGGTCAAATCCATGTTCACCATAAACCGCCATACCGCCGCGACGAGTTCCCAAATGGGAATGATAATCCACTCCGTAAAAAAGTTCCAGTACGCAGTCTTCTTTTGATGCTACTCCAAAAAATCCGCTCATAATGTGCTCCTCTCTGCTTCCATAGTTTAACGATTCTTTATTTTTCGTACATCCATAATCGTTTTTCAGTATAGCATACGGCACAGAAAAATAACAATTAATTCAGAGGATATTTCGTCTTTTTCAAAATAAATCATAAGGATATTAGCCATATTTATAAAAGATTTCTGCTTTTTCTAATTCCACAGTGCAATAAAAAGATTCAGATATCCGGCAAACGTCAGCCATATAATATACGGAATCATCAGATAGACAGCTTTTTTGGAAAATCCTGCAAATACACGAATACACCAATATACCAGTCCCCACAGAAGAAGCAGCCACAACAAGGCAAATGTATACCAGCCGGCACCAAAAAAGAAAAACGGCCACAAAAAGTTTGCCGCAAGCTGAATCTCATATAAAGTAAGTGCCTGGTTTCTGGCTTTGCTTTCCGGTCTGGACGCGACCAGCCAGGATGCAGTTCCCATCATGATAAACAAGATCGTCCACACAACAGGGAACAACCATCCCGGCGGAGATAAAGGCGGTTTGTCAAGCCTGGCAAATACCTTCATTCCATTTCTTGTAAAAAATCCCGAAACTGCACCTGTAGCTAACGGCACTGCTATACAGGTTATCAGCTTTTTGGTTTCTTTCTTCAAAAAACATCCTTCCTTTCCTCTCATCCAATGAGTTTCATGTAAAAGGGTTATTTAACAGCCTGTTATTTTCTGATTTAGTATATTTTCGGAACCGGATTTTTATACATAAAGAAACAGCCCTGCTTTTTACACAGAGCTGCTTCTTTACACAAAATTTATAAAAGGGATTGGGATTCACTTATTCCTGTGTGATGCCTTTGAACTCGTAACCGGCTTCTTTGATCACTTCTTCAACCTTGGCCTCATCAACTTTCTCCGGTGCGGTGAATACGGTTGTTCCGCTCTCGTGGGAAGATACCACATCCTCAGCACCAAAAGCTGCCTGGATTGCTTTGTTTACATGTGCCTCACAGTGACCGCACATCATTCCTTCTACATTAACTGTTACTTTTACCATAGTTTTTGTCTCCTTTTCCTGTTTTTTATCTTCTTTATTTTCATCATGACTGATGTTTAAAGTTACCGGATTTTTCAGTGCCTTATCACGGGCTGTGCTATGAACCTTGAAGAGATTCAGTCGAAGTGCATTGGTTACCACACAGAAGCTTGACAGACTCATTGCCGCAGCACCGAACATCGGATTCAGTGTCCAGCCGAAGATCGGGATCCATACACCTGCTGCCAGGGGAATACCGATCACATTGTAGAAAAATGCCCAGAAAAGATTCTCGTGGATATTTCGGAGTGTGGCACGGCTCAGACGAACTGCAGCCGGAACATCACTTAAACGGCTCTTCATCAGAACAACATCTGCCGCATCAATGGCAATATCTGTTCCTGCACCGATGGCAATTCCGATATCTGCTCTTGTAAGTGCAGGTGCATCGTTAATGCCATCGCCTACCATGGCAACCTTTCCCTGTTCTTTCAGAGAACGGATCACACTCTCCTTTCCGTCAGGAAGAACTCCTGCGATCACATCGTCAACGCCAGCCTGCGCCCCGATAGCTCTTGCTGTCCGCTCATTGTCACCGGTCAGCATCACCACACGGATTCCCATGTTCTGGAGCTCTTTTACCGCACGCGGGCTGTCCTCCTTGATCACATCTGCCACTGCGATGATTCCCTGAAGCTTTCCGTTTCTGGTGAAAAACAGCGGCGTTTTTCCCTGTTCCGCAAGTGCTTCGGCTTTCGCCTGAAGATCTGACGGAACGCTGGTCTGACTGCTGATAAATTTCATGTTTCCGCCTGTCAGCGTGTCATTTCCAAGTACTGCGGAAAGACCGTTACCCGGAAGTGCCTGGAATCCGGTAACCTCTTCCGGAACCAGCTTCTCTTCCTCGGCTTTTTTCAGAACAGCTTTTGCAAGGGGATGCTCGCTTTTTTTCTCCAGGGCACAGGCAAGTGTGAGAAGTTCTTTCTCTGTAATGCTCTGTGCAGGCAGAATATCTGTCACTTCCGGCTGACCGCTTGTGATCGTTCCTGTTTTATCCAGCGCAACGATCTGGACTTTTCCCGCTTCTTCAAGGGAAACCGCTGTTTTAAAGAGGATTCCGTTTTTGGCGCCCATACCGTTTCCTACCATAATAGCAACCGGCGTTGCAAGACCAAGTGCACACGGGCAGCTGATCACCAGAACAGAAATGCCTCTTGCCAGCGCATAACCAAAGCTCTGTCCGACCAGAAGCCAAATGATCGTCGTGATCACGGCAATGGTAATTACGGCCGGAACGAACACTCCGGAAACACGGTCTGCAATCTTGGCAATAGGAGCTTTTGTAGCGGCTGCATCACTGACCATTTTTATGATCTGGGAAAGTGTGGTATCCTCTCCCACACGGGTAGCTTCACATTTAATGAATCCAGACTGGTTGACTGTTGCCGCGGAAACCATATCTCCGGTTTCTTTATCTACCGGAATACTCTCACCGGTCAGTGCAGATTCATTGACTGCGGTAGTACCTTCCAGGATCACACCATCCACAGGAATGTTCTCACCCGGACGTACAACAAAGATCTCACCTTTCTGTACCTGTTCAATAGGGACGTTAAGTTCCTGCCCGTTTCGTACTACAACTGCTGTTTTCGGTGCCAGCTTCATCAGGCTTTTCAGGGCATCGGTGGTCTTACCCTTTGAGCGGGCTTCCAGCATTTTTCCTACAGTGATCAGTGTCAGGATCATGGCTGCGGATTCAAAATAGAAATCCATCATGTAATTCATGACTGCTGCAGAATCTCCATCTACCTGTGCTCTCGTCATGGCAAACAGTGCATAAACACTCCATACAAAGGATGCCATGGAACCAAGTGCTACCAGGGTATCCATGTTCGGGGAACGATGCCAGAGACTCTTAAAACCGCTGATAAAGAATTTCTGGTTGATCACCATGATAATTCCTGCAAGAAGCAGCTGTACCAGTCCCATGGCTACATGATTATCATCAAACCATTTCGGCAACGGCCATCCCCACATCATATGTCCCATGGAAAAGTACATCAGAACAAGCAAAAAACCTACCGATGCAATAAGACGCCTTTTCAAAACAGGTGTCTCATGATCTTCCAGTGCTTCCTCGGCCGCTGACATGGAAATTTTTTCGCCGGCGGCACCTTTCAGGGAAGCTCCGTAGCCTGCCGCTTCCACTGCCTTTATGATGTCCTGTGCAGATGCGCTTCCCTCCACTCCCATGGAGTTGGTAAGAAGGCTCACCGAACAGCTGGCCACACCGGGAACTTTGGATACGGCTTTTTCTACCCGGGCAGAGCAGGCTGCACAGCTCATACCAGTTACGTTATATTGTTCCATTCTCTCTTAATATCCTCCTAAAATATATTATCCCTATTTCATCAGCTTCTGGAGGGTTGCTACAAGCTCATCGATCGTCTCGTCCTTACCTTCCCGGATATCTCTGGCAACGCAGGTACGGATATGGGTGGCAAGCAGCTCTTTATTAAAAGCATTGACTGCGGCATTGACCGCTGCGGACTGGATCAGGATATCGTTGCAGTAAGCATCATTCTCCATCATTCCTATGATGCCCCTGATCTGTCCTTCAATACGTTTCAGACGGTTGATCAGCTTCTTCTTCTCCTCCTCGGAACGTACAGTGTGTTTCTCACTGCAGCAGGGACAGGCTTTTTTTTCAGTCACAGGCTGTCACTCCTTTCTCTTTCAAAATACCCTCATGGGGTATTCGCTTTACATGGAACAATATATACCCTCATGGGGTATTTGTCAATACCTGTCAGGAAAAAGTTTTTGTACCTTCCATCAGACAATAGGACAGCTGAAGGATCAGCCGTTCTTTGGGATCGTCAAGATTGATCTTTGTCAATTGGGTAATCCTCTCTATCCTGTAGAAAAGAGAACTTCTGTGTATAAAAAGAGCTTTTGCTGTCTGAAGTGCATTTCGTTCCAGCTTGAGATAGATCTTCAGGGTTTTATACAGCTCCGTATTATTTTTGCTGTCATAATCCTTCAGCACATGCAGAGCATGGGAACACAAAAGCTTCGGCGAAAGATTTTCACCCGCTTCTTCCAGAATGTATTCCAGAAAATATTCGTCAAAGCGGTGACACCAGATCATGCTGTCGTATTTTTCGCCAAGATGAAGCGCTGTTTTTGCCTGAAAATACCCCTGGGGAAGCTGAAAAAAATCTGCAAGTTCTGCACTTGCCCCCATTTTAAATAGTCCTTCTCTTAAAATAATCGCCAGTCCGCTGATCACCTGAGCAACACTGGAATTCTCAAAAGAAAGATTGACGATCACCACGATTCCCTGCTGATAGATAAAGGCCCTGCCTTCCGGAATCTGGGATTCAATATGTCCCAGTGTTGCAACCGAGGAATGCATTTTTTCATCCAGCTGTTCTGCCTCCAGCCGCAGGCAGAGATAACGGTCCGTTCTGTTCCAGTTAAGAAAATACAGAAAGTCCTGAACCTTGGCCGGATCTGAGATCTTTCCATCCAGAAAATCCGTAAAAAAGCGTCGGGTATCTGTTCCCAGATTCAGATGAAACAGATTGTGGTGCTGAATGCAAAGCTCAATAAAATTACCAAGATACTGTAATGCCGCAAAATTCCCAGGATGAAACGCGGTCTGGATCTCATTTACGCACAGCCGCCCCTCATAGCTTCCATTTACCCAGAGATTCCTATACAGGATGCGATACCCCCTGAGATCCTCATTGTAAATATCAGGTCCTTTTGTGGAAAGTGTTCTTAAGTATTCCAGATCCACTTTAAACTCATGGATCAGATTCAGCGGAACCATCATCCTTCCGGTTCTGGAGTCTCTCTCCCATACAGACATGGGACCTGTTCTGTAAGGACAGGCCAGAATATAGAAATTCGTATCATGAGCAAAAAGAGGATTCTTAAATATGGGAACACTTGCTTCCAGCATATTGTCCAGAGGCGCTTCACTATTCAGGGAAAGCTGCAGCTTTCTGTCCCATTCTCTGTATTTCTCAAAGACCTGCTGTGCAGAATTCATGATCCCGGCAAACTGTTCCTGCCGACCTACCATAAGTACAACACAGCTTTCATGAAAATTGTGATAGTCTGTCTGTCCTGCAATAAGAAACGTTCTGTTTTCATAATGACAGAATTCTTCTGTAACCTGTGAGGCAGTCGCAAGATAAATATAATTTTCAGATAAAGTGATTTCTTTCTGAAACAAACGGACACCTGTCAGCCGGTAAGGATCTTCTCTTCCAAACAGGGCAGTCTCTGCAAAAGAATCCGCAAATTCGTCAATCAGAATCTGGCCATTCAAAAGAAACCTTTCGGATATATTGTCATAATCATTACTGTTATTGTGCATTTTTTCTCCTTTTACTTCCTGTCATTTCGATCATTTGTACAATTATAACATAAATATTTATGAAATACAGTATTGTTTTTTGTATAAGTTTACATCTCTGATTGTACAAAACGTCTGAACATATTCATAAAAAATGAAACCCTCTGCGGATTTACGGACCATTTATTCTGCTGTATACTTGTCCCATCAAAAGAAATCCAGGATCACGGGAAAGTGATCCGCAAGTACTCGCGACGTGCTTTATGTGCTTTATTATGAAACCGGAAACTGCTTTTTGGATAACAGGGGGATTTTTATGGGAAATGAAAAAAAAGAAACCGGACGCAAAAAAGGTCTCAGCAACGCACTGAAATACTTTTTCGGAGTCGGAGACGCAGGCTTTGTCCTGATGAGTAATATCGAAACTTTTTACTTTATGACATTCCTTACTGACCTGGCTCAGTTCAGTGCCGGAATCGCAGGTGTGATCAATTCTGTTTTTACTATTGTAGATGCCTGTCTTTCCTGGCTGTACGGAGGAATTATCAACGGCACGAAAGCAAAAAAATGGGGACGCTACCGTTCCTGGCTGATCCTGATTCCGTGGATGGTCCCGTTCCTGTACGCATTCATGTTCATCCGCATCAGTGATAACGAGATCTTATCCGCAATCGTGATCATTATCGCATCCATTTCTTCACACGTTGTATGGAATTTCAGTTATGTTGCAAACGCAACACTGATCAGCATTGTAGGAAAAACTCCTGAGGAAAGAGCAATTCTTGCTTCTTCCCGTGCAACCTGGAATAATGTAGGCGGACTTCTGTTCTCCTATCTGGGACTTCCTTTTGCAACACTGCTGGCAGGCTACGTAGGCGAGAAAAACAAATTTGCAGCTGCCGCGTTCTGTCTGGGCGTACTTATGGTAGTCACCTATTTTGCACATTTCAAAATGACCGAAGGATATGAAGAGATCGAAACAGAAGCTACAGGAAAAGCAAATGACAAGACCAAGGTTTCCATTCCGGAAATGTTTGCTTCTCTTTTCCAGAATCCACCTCTTATGGTCCTGATGCTGGCTGACCTGGCTAAATGGTGTGTAAAATTCGTAACTGCCGCATCTGCAATCTACTATTTCCGCGATGCCATGGGAAATCCGGGATTAATGGTGACTTATACCTTCTGTATCTCTCTCGGTGCGATCATCGGAGCATTTACCATGCGTTTTATCGCAAAAGCACTTTCTTCCCGTACAACCATGATCGTGGCTTACGGCGGTATGGCGGCAGCATTGTTTATGATCTATCTTTTCTATGGAAATGCCTATACAGTTATCGGTCTTATGACTCTGGCACAGGTATTTTATGGAATGGCTTTTGCAGCTTCTCCTGCTCTGTATGCAGATACGGTTGTCTATGCCACATGGAAAAGCGGTAAGGATGCTTCCGGATGGATCATGGGACTTCAGAATCTTCCACTTAAGGTTGCTGTTTTCCTTCGAGGAACCATCTTAAGTGCCTGCCTGGTCGCAGTAGGCTGGAAATCCGGTGTTGTCCTGGAGGGTGCAGCACGCCAGGGAATGACCATTGCTTTCGCACTGGTTCCTGCTATCTTCTGCCTTGTGGGAATGATCCTTCTTCTTGTAGGATTCCGGATCACCAAGGATAAGGTTGCTTTTTATCAGTCAGAGATTGACGCAAGAAAAAACTGATATTTAACAGGATGTTAAACATAAGACATAAATTTTAAGACATTTTTATAAAGGAGGAATTGTTTATGTTATCAGCAAAAGAGAATTTTCTGGAAACGATCAAACCGAACGGAAAACCGGATCGTCTTGTAAAACAATATGAAGGTGCTGTTTTTTATCCGCCTAACCCAGCAGCATCCTATATCCGTGGCAACCGTCATCCGGGTATGGATCCTCTGATCGACCGTTTTGGTACTGAAATCCTGTGGCCTGCAAATCAGGTTGCTGCCATGCCACATGTTACCGACAAAAACAAGGTGATCAGCGACATCACCGAATGGAAGGAACAGCTTGTGATGCCGGATCTTCAGGCAAACTGCTCCGATCCTGCTCTCTGGGAGCCTTTTATCAAAAAGGCTGATGAAATCCGCGCAAACGGTGACCTTGTTATGGCCTTCATGCCTACCGGTGTATTCGAAAGACTTCATTTTCTTATGGGCTTCGAGGATATGCTGATGAATTATCTTCTGGAACCGGAAGATATGATGGATCTCTGTAATGCCATCGGCGAATACCGTTTCCAGTATATGAAGCTGATCGTTGATTATATCAAACCGGATGTAATGCTGTCCCATGATGACTGGGGCTCCAAGCATTCTCTCTTTATCAGCCCGGAAACCTGGCGTGAATTTATCAAGCCACAGTATGCAAAAACCTATAAATACATGAAGGATCATGGTGTGATCGTCATGCATCACGCTGATTCTTTCCTGGAGCCGATCATTGAAGATATGGTAGATCTTGGCATTGATATATGGCAGGGAGCTTTGCCGGAAAATGATATTCCGAAGCTTCAGAAACAGCTGAACGGCAGAATGACTCTGATGGGCGGTATTGATGCTGCCATCGTTGACCGCGCTGATTCCACAGAAGAAGAAATCCGCAAGGAAGTAAGAAGAGCCTGCCAGAGCTATGGCCCTGGTGGTCATTTCATCCCGTGTATCACTTATGGCGGTCCGGGATGCCTGTATAAGCATGTGGACCCGATCATTGATGACGAGATTGATAAATACAACAAAGAAGTTTATGGTGTTTAACCAGATGTCAAATAAAAAAGGCAAATAAAAAAAGGAGACTGATCCGTATATGGTCAGTCTCCTCTTTTTTTATTTTCTGTTCTTATTCCTCTACCATATGGCCGAAGTAATAAAATCCTTTGCAGGTATCCAGGCTTACATTGACATATTTGCCGATAAGCTCTTTATCTCCCGGGAAATGTACAAGCAGGTTGTGCTGGGTACGCCCTGTAAGTGTACCTTTCTCACGGTTTTCATCTTCTACCAAGATCTCCTGAACAGTCCCCTGGAAACGCGAAGAATTCTCACGGCCTTTCTCCTGTACAAGGGCAAGAAGACGGCTGAAACGATCCTTTACAACGTCTTCCGGAACCTGATTCTCCAT
>OLQV01003151.1_pt1 | contig 10102 bp, 8 predicted proteins | sample 1672371 | NCBI WGS metagenome assembly OLQV01 (sample SAMEA3136676, study PRJEB25190) | human gut metagenome
TGGGATCTGCTTCTAACAATCTGATGCCACAATCTTTTTCAGCAGAATCTATAGCCCTTAAAACTCTATTTGCATCCTTGCCGTACCTGCCATCAACAGCTTCTCTTAGCACATATGGAACAATAAGGAAATACTTTGCCCTAGTCTGGATGGTAGATGTTCCAGGGAAGAAATAGTTGGCAAAAGCATCACGAATAATGCCGATTCCAAGTTCATCGACTGCTCCCTGTTCACTCAGAAGGTTAATTACATCTAATGCCTTCTGCCGATCTTCTTTTGAAAAATCTATCCATCCTAACTGCATATTTTCACTTCCTACTTCAATGTGATTTGTCACTTTTACTCTTCTGTCGAGTTTAACGTTCTTTATAACAGAAAGCTCTCCATTTCTTTTTGAATCCATGTCATAATTATACCACCATTTACATCTCTTTAACAATCGCAATGCCATAGGTTTTCTCAAACTTTATCATTTACCTTGTCTGTGATTTTGTCATACAGTCTGCCTGCACTCATCGGCTCTCCTCTTCTCCTTGTTCTTTAAACTATAAAATGAACCATCATAAGAAAGGCATTTTCTTTTGCTTCTCTCTTATGATGGCTCTAGCTTAGCATGTTGCGAGTTCCAAAGTCTGCCCTCGCAACACGAATCTTTGTTCTGTGTTACAATAAAACTACTAAAAAATGGCTAAGTCATTTTTTCATTGCCTTATAGCCAATTAATACTGTCCAAACATATGCACAGGTTTTTGGAATCATCAGCATGCCGATCATCGGAATTACATCAGCCAGCAGTACAACTGGAATATAGAATGCAAAGCTCAGGACAATTGTCAGCCACATCCAACGAAAAGAGCTATCGTTATTTTCTTTTGCACTTTTATAGAATAAAACTATGATAATTAATCCCATCAGTGCAAACGGAATATTTCGGTAGATTCCCCATGAAAGCGGAGCATCTGCACTGAACCAGGCATTCTGAGGCATCATACACAGAACAATTCTTATTCCTGCAAGACCATAAATAGCTGCTGTAGCTGCTTTATAGCCTTTAATCTGATAACGCTCACGCCATATATGATAGAGAACGACATAAAAAATAGTCATAGTGATAGAGGTTATACACTTGCCTAACCCAAGCTGTACTGTAAAGTTCTCAAGACCTGTTGTACAAAGCGATATTGCACGAGGAACCAGATGGAATGCATCTCCAATTCCCAAAATAACTGCCATAATTCCAAACATGGTAAATTGACGGTTTCCTTTGCTTTTTCGGATCATTAAAATTCCGATTGTGATTACCGAAAACAAATATACGGTATCAAATAAAGTTTCTACAATTGCCTGCATAATAAAAATCCTTTCTTAGGTACATCTTTAAACGCATAAGTGAACAACGTTCATTTTGTTGCAAAAATTTTCCCACACTCTAATGTGGGAGAATTTTAATATAATGTTTTGTTAATCAACATCAAAATCGAAGACGGATTATAATCCTGACGAATCATTGATACCAATATTAAAGAAAATAATATATCTGCAAACTGTTTTTCCGTGAATTGTTCATCAAATACATCTGGACGAATCTTAGGATCATTCTTTAATATACCGCACAATCCATTAAGAATATGCCCCCATGTCTGCAGCATTTTCTTCTTTCCATCCGTTTTTTCATCCTTCATAAATCCAAGCGAATGCAGTGAAAAGAAGCCCGGAAATTGCTCATTTCCATATTCGAGTCTTTTATAAATCCATGAGATACAGGCAGCAACATCTTTAAATGCTTGCTCATCCTCATGGTTAAAAAAGATTTCACGCCAAATACTCTCAATTGTATCCCCAAGCAAATCTGACTTGGATTCATAGTAATTGTAGATTGTCCCCGCCGAAACAGAACATCGGGATGCAACAGCTCGTATGCTTACAGCAGTCCATCCGTTTTCTTTGATTAGCTCTCTGCTTGCAGCTAATATGTCTTCTTTTGAAGTTGCAAGATGGTTCACGAATTCACTCCTTTTCAATGTAATGTCATTTAGCTATTTCATTAAACGAACAATGTTCACGTTGAAAATATACACCGTTCATTTTATTTTGTCAATCCCTTTTTTAGTAATACTATTCCTGTAAACAAACATAACAACACTATCAACAAAATTCCCAGTAATGAGTATTTAAAAATATATCTCCACGAATCCGTAAAACATTGATGAAAATTCAAAGCCCTGATACATTTATTTGACTTCAATAAAAATGGTGTATGCCATACTCACTAAGTATAACATACACCATTAATATTTAATTATTTTCTATATTTATCATCACCTGACAACCATCATCCGTCCATACTTTAAGAACAGCCGGCTCTTTCGATTTGACATCCTTCCATCGAACTGCTGCCAGAGCGCTTCCATCAAATGTTGTTACTGAATCAGAAAAATAGTCCTCCTCACTAGAAGGATTAGCTGTACCAAATCCTTCCAGCACACCATTTCCTACAACACTAGCATGAAGCAGTCTTTTTTCAGCTTCCTGTAAATTAATTGTGCCATTATCATCTACAAGCCATATCTTGATATATGCTATATTCCTCTCATTCTCAGTTACACGACACACTTTTAGCTTTGTTACTGATTTTGCTGTAGAAAGCTCATATTCACCCAGTTTCATATCTTTCTGATATGCAACTGCCTTTAAAGTTCCCGGTTCATATGGCACTTCATAAGATGCTGTAAAATGATTTTCTATTCCTGCCGGTTTTCTTCCAAGCGATTTATCATTCAGAAAAAGCTCTACTTCATCACCTGATGAATAAACATCCACATTTGCCGTTGTCCCTTCAAATCCTTTCCATGTCCAGCTACTGATGTTATCCTTAAACATCCATGCAGTTTTACCAGCTGTCTGTCCTGCGTGTTCAAGTCTCTCGACCGCAATATATGGTTTATCTGTCAGACCATACACTATTTCCCTGAAATAGCTGATTGGTCTTCGATTTCCAATCAAATCAATATCCCCGATATATCCCAGTCTCTCAGGATAAATACTTGTGAAATTGGCATTTCCATCATAATGGAATATTCCTACACCAGCCTCGCCTATATAGTCGTAACCGGTCCATGTAAAGTCTCCAATTACGTGTGGATAAGTTTCAACAAGCTTCCAGAGATTTTCTATGTCGGCCGGATATGTTTCCGTACCGAGGACCGTTTTAGCAGGATGTAGTTCATGCTCCAGCTCATATCTTCCACTTAAATAGTTGAGTCCTGTTATATCGCAGCTTTGCGAACATTCTTCAAGTGCTTCTGAAACAAGCGGATGCTTTGCAAAAAACTCTCCTTTTTCACCTGACATCAGACTCATAAAACTGTTTAAGGCATTGCTTCCTCCTCCGCTTCCACTTCCATGTGAATCCATTCCAAATTTTTCTGCAACATCCCTCATAATAAAGCCAAGACGCCTGCCTGCACAGTTTAATCCATTCAATGCATTCGTTGTATATCTGGTATTATCGAGCTCATGGAATTTATTGCATAGCATTCTGTTTATCCAGGCTCCCTGCTTAGTTCCTGCTTCCTGTATCTCATTTCCAACTGAATAAATAATAACCGATGGATGATTATAGTCTTTTTCAACCATATGATTAATCCACTGATTATATTCATCTTCAAAAATATCGGAGAAATCATATGTATTTTTTTCCTTGTCCCACATATCCGTCAGCTCGTCCATAACCAGCATTCCAATATGATCACACGCATCAAGCATTGCTCTGCTCATTGGGTGATGTGCACTTCTTATAGCATTAAAGCCCGCTTCCTTCAATCTCTTGCAACGGTACCATTCTGCCTCCTTAAATGTCTCAGCACCTATCACGCCATTATCATGATGTATACAGGTTCCTCGCAGCTTAACTGTCTCACCATTTATCTGCAATCCATGTACAGGATCTAGCGCCAATACACGTATTCCAAAATTAGAAACTGCTTCATCACATATTTTATCATCAAACTTTGTTGTTATATGACACTCATATAACGCCGGCTGTTTTGGACTCCATTTCTTCGGATGTTCAATCGGTATTTGTACACGCACTGTCTGCATTTGCTCTGAGCGAAATACTACTCTTTGTGTATCCGATGCAGTTTTCTGCCCATCTTTTTTTATTTCAATCAGACATTCTGCCTCTAATCCATCTCCAATAATGTTTTTCAACTGCGCACACACCTCTATAACCGCCATGTCATCATTCACTGACAATGTTGTAATACGCAGCTTATCATGTGAAATATATACATCTTTTCCGGTCCACAGATTGACATCTCTGTAAATTCCTGAGCCTGAATACCATCTGCTGTTAGGCTGTTTACTGTTATCGACATCTATTCTTATAATATTCTCATGCTCATAGCTTATCCATGGTTTTAAGTCAACCGAAAAACCCATATATCCATTACGATTCACTGCCGCTAGCGCTCCATTAATCCAGACTCTTGCAATTCCATAAATTCCTTCAAATTCCAGAAATACATCCTGCTTTTTCCACTCATTTTGAGCCATAAATTTTTTTTCATATGTATACACACCTCCTGGATAAAATCCACTCTGTGCTCCTGAAGGACAGTCCTTATCTCTTTTTTCACGAATCATTGCATCGTGAGGGAGTGTAACAGCAACTGCATTACTGTTCCCATAAAAAGCTTTTAATCTGTCAGCCTGATCAGCGTTTTCAAATGTCCAGTCCTCATTAAAATTATGACACTGCATACTTCATTCCTCTTTCAATCTGTTAGTCTGCTTGTTCTGCTCTTTCCATGTCAATTCTCTTATTTTCCTTTTCCACCTTCATTAGACCAAGAAGAATGGTAATTACAACACCAAGAATTACAGGGATTGTGATATACATACTGAAAATCATATTTGTAGCTGCTGCGGTCTGAGTTGCAGCTTTTCCGGCATATCCTGCTGCATGCAATAGCCAGCCTACAGCCGCAGTACCAATTCCACCACCAACTTTTACTCCAAGTGATGAACAGCTAAACATCATTCCATCAATATGTACCCCTTTCGTACGATAGGTATATCCGCTGATTTCAGCAATCAGGGCATTTAATGTTCCCGACATTGTTCCGGCAAATGTTCCCTTAAGGAACATAAAAAGTAACATCATCGGTAAATTCTTTTGCATCGCAAAAATAATTAGAAATATTCCTAAGATATCACTGATTACATATCCCCAGAAATTAACCTTTTGCATGCTTCCGGTCTTCTTTACAAGAATCGGAGTAAAAATAAGTGCAATTATTACAGGGAACATCTTCATCATTGAGAACAGTCCAAGTAATGAACCATTTCCAAGTACATGTTTCATAAAATAAATAGCTGAGCCTGTTGTAAGATTACTCATGAAATAATAAACAATATAAATTGCAACAATTAAAATATAGTATTTGTTACTTATAAGTAACTTCAAAGACTCAACAAAACCTATTTTGTCATTCTTCGGTTTTTGTGTATCCTCAACTGCTGCACTACCTTCTTCCGGTAACTCCTTAACACACAGGCAGCTTATAGTGTTGACACCAAGTCCGATTACACCACATATAACAGCAACCATACGCCATCCTGCAGCTCCACCGCCAAAGGCATCAACTGCACCTGTTACTGCAAATCCCATTACAATATTTGTAGCAACTGCAAACATGAAACGTATTGATCCAAGCTGAACCCTTTCATTCTTGTTTCTGGTAATAAGGGCTGATAATGCTGAATATGCTATTCCGTTTGCTGTATAAAAGATAGCATTGAGTGCTGTATAAAATGCGAAGAAATACGCATATTGTGCAGTTTCACTCATTCCACCCGGAATTGAAAACAACAGCACCAGGCAAAGTGATACGCCTATCTGTGCATACAGCATCCATGGTCTTGCCTTTCCAAGCTTTGACTTAGTGCGATCGATTAAATTTCCAAATATCACATCTGAAATTCCATCAAGAAATTTCGATACCAGCATTAAAGTTCCAATAATTCCTGTGTTAAGCCCCATTGTATCAGATAAATATAAAAGTACAAAGCTTGATACAAGTCCATAGCTGGTATTTGAAGCCAGGTCTCCTGCTCCATACGCTATCTTCTGATACCATTTCAGGTATTTCTTTTCTGTTTCCTGCATAATAAATGCAACCTCCTTTTCCCTGTTAACAATAATAGTTTGTATTGTATTTTTCATAAACGCTTATGTTTTGTATACTGTTACTTTAATAAAATATTGCTTACAATTCTATAACATATGTGATAAAATATCAGTTAGTTTTTATCATATTCGTGGATAAGGAGAAAAATATACCATTATGACCTCATCATATACTGTCAAAAACATCATAGAACAGGATAATATAAACAGTACAATCAATTCATACATCAAAATACTTACACCAATACAGTTCACACTCGAAACATGTAACAGAGCTAACGATGACAAATATCTAAATTTTTTGATGACTTCACCACGTGAAAATACATTTTACAGCTTTAAAACAGAAAAGGAAATCAATCATTTTAATATGAGACCTCCACATATTCATGATTTTTACGAGCTTCTTATTGTATTGGATGGCGAAATCCATCAGCTGATTGAAAAGACTGATTTTGTGTTCCACAGTGGAAGCTGTTGTCTTATGAACCACAATATAGTACACAAAGAAATTTTTTCTTCCGATGCAACTCTTTTGTTTATCGGAATGTCAAAAGAGCTTGTCCAACAGCTTTCAGAAGATGAACCAAAAGTTTATTTTCCGGATATAGAAAGACCCGGCCATAACCCTATTCTTAGATTTCTTTCAGATAATCTCGATAATCCTGACACAAAGGAATATCTTGATTTTATGCCATCGCTAAACAACAAAGACTGGCACCATACTCTCCACGCCATAACTGACAATATACTTCGTGCCATTATGTATCCAAAGCTTGGTTCTACTTATGTCATCAAAGGAATGCTTTTAGAATTGTTTGATTATCTGTCCAATCCAGAACACTTTCATTTCACGCCCGTCCATGTAGAAGCAGATAATGATTTTCTTCTTTTCACACACATAAGTCACATTTTAGAGGACACCAATGGACGCATTACACGTTCAGAGCTTGAACAATTATTAAATTACAGTGGAAATTATTTAAACTCTATAGTTAAGAAATATACAAATTCATGCCTATTCGATTACAGTCAGACTTTCTGTATGAAAAGAGCGGCTGCTCTCCTGCTTGAAACGACCGCTTCTATATCTGAAATTATGGATGAACTGCATTTTACGAATACAACACATTTTTATAAGTGCTTCAAAGAACATTATCATATGACACCGAAGCAATATAGGATTTCAATGAAAATAAAACTTGTGCCATCATAAACTGGATTGAAATCGAGCGTAAATACAAATATATCCAAGAATTAAAAAAGATACTTTCAGATCATGAAATCCCATACCCTGAAGAATACGAAATAGAACAACTACAAAAAGGGTCTGGTATAACATCGGCCCCTAATAAATTTCCCTCACGACTGACCCTCATAAATTTCGGCAAACCCTCAAAAAGTTTGGTTACCAAAAAAATATGCGGCTTTTTCACCACGAAAATGGCTTAAAACCGCATATTTCTGTATAGAGGACGTTATGTCATTGTCACAATTTTATCCTTCCATTTACTTCTTATTATTTTCTGATTCCAACAAATCATATATTGTTTTTTCACTTTTTCGCACTTTAGATAATCTTTTATATTCATGAAGACTTTTTTCCAACACTGATATATCAGAAAAATACTCCTTGACAAATGAAACACTTTTGACGTTTTTCATTTTTAAAATAGATTTGCAATATTCACTTGGCGACATACCCTTTTTCTTCTCAAACTCCTGATATTTTCCTTCATTACAAATTATCAACATTTCAATTTCTGGTGCTGTAATTACATTCACAACCTCTACTTTATGCTGATATGCTTTACTTATTTTGAAATTTTCTCTTCTTGAATCAAGTATTCTATATACTGTTATCTTACCTGAAAAATCCTTTTTCAAATATCGCGTTTCAAAATCCTTTCCTTTTCTTGTCTTAAGAATTTCACCCTCAAGTAAATCATCTCTTGAAAAAATCAGTTTATTTTGATCCAATAACAAATCCAATATTGCAGTTTCAGCTCCTCCTTCACAAATACAGGCAGTATACTTAGTCATTCTCTTCTTCATCCTCCTCTATTTTTACACTAGAAAGGACTTTCTTCAATGCCATATATGCCTCATATACTGGTACAGTACCTTCTAAATATCCGCTTTCATATGCTTCGCTCTTCTTAATATCGTTGCGTTTCAAAATAAGTGAAAGATTTTCAGCATAAATTCCTCCTCGGTTTCTGACAATGTAAATACAATCATTTCTTTCATACTCATCCAGTAGCTCTGAATAATGAGTAGAATAAATTAGAGTAGCACCATTTTTATTTACATTTGGATTCATAAAAAATCGAACTAATGTAGTTACAATTTCTTCATTAAAATGATTTTCAAGTTCATCAACAATTAAGTATCCACCTTCCACAAAACAAAGAAGTGCATTCATAAAAACATTTATTCCCTTAATAGTACCTGATGAAAGATATTTTTCTATCTCACTCGGTCTGTTGAGTATGATTTCTTCTGATCCATAAAATTTCAAACGAATATCAGGAGATTTTTTTTCTACATTACATTTAAAATACTCAATACTAGGATCTAAAAAAGTTAACAATTCTTTTGGAAACCTTCCAAGAATATTTAACATATTATGATTTGTCCACATTAACATGTCTCTTACCGGAAAATTGGATTGTTTTTCTTTATTTATCGCAATCATCACACTTACATCATTTAACAAAAATTGTTCTTTTTCATTTCTTTCAATTCTTATATTCGTGTCATTAAAATCAAATATATTTTTTTTTGTTTTTACTCTATTAGCATCTTTTTCCCAAAGTCTTTCTTCCGTAATAATTAATTTTTCTTCATTGTCAACCTGGTTTATTTTTTTTTCTATAATTGTTTCAAGCTTATAAATATTATTATCATTATAAAAAAAGCTAATGAATTTAACCTTTTCGCCTTCTGATAAATCATTTAAAATCTCTTTAGATTTAATATTATTCAATGCTTCATTATTAAGCAAATTTATAACAAAAGAAATTGCTTTCAATATCGTTGTTTTTCCAGAAGCATTCAGACCTATAAATGAAATTGTCTGATTTGTATAAATGCTAGTTTTACTGTTAGAAAAGACATTGAACAGTTTTTCTTTATCATCCTCTGCCACTCTCTGTTTAGTAATAAAATCAATATCTATATCTCCTTTAAAACGTGGCATATTCTGTATAAATATTTTTAACAGTCTCATTTTTTCACCCTCTTATTCTCGGTAAATTTGTTATTACATTTAACATTATGCCATAATATTAAAAAATATTCAATATTAAAAACGTAATATTCGTTTTTATTTTCATATTTATTCCACTGAAACATTCTTTTTCATCAGGATTTCTTTCTCGTCTTTTATCAACTCAGTCCGTTCCTGTACACATTTCTGCAGTAGTTACCTTTGACCGTTTAGAGAAGTAGCATCTACTATTGTGTTCCAATGCGCACCACTTTTTTCTTAAATTCAAATTGTATATTTAGCCATAAGAAAACCGACCTCCAATCGTTAGATTTTAGGTCTAACCTTTGGGGGCGGTTCAAAAAGGTCGAACGGCTTATTTTTGATATATTTATAATATGCTAAGCCGTTCGGCTATGTCAATACCAGATGCACATTCCCCCCTATTACCACTGCCATCTCACGCACATTGTACAAAAGCTTTTCGTCTTTTAATTATTTCTCTTACTCATAATAAATGTTCTCCTTTACAATTTTAACTGTCTGCCTATCCCTATACGGTGAGCCAGCTCATCCTGTGTTAAGCCAAGTGCCTTTCGTCTGTCTGCTATTCTTGCTCCTTCATTAAAAATAATACTATTTTGACCTTGCAAATCCGCAATTTGAAATTACTTTACTTGAAATAATACGATTTATGA
>OLQV01003153.1_pt1 | contig 10100 bp, 8 predicted proteins | sample 1672371 | NCBI WGS metagenome assembly OLQV01 (sample SAMEA3136676, study PRJEB25190) | human gut metagenome
GACACGGCCCTTTCACGGCTGTAACATGGGTTCGATTCCCGTACGGGTCACCAAAAAGCTCAACTTCGCAAGAGGTTGAGCTTTTTTCTTTTTATTGTACATTGTAAGGAGTAGAGGAGTACGGGAATCGAACAGCCAGCTGCGGAGGCGACCGCTTCTTTTGCCTATTCCTCCGGCCTGACCACCGTTACGGAACACTGCGCCGTAAACCCGCCGCAGTCGGCGGTCAGGGTAGTGGTGCCGTAATTCACGGGGACGAGCCAGGAGCCGTCGAAGCGGGCGATGCGCTCGTCGGCGATGTGATAGGTCACGGCGGGGTGGTCGGTGGTGTCCTCCGGCAGAAGATGGCAGACTGCGCCGACGCGGCTGGCGTAGGCGTAGTCGGACTCGCGCGTGCCGTCGGCGGTGATCCAGGTCACAAGCTCGTCGTCAAAATACAGCGTGTAGTCGTCCAAAGCAATGCCGCGCAGCGGGCTGGACACCTGCACCGGGCAGCTGGCGGAAATTTTCCCGTCGGCGCTTTGCAGCGTCAGGGTGGTCGAGCCGCCGCGCAGACCGGTCACAATGCCGCTGGGATCGACCTCGGCAATCGTGTCATCGGCCACAGACCAGCGCCACTCGGTCAGGGCGGCGCGGCGGGGGCTGACCTCACGCCCGTCGGCATCCTCGTAGAGGACGGCGGTCTCGGCGGTCTGGGTCTTTTCGACCTGCACGGTGTCGGGCAGGGTCACGGCGGCCACCGGCGCGCCGCAGGCCGTCAGGCCCAGCAGCAGGGCGGGCAGAACAAAAAACAGCGATTTCATGCAAAAGCCCCCTTTTGGCAGTATCATACCACAATGCGCCGCCGCAGGCAACTGTTGCACTTTTGGGCAAATGCGTGTACAATAAACTATATACTTTTGCAAAAGGGGGGCCGGGCATGGAGCGGACGGCGGGCGGCATCACCTACACGCTGACGCGGCGGCGGGTGCGCAACATCAACCTGCGCGTGCGGGCCGACGGCAGTGTGGCGGCCAGTGCGTCGCCGCGGGTGCCGGCGGTTTATGTGGACGCCTTTGTCACGGCGCGGGCCGACTGGGTGCGCACCGCACAGGCGCGTGCCGCGGCCCGGCGCGAACGAGAGGCCGCCGAGGCCCCCGCGCTGCCGCCCAAGGCCGAGGCGCTGGCCTATATGCAGGCGCTGTGCCGGGCATACTATCCGCAGTTTGCGGCGACCTGCCCGGGCGGCGCGATGCCCAAAATTGCGGTGCGCGACATGAACACCCGCTGGGGGTCGTGCAGTCTGCGCACCGGCACGCTGGCGTTTGCGCGGCGGCTCTGCACGATGCCGCTGCCCGCGCAGGAGTACGTTGTTGTGCATGAGTTCTGTCACTTTGCCCACCCCGACCACAGCCCGGCGTTCTGGGCCGCGGTGGCGGAGGTGCTGCCGGATTATAAGCAGCGGGAACGGATGCTGAAGCTGCGGTGAGAGCGGGAGTTTGCCGCGATTGCCCGTGAACGGGGTGCCGGCGGAAGGTTTGCCCTCATCCGACCTTCGCGTTCGCTCGGCCACCTTCCCCCGGAGGGGAAGGCTTCATACTCTACAAACAAGGGAGGTTCCCATCTTGCCGTCTCCACAGAAAAAATATACGACGCTGGTCAGCAATACGCTGCTGTTTGCCATCTCCAACTTCAGCTCCAAGCTGCTCAGCTTCTTCATCCGCCCGTATCTGAGCTACGCGCTCGACTCGCCGGACGTTATGGGCGTGTCCAGCCTTTTGCAGCAGGCCACAAACCTGCTGATCCCGGTGGTCAGCCTTGGCGTGGCCTATGCGGTCATCCGGTTCGGGCTGGACAAAGCGACCAACAAATCCAGCGTCTTTGTCAACGGCGCGGCGACTATCGGGCTGGGCTTTGTGGTGCTGCTGCTGGCCATGCCGCTGGTGCGGCTCATCCCCAACGCTGCGGAGTACCTGGGCTTTTTGTACCTCTGCGTGCTGGCCAGCTGTATGAGAACGCTGTGTACCCAGTTCATCCGCTCGCGGATGCTGAACCGGCTGGTCGCCATAGACGGTGTGCTGACAACGCTGAGCCTGCTGCTCTACTACCTGCTGTTCCTGAGCGTCTTAAAAATGGGCGCTGCAGGCTTTTTGCTGGCAAACGCGCTGGCAGATTTGACATCCATGGTGTTTGTGTTCATTGCGGGCGGGTGCTGGCGGTACTTCAAGCCCAAGGCGTTTGACAAGGCGCTGTGGAAGGAAATGCTGCGCTACTGCCTGCCGATGATCCCGGCGTCCATCAGCTTTTGGATCATCAACGCCAGCGATATGTTCTTTGTGCAGGGCATGTGCGAGGGCTACGCGGGCCGCAGCGGCAACCACTGGGTCGGGCTGCTGTCGGCGGGGTACTTCCTGCCGCAGATCATCACGATTTTGGGCAGCATCTTCTACGAGGCGTGGCAGCTCTCCGCCGTGACCGAGGAGACGGACCGCGAGGCGTTCTTCTCCAAGATATTCCGCGTGTATGCCAGCGTGCTGTTCTGCTGCGTGGCGGGCATCATCATGCTGTGCCAGCTGCTCATGCGGGTGTTCAAGGCTGAATATTTTGACGCCTGGACGTTTGTTCCGTTCCTGACGCTCTGCTCGATGCTGACCTGCCTGAACCAGTTCCTGAACAGCGTCTACGTCGTGTATAAACGGTCTACCGGCTCGCTGTTCACAATGCTGGCCGGTGCGGTGCTGAACCTGATTCTGAACTACCTGTTCATTTTGCAGTGGGGCCCGTGGGGCGTAACCCCGGCCAGCTTCCTGAGCCTGATGCTGGTGTTTTTGCTGCGCGCCTACTCGACCCGCGGTCTGCTGGAGATCGACTTCCACCCGGCGTGGCTTGTGCTGAATCTGGCGCTGGTGCTGGCGGAGATCTGGTGCATGATGAACCTGACCCATTGGGCGCTGCCCGTCGTGGGCATCACCGCGGTGGTCTGCGTGCTGAACATCCGCGAGGTGCTGAGCATGCTGGATACGCTGATCGGGAAGTTTTTGAAGAAACGGAAAAATTGATTTTGATTTGCCTTCCCCCTCGGTGGAAGGCTTAAAGGAGCTTATTATGGAAAACAACGCTATCCTCTCCGCCCTCTCCGCCCGCAAAAGCGTGCGGGTATTCACCACTGACCCCGTCACGCCGGACGAGCGGGCGGCCATCCTGAACGCGGCGTTCCAGGCACCGACGGCGGGCAACCAGCAGCTGTACACGATCCTGGACATCACCGACCCGGCGCTGAAGGCCACGCTGGCCGACCTGTGCGACCACCAGCCGTTCATTGCCGGGGCGCCGCTGGTGCTGGTGTTCCTGGCCGACTGCCGCCGCTGGCTCAACGCCTACCACGCCGCGGGCATCACGGACGCCCGCAAGCCCGGGGCAGGGGACTTGATGCTGGCCGTGGCCGACACCTGCATTGCCGCCCAGAACGCCGTGGTCGCCGCCGAGTCTCTGGGCATCGGCAGCTGCTACATAGGCGACGTTCTCGAGAATGCTGAGGCCATGCGCGACGCCCTGCACCTGCCGCAGTACGTTGTGCCCGCCTGTATGCTGGTGTTTGGCCGCCCCACGGAGCAGCAGCAGCGCCGCCCCAAGCCCGCCCGCTTTGCCGAGCAGGCCGTCGTCTGCGAGAATGTGTACACGGACCGCACGCCCGACGAGCTGCGCGCCGACTTTGCGGCGAAAGCCGCCGCCAACGGCCAGCTCGACTACGACTTTGACAAAGCCGTGCAGGCATTTTGCAAGCGCAAGTACGCGAGCGACTTTTCCCGGGAGATGACGAGAAGCGCAGGGATTTACTGGAAAGAGTTTTTGTGATTGGCAGAGAACGCAGGGGCGGAGCCCATATCCGCCCGGGCGTGTTGCCGCTGCCGCCGCACCCCTGCAATCTCTACAAATAAACCACCCCCACCCAACCGTAGATGTTCTGCGGCTGGGTGGGGGCTTTCTTATTGATTGAGGGTGAAATTATATATATTTTGATTTTTATCCTGTAGTTTATGCTCTAGCGTAGTAAAGTTTTCATTGCTGAGAAAATCAGAGGTAAGAGGTAAATCCTTGTCACCGATATAGACATATACTTTTTTGTTCTTTTTATCGTCAGGAACTCCGTCCCCATAATTATCAGGAATAATAATGTCACCTTTTTTGAGCGTTACATTTTGCTCACTATAAAGATAAGCCTTGCCCGTAAGGGAAACAATATAGTCAGCTGCTTTTTTATCGGATTCTTTTTCATTGAGATAATTGCTTAAAAATGTCATGGGATCGGGAGCATTATTCAGCTCAGGAGAATCGACTTTTTTATAGTCATCACGCTTGTTATTCGAAATATTATAGGTATAGTCCGAATTCTTAGCATAATTGTAGTAAGCGATACCCTTCCAGCAAATAATTTCACCGCCACTAAAACTGATTTCTTTATCCGTAGTGAGTTTGTGTGCCCAGTTATTTGCCTGATTAAAAGTGACCTTGTCGAACTTTATATCAGATTTATCCTCACTTGAGTTATGGTCAATCATAGAGACAGTAAAAGTATCCGCGTCTGACGGAACTGTGAAAGTAATCTTTTCAGCTTTTGTGTAATGCTGTGGTGGGGTTTGCTCCTCTAATACATAGGTCTTCCCACGGCGGAGTTGTACAACATAGTAGGGAGCGGAGGTAGTGGTAAAAGATTGATAACTAGACAATTGGGGAGTACCGCCGCCGCCACTGTCAAAGCCAAGAAGAATATGATTCCCATCTTTAGAGCTGAGAACAAGGGTTGCGTCGGATACGGCATTACCGGCGTCATCAATTTTGTACAGATAGGTGGTGCAGGTCAATTTCTTGCTGTTGACAACATGAATAATATCACCATTATCTCCATACTGCTCAACACGGCCCCATTCACCGTAATCATGGTTATAAATATTTAGCTTAAACCATGTATTATGGGCAGCGGTCTGTCGCCCGGGCGTTTTCATGTATGCATCCGGATACGGGCTGAAATTAAAAGCAAGAGAGCAGTTGACGCCACTCTGATATCCGGTAGGTGCAGTAACTTCGATGAGTTTATAAGTTTTTGCACTATCCAGATAAACAAGGTCAGTCATGCCATCTCCGGAATTAAGCTGCAGAGGAACAAAGCAATAACCCTGTGAATTACTTCTTAGATTCTTAAAAATGACGTTCCCTGATGTGTCTGTGATGTTAAAGAAAGCATCAGCAAGGGGATGATTTTCTGCATCGGTTGTTAGAATTTTTACAACGGCAGTGGGAAAGTACTGCAGGGTAATCACATTGCCTTCTGCAAAAGTACCGTTCGTATTGCCGCCGAAAACAAAGTTACTAAAGGTACAGCCGAGGTATTTGCCGTTATTATAAGATTTGTTGATTTCGATGGTGAAAGATTCCGTTTTTAGGGGCTGATATCCCGGTATAGGGTCTTTTTCTGTAATGGTAAAATTGTTTACCCATGTGGGTAACTGACCGGCAACAATGGGTTTGCCCGATGCTTTATCATAAATCTCAAAAGGAATATTGCCGTTTGCATCAGTAGTGACTTCGTAGGTAATCTTAGGGTCGGGAACCGTTACAGTGTATGTTTTATTGGCAAAATTACTGGAAGACCCTGTTACGGCATCCTGTAAATGGATAAAGACTTTGTCATCCTTTGTAGGATCCAACTTTTCATCTTCCATGGTGATGCTGTTTCCGGTAGCAGATACTCCAGAATCGCCGCTCAAGGTCAATGTTTCACCGTTCTTTGTAATGAAAAACGAAATATCTTTTGCAGGAGCATAATTTCCGGGAGCTGAAGTTTCGCGCAGCACATAATTACCAACCGGCAAACTAACGGAATACCCTGTACTGCTGGTTGACGAAGTCCAAGAAGCAACCTCCGTACCATCTTTAAGAATCTGTAGATTTGCATCGCCAAGTGGAATCTTGGTGGTGGCGTCTACTTTTAAAATCGTAACCCCTAAGAGAGTTGTTTCTGGACCTGGTGCAGGCTCCGGGTTGGGGTTTGGTTCCGGTTTGGTATCATCAGGCTTTGGAACAACGATGTTGTCAATACTTCCGTCCACACGCGCATTCGTTCCGGTGTCCGTGTATACGACCTGTATCCCATCGGCGCTGGTATACACTAAGTACAAAACCTGCCCGCTGGCGTTGCAGGTCATCCCCTGCACGGTACCCTTGACCCCGGCATCTGCCGCAATCGTGGTCGTGGCAGTGCTGCCCGCAGGCGGGTTGTTCACATGCAGCAGATACTGCCCGCTGCCCTCGGTAAGTGCTACATCTCCGCCGGTCACGGTGGGAACCTCGTTTGTCAACGTGCCTGCCCAGCTTGTCAGGGCATTTGCACCATCGCCTTTTCCCGTTATCGAAGCGTTCTGCACCAAGGCGTAGTTCTGCGCACCCTGCCGGGTCGCCGTCATCACACACGCCTGCGTCTCGCTGACGGCCTGCTTTTCCTTGGCGCTGTCAATGTACCCGGTCAGCGCCGGGACGGCAAAGGCCGCCAGCACACCCAGAATCACCAATACCACGATCAGCTCCACCAGCGTAAAGCCGCCGCGGCTGCGCGGGGTTCGTTTCAGACCTGTCATAGGGATGCCTCCTCTTTATTCGGCGGGGTCAAAAATGCTCTGGTCGCGCTTGGCGTGCGCGCCGATGTTGTTGTATTCCAGCATCAGATACCCCTTGGCCCACTCGTCCAGCGCGGGGTCTGCGCCGTACTCGGCTGTGCTGCCGTCCACCTTCATGTAGTCGTTGGCGGCGGTCACAACGGGGGTGTTGTGCTTCATTTCCAGCAGGTACTCGTAGTAGTCGCTCAGGGGCAGACCCGCCTGCTGCAGCAGGGTGGGGGTCAGCATGACCATGTCCATGCGGTTCAGCGGGTCGGTGGTGCTGGTGGCGGCTGCCGTGTGCTCCAGCGGGTAGTTGGCCCAGATGAAAAACGGTGTGCTGCGCTCCAAAATCTGCAGCTCGTTGTCGGTTTCGGCAAAGCTGGGGTCGGCCACATGGGCCACAAAGCTGGGCGCGTGGTCACCGGCCATGGCCACAATGACCTTGCGGCCCGTCTTTTCGTACTGCGCGGTAAAGTAATCGCACAGCTCCTGCACGGCGGCGTCGGTCATTTTGATGCAGCTCAGGTACTCGTCCATCAGCGCATCGTAGTCGCCGTAGTCGGTGGCGGCGTGGACAATATCCAGCGACGCATCGTTCATATCGTAGTCGCCGTGGCTCTGGATGGAGACCAGGAAGCTGAACCGCGGCTTGTCCTCAGGCATAGCCTCGTACATCGTTTCCCAGTCGCGGTAGGTGGCCGAGTCGGTCTGGTACGGGCGGTCCCCGTAGGTCTCCTGCGTGGTAAAATCGCTCTGGAAATGGGTCTCGTCAAAGCCCAGCGCCAGCCAGGCGGAGTCGCGGCGGTAGTTGGAGTTCGTGTAGGGGTGGGCGGCCATCGTGGAGTAGCCCAGACCCTTGAGGTAGCTGACAACGCTGTTGGCGTTGTACAGGTTCAGCCAGTTGAACGGCGTGATGCTGGGCATCAGGATCAGCGAGTTGGAGGTCAGCATCTCGTACTCGGTGGAGTTTGTGCCGCCGCCCACATGGGGGCTGATCGTGTGGCCGTAGACCGAGTTGGGCAGGTTCTTGGTGACCGGCATGATGTCGGTGTCGGCCTGCAGGTCGGTGACAAGGTCAAAGTCGTAGAAGCTCTCGGACAGGATCAGCACAATGTCGGGGTAGTCCTCGGCGCTCTCGGGGCTGGCAGGGGCGGTGTAGTCGTCAGCCTTGCGGGCGGTGTTCACCGCCGCGGCGTCGTTGTAGTTCTCCGGCTCAATGACAGGGTCGGCCATCAGGCTGGTGGCCTCAATCGTCCCGGCCAGATAGCCGTAGGTGTAGTAGGTGTTCTGCCACGCCCAGCCGTAGGTCGTCTTGGGCTTGATGGTCACGGGGCCGAAGTAGCCGAAGAACATGACCAGAAACACGCCCAGTGCGCTGCCCGCCGCCCGCACGCCGCGGGCCTTCCAGCCGGCGCGCTTAGGCGCACCCTTGACCAGCTGCGCCTGCACGAACACAATCGCCAGAATCGGCAGGTAGAGCAGCACGATCTTCACAACGTCCTGCGTGATTTTCAGGGTGTAGCTGCCCATGACCTCGGCGGCGGTGCCGAGGTTCAAAATGTCCTGGGGCATCAGCGCCGAGCCGTGCAGGTCGCGGGTGTAGTAGTTGATGAGCGCAATGAGGGTGAACACCGCGCCCGAAATGCCCGTTGCGCGGCTCCACTTGCCGAGCAGCGCAAACAAAATCAGCGTCAGGCAAAAGGCGGTCAGCGCATTGAGCGGCGCGTAGAGCGGCCATTGAAGCTGCAAAAAGCTCTCGGTCACGCCGTCGGACAGCTCCAGCTGATAGCGGGAGATGAACCCCACCGCCACCGCCAGCAGGCAGGGGAGAACCCCCTGCAAGAGAAATTTCTTCCAGTTAAAGTTTTTCAAATGCTGCATAGGTGATGAATAAATACCTTTCTCTGTAAATTTTGTACATAACTATACATAATATATTATAACACGACACCACAAAAAAAGAAAGAGGCGCGGGCAGCACCTCTTTGGATATAGAATGATGTTTGTCCGGAATACGGATAGTACAATACGCCTGCCCGCAGGGAGCGGCCTATATGCCGCCCGCACCTCCCGGCCAGCACCCAATCAACCATCCACCACCCCGTAGGGGCCGGGCATGCCCGGCCCGCACGCTTCCCATAGCCACCCACTGATCTTCCGCATCGTAGGGAGGGGTCTTGACCCCTCCGCGGGGCGTCGAGGACGCCGCCCCCTACAGAGATGGCCCGCAACCAAAACGTCACTTCCGCGTATTCTTCTTCCAGATCCAATACAGCCCTTCCAGCACCAGCGTCTCGCGGTACACAATATCCGTCGCACACGCCGTGCGCACACTGTCGGGCAGCGTGCCGGTTGCGACCACCGGCGCGTCGGGTGAGCCCAGCGCTGCGCGGATCTGCGCGACCATGCCGTCCAGCATGGCCGCCGTGCCGTACACAATGCCGCTGTGCAGACAGTCCGCCGTGTTGGCCCCCAGCAAACGCCGCGGGCGGGCCTCCAGCTCCACCTGGGGCAGCTGCGCCGTGTTGCGCACCAGCGCCGACAGCGAGCACTGCGGCCCCGGCAGGATGCTGCCGCCCACCAGTGCGCCGGTGCTGTCCACAGCCAGCAGGGTAGTGGCGGTATCAAAGTTCACCACCACGCAGGGCGGCGTGCACCGCTGCAGCGCGCCCACGATGGCACACAGCAGCTCACCGCCCAGCTGGGCCGGGTTGTCCATGCGGATGCGCACCCCGCTTTTCAGCCCGGGGCCGACCTCCATGATCTGGCACTCGCACATCTTGCGCAGGGCCTCGCGCAGCCGCGGCGTCAGCGCCGGCACCACGCTGGAAAAGATGACCGCCGTGATTTGCTGCGGCTCCGCCCCGTACAGTGCCAGCATGTTTACGATTTTGTACAGGAGCTCATCACTGCTCAGCGCCGTGTCCGCAAACAGCCGCGACGAAAACACCAGCTTGCCGTCCGGCGTATACCCGCCAAACGTAATATTGGAGTTGCCGATATTCAATGCCAGGATCATGACAGGACCTCGTTTCAAGTATGTTGCCTCTATACTATTATAATAAGGTAGAAATTGCAAGTGTTTTCCACATTCATGTGTGCCGAATGTGGAAAACACACCGCTCCCTCCACCATCACCCCCGTAGGGGCCGGGCATGCCCGGCCCGCGCGCTTTCCCATAACCACCCTCTGACCTTCCGCATCGTAGGGAGGGGTCTTGACCCCTCCGCCTGCCCGTTCCCGGCCGGCACCCGCTCACCCTTCCACTCCCCCGTAGGGGCCGGGCATGCCCGGCCCGCAACCTCCCCGCCGCCTGCCGTCAATCTTCCACCACTCACCCATTCCCCCAAACCACCTAATCCCGCAACCCTCTTTCCGCCCACCACCCCATAATTTGTGCCCGCCAACCGCCGTCACCCCAATATACACCTTGCCCAAACTTCACCCTCAAACTTTGTCGAAAAAATC
>OLQV01003163.1_pt1 | contig 10087 bp, 8 predicted proteins | sample 1672371 | NCBI WGS metagenome assembly OLQV01 (sample SAMEA3136676, study PRJEB25190) | human gut metagenome
GTGTTTGAAAAATCATTCCCGCAATCTGCACCCCCCACTTTGCGGTATATTTTACCCGAACCTTTTCATAGTCGTTAAGTTAATTTTATCATTCTTTTGTGAAGAAAAAAAGGCGAAAAAGTTTATAAACCGGAAAGATTGTTTTTTTATATGTTCTGAGATATACTTGCAGTATTCGTAGACGGAACAGGGTGTGATTGCAATGGTTTCAATGATTCCTTTCGGGCTTCTTGCCGGGGTTGTGGGGGGACGGGAGGTTCGGATTACAGAGATTGATGAGAGTGGATTTTGTTTTCGGACAATAGAAGAAAATATCTCTGATTCAGAAGCTTTGAAGGTGTGCTTTTATGATATAAAGAATGGGTGTTATCGTGAATTGGAAATTCCAGAATACGATATACAAAGGTTTGATATGGTGGACGCAGAACTCTCCGGATTTTATGTGAAATATAAGGTGACGGTGAAGCAGAAAGCGTATGCGGAGGCGGTTCAGAGGCTTCTTTATCAGTATAATCACTACATTCATCTGAAGCTGGAAGAGGACGACAGCGCGTTGGCGAAAAGCCTGACAGGGTATCCGGGGGAACTGGATGAGGTCAAGTGTGACAGTCTGGAAGAGCAGGTGGGAATATGGCGGAGAGAGCTTACGCCAGATGGATTGGAGTCCGCTTATAATGGGAAACGTATAGATTTAACTGATAATTGTTCTCAGTACGGAACTGGCTTTGAGCCTGGGTATAAGTGCCAGGTACCGCCTGAATCAGGTGTTGCGGAACTGGCGCTGGAGATAGATCGCCCGGAATTGTATCAGGAATATTTGAATAGTTCCCTGACAGAATTTTCCAAAAAGTATGCCGGAAAATGTATCGGTATCTGCGGCAGCATTATTCTGGAACATAGAGTACCGGATCACCTTTATATTGGAAATCAGTTCTGTCATCTTCTGTTTCCGGAACGTAAATTGTTGTTTGAAATAATAGAAAAAGCAGCGGCAGAACAGGTGAAAATCACACTTGTTTTTTCTTATATCCGGGAATATATGCTGGATTATATAACAGAATTGCTTGATGAAATTAACTGGTGGTGTGAAGAAAAAGGGCAGGCTGTAGAGATTGTTGTAAATGACTGGGGAATGGCTTCTTTAGTAAAAAAAAGCAGAAGGAATCTGATTCCCAGCCTTGGAATTTTGTTAAATAAACGCAGAAAAGACCCTCGGATTCCGTTCAAAAAAGGAGAACAGAAATGGTTTGAGAGGAACAGCCTGAATGCTGGATTTTACCGTAATTTTCTGGAAAGAGAATATGGAATCCAACGCTTTGAATGGGAATCCTGCGGTTACGAACAGCAGATTCCACCTGGAAAAAACAGCCTGCATATTCCGTTCTATCAGACCAATACATCACAGTATTGTCCTCTTGGTGCAGTATGTGAAACTGGCGAGAGAGGACGACAAAAGCTTGCAAAAAAATGCCCGGGATATTGTGCGGAATATGCACTTTTGTATCCGGAACATTTGCATATGATAGGGCGGTATAATTCGTTGTTTGGGATTGATATGAGGATATTGAAAGAGGAAGAAATACTGAAGAATTATATCCAAAACGGTGTGGACCGGGTTGTAATAAGAGCATGGTAATGTCGCCGGCAGGTGACATACCCGTGTTGAGGCAGAAGCGATATTTTATTCAGGATGAAGTACATGGCTGCTCAAGGCTGGAATTTATGGAGATAAGTGATGAAAATAGTAGCAGGATTAGGCTCGATAGATGAATATATAAAGTTCGCGGAGGCTGGTGCAGATGAATTTTTCTGTGGTTATGTTCCTTATTCCTGGTCCCAAAAATACGGAACGGTACTGCCCTTAAACCGCAGGGAAGTACTTTGTTATAACGTACAGCTTGGCGCATTCAGTGAGCTGGAAATCCTGTCTGGGATGATGAAAAAGTACGAAAAACCAGTCCATCTTACCTTCAATTCCCTGTATTATATCCCGGAACAATATCCAGAAATTGCCGGGATTATAAGCCAGTGTATGAAAATCGGTTTTCACAGTTATATTATTGCAGACCCGGCGTTGATGGTATATTTACGTGAAAATGGTATAAACTGCGAAATCCATCTCAGTGGAGAATGTGGAGAAATTAACAGCCAGATGGTGGCTTCATTGGGAAAACTGGGATTGAAACGTGTGATTTTTCACAGGAAAAATACATTCGAAGATATGAAAGCGGTTGTTGATAAATGTGGAAAAAAGGATGGGACAGAAGGAATCCCGGAATTTGAGGCTTTTGTATTGAATGAAATGTGCCAGTTTACAGGTGCATTTTGTAATTCTTTGCATTGCGATGAGATGGGGTATCTTTGTAAAGTGCCCTATCAGATCGGAACCTTAAAAACAGGGAATGCCGGTTCTGAAATCTTCAATCAGGAAATAAACGGAGGGCATTTGCTGCCAGACGGCTTTGTTCCTGATGATTTTCACAGTTTACATGATTTTTCCTATGATTCTGCGGGTTATCTTTGCGGTGAAACTGGCTGTGGTCTATGTGCACTTTATCAGTTAAAGCAAGCCGGAATTACGCACTTGAAGCTGGTTGGCCGTGGAAATTATACGGATTACATGGAAAAAGATATTCGAAATCTTCGAATGGCGTTGAATATATTGAGAGAATCCGCTGACGAAATGGAATTCCGGCGAAAATTGAAATTGCAGATTTTTCCCAGCGGGTGCAGCAGGAATTGCTATTACCGGTGATTAGGCAGCACGGGCTCCGGAGTGTGTCTGAAAAATCATTCCCACAAATTGTGGTGCACATCTTGCAGAAAGCCTTTTTCAGACACGCTCTGGATCCTGCGCTGCCTTGAGAAATTTATCTGGTTGTTTTTTATCCGATGGGCTCGAAATCTGCAGCTCCATGTTTGCACAGCGGGCAGATGAAGTCATCCGGGAGCTCGTCACCTTCGTAGATGTAGCCGCATACTTTGCAGACGAAGCCTTTTTTGCCATCGGTTTCTGGCTTCGGTTTTACATTTTTCTGATAGTAGGTGTAAGTCATGGTGTCAAGATCGTTCATGACGCGGGCTTCGGTGACGCTGCAGATGAACATTCCATGGGTACCAAGGTCTACATATTGTTCAACCTTCAGAGACATAAATGCATTAATATATTTGTCCAGGAATACCAGTCCATTATCGGAACGGTAGACCTTCTGACCTGCAAATTTATCTACGCTGCGTCCGGTCTGGAAACCAAACTGCTGGAATACAGAGAACGGTGCATCTACAGACAGGCAGTTTACGTTGAGAACTCCAGTCTGTTTGATCACATGGTGGGAGTAATTTGCCTTATTGATATTTACCGCAATACGGTTTGGAGTATCAGTGAGCTGGGTCACAGTGTTGACGATCAGTCCGTTGTCTTTTTTGCCGTCATTGGAGGTAACTACATAAAGACCGTATCCGATTCTGAAAAGGGCTGTCATGTCATTTTTGTTTGCCAGCTCATCATTCTGGGCAATGTATTCTTTGCAAAGTTCGCTTGCCATAGCTTCCAGCTGATCCTTGTTTTCCTGGTTTACTGCGGAAAGCACTTTTACAGTAGTGTCCAGCCAGTTGATCTTCTTGCAGCCAGAAAGCATTTCTTTCATAATTTTTGCTGCCAGAGGTGCCCAGGAACCATTTTCGATGATGCCCACGGTGCGGTTCTGGAAGTTGTGCTCGGTCAGACGGGTGATATAGTCGTGCATGAACGGATAAATGCTTGCATTATAGGTTGTGGTAGCAAGAACCAGCTTACTGTAGCGGAATGCGTCGGACAGAGCCTGTGACATGTCATCTCTTGCAAGATCATATACAACAACTTTGGGACATCCCTTGCTGCGAAGTTTGTCAGCCAGCAGCTCTACAGCCGCTTTTGTATGACCGTATACAGATGTGTAGGCGATGACAATTCCTTCTGTCTCTGGTGTGTAAGAGGACCATGTATCGTAAAGACCAATGTAATGTCCAAGGTTTTCTGTAAGAACAGGTCCGTGAAGAGGGCAAATGATCTGGATATCCAGGCCTGCGGCAACTTTCAGTAATTTCTGAACCTGTGGTCCGTATTTTCCAACGATGCCAATAAAGTATCTGCGAGCTTCATCGTCCCAATCTTCTTCTACATCCAGTGCGCCGAATTTTCCGAAGCCATCTGCAGAGAAAAGTACTTTATCGGTGCTGTCATAGGTTACCATAACTTCCGGCCAGTGCACCATGGGAGCGAAAACAAAGGTCAGGTTGTGGTTTCCAAGGTTGAGGGTGCCGCCATTTGTAACCTCCAGCTTCTGTCCTTCCAGGTCGAGACCGAAGAAGTTCTGGATCATAGTGAAGGTTTTCGCGTTGGCTACGATGGTGGTTTCCGGATAAACTTTCAGGAAGTTTGCCACATTTGCTGCGTGGTCCGGCTCCATGTGCTGTACGATCAGGTAGTCTGGCTTGCGGCCTTCCAGGATGCGGTCCAGATTATCCAGCCATTCGTGAGTGAAATTTGCATCTACAGTATCCATGACTGCGATTTTTTCATCCAGGATCACATAGGAATTATATGCCATACCGTTCGGTACTTTGTACTGACCTTCGAAAAGGTCTATCTGATGGTCGTTTACGCCTGCGTAGCGGATGGTGTCTGTAATTTTCATAGAGGTTCGTCTCCTTTTTATGAGATATTGTTATTGATGTAATTGTTTGTGATTTTTGAGGGAACTATGTATTTTTTACTGCTTTGTTATTTCTTTAACATGGCTTTAGTATAACCAAATTTTGAAATAAAGTCTGTTGCAAATACAACAAAATGGTGTAAGATATAAGAAATTATTTTTTTGAACATGTTCTGGATAAATTGATAGAAAGGGATTGTAGAAATGACACCAGTGACACTTTTTTCATACATAACTCCTGAAGAACAGGAACGTATGCGCATCTGTTTCGATATGCATGAAGCAGTCTATCGGAATAATGAGACTGTGATGGAATATTCCAGTTCCATGAAAAAAATAGGTTTGATCCTGGAAGGTCAGGCAGTTCTTTATTGCATTGATGAAGATGGAAATCAATATATGATAGATAACCTGAAAAAGGATAGTGTTTTCGGCGAACCATTCCTTTTACCTGAAGAATCCCAGCACTATTATGTCTGTGCAAAATCCGAAACAAGAGTGCTGTTTATCGCCTATGAGCATGTGATTAAACGCTGCGAAAATGCCTGTAAATTCCATAGCCAGCTGGTAAGCAACCTGCTTCAGATGATTGCCCTGCGTGCCAGCCAGCAGGCCAACCGGATTTATGTGCTGTCAAGAAACAGCATCCGAAAGAAGATCATGACCTATTTAAATTCCATTGCCGCAGAAAAACAGACGAAAACTGTTATTTTGCCCATGTCCTACACCACTTTTGCCGAATACCTTAGTGTAGACCGCAGTGCCATGATGCGGGAGCTGAAGAACCTGGCAGATGAGGGGATTATAGAACGGGATGGGAAGAAATTGCGGATTTTGGATTGAAAATAGAGTGGATATATATTTTTTTATCAGTAAACGGTAACATTCTGATGGAAAATATAGTTGACGAGAAGAAGCTTGTACAACATAATAATAGAAGTATAGATGCTGTCATCTGAAAAGGTTTGTGGGTGGCGGCATGAGGGAGAACAAACAAATTGGAGGTTTTTACATGAAAGTACTAAATTACGGTTCATTAAACGTAGACTACGTGTATTCCGTAGATCACATCATTGTAGGCGGTGAAACCCAGCATTCTTCCAAGCTGGAAGTTTTCAGCGGGGGAAAAGGCTTGAACCAGTCTATTGCACTGGCGAAGGCTGGGGTGCCGGTTTATCATGCGGGAATCGTGGGAACAGATGGAGATATTCTGTTGGATGCTTGTAAGGAAGCTGGTGTAAACACCAAATATATCCGCAGACTTCCGGTAAAGGGTGGTCATACCATGATCCAGGTGGACAAAAATGCCCAGAACTGCATCATTTTATACGGTGGAACCAACCAGATGCAGACAAAGGAATTTGTAGATGAGGTTCTTGCTGATTTTGGAGAGGGAGACTATCTGATCCTGCAGAATGAGATTAATATGCTGGACTACATTATTGACCAGGCTTATGAGAAAAAGATGAAGATTGTTATGAATCCGTCACCTTTTGATGACAAGCTGAGCACCTGTGATCTCAGTAAGGTTTATCTGTTTCTCGTAAACGAAATTGAAGGTGAACAGATCACTGGCTGCAAGGATAAAGATCAGATCCTGGATGCCATGGCTGCGAAATTTCCTAATGCACGTTTCGTGCTTACACTTGGAAGTGACGGCGCTGTTTATTACGATGGAAAAGAAAAAGTTTTCCAGGATATTTTCAAGGTAAAAGCAGTGGATACCACAGCGGCTGGTGATACATTTACAGGATATTTCATTGCAGCAGTTATCGAGGGCAGATCCATCCAGGAGGCGCTGAGAATGGCTGCAAAGGCCTCCTCCATTGCTGTTTCAAGACCAGGCGCTACACCGTCCATTCCGAGAGCGGATGAAGTGAAGAAAGAGCTGGGAATGTTGTAGATTTCAAATTACATAAGCGTGTATCTGTGTGGCAGTCACCAAAGTCCATGTTTGCATGAGACCTTGGTGACTGCCTTATTTTTGCAGAGAACAGGTCTTATTCACCAGAGCTGTTGCCTGGCTCTGGATAGTCTTGGCAACCGTCTCCATAACGCGCAAAATTTATATTATGTTTTACATACTGCCTATAAATGTTTATATAAACGTTTACATAAATGCACTAATGGATGTTTGGGAATACATAGATTTTATAGTAAAAACTTACTAAAATCACAACAAAAACCTTGTGCATTCATACAAAATAACACATAAAACTAAAAAGATTATTGAAATATTTATGCAAACGTTTATAATCAAATTATCAACAGTTCGGAGAGAAAACCGAACAAAAACAGATCTTAATTATATTTCAAGGAGGACGTATTTATGAAAGCAAGAAAAGCAATGGCATTGGCTATGACAGCAGCGATGGTTGGAGGTTTAATGACAGTTCCGGTAATGGCTGAAGAGAATGCAGAATTACTTCCAGGCGGCGGAAGCAAGATCATTTACTGTATCACACCTTCCACATCTAACCCATTCTTCAACACAGAGCAGGTAATTGCGAAAGAAAAAGCTGAAGAACTTGGATACGAAGTAAAATGTGCTTCCCACGATGACGACGCTGCTACACAGCTTGAGCTTTTCGAAGCAGCTATCAACGATGGCGCAGCAGCAATCATTTGCGATAACGCTGGTGCAGATGCTTCCATCGAAGCAGTTCAGAAAGCATATGACGCTGGAATCCCGACTTTCCTTATCGACCGTGAGATCAACCAGTCCGGACTTGCAGTAGCACAGATCGTTGCAGATAACGCACAGGGTGCAGCAGCAATCGCAGAAGTATGGGTTGAGGCTATGAACTACGAAGGCAAATACGCAGAGCTCCTTGGACTTGAATCCGATACAAACTGCCAGGTTCGTTCTGATAACTACCATTCTGTAATTGATGAGTATGAGGATCTTGAGATGGTAGCTCAGCAGTCCGCTAACTGGGATCAGACAGAAGCTTATGAGAAGACAGAAGCAATCCTTCAGTCCAATCCAGAGATCACCGGTATTATCTGCGGTAATGACACAATGGCATGTGGTGCTGTTCAGGCTTGCCTGGATGCAGGACGTAACGACATTAAGATCATCGGTCTTGACGGATCTGACGAAGCAAACGCTTACATCAAATCTGGTGACATGGTTGGTACCGCTCTTCAGCAGATCGCTCTGATCACTGAGATGGCAGTTGAGCAGGCAGACGCTTACCTTAACGGTACAGCTCCGGAAGAAGAGAAACAGCTTGTTCCTTGTGTAGCAATCACAGCTGACAACACAGATTGCCTGAACGCATTTGTTTACACAGAACCAGAAGCTAAATAATCTGGCTGCCAGGAAACAGATTTTTATAAAAAATGAACGAGTGTTTGAAAAATTATTCGCACAATCTGCATGCCCCGCTTTGTGGTATATTTTGCAGAAAGTCTTTTTAAACACGCTTTGGAAGGCGGTGCGCCAGCGCCGCCTTTTATAATAGAAAGCAGGGAGAGATGATTATGAAAAGCAGAAGAATTTTGGCAGTTCTGGCCGCATGTACAGCAGTAACCTTTACCGGCTGTGGTGTTGTAACTGTAGTACCCATTGGCGAAGAAGCTTCTTATACAGGAAAACAGGAATTTGATTCCGCAGCAGAGTCCCAGGGTGACTGGGGAGCCGTTGTAGCGGACATTTCCGACAAGGCACAGGATCTTTCTGAATTATTAAATGGTGATGGTATTACAGAAACAACTGCAGTAAAAGGCACAGGAAAAATCAAAGAATACAATACAGACACCCCGAAACATTATCTGATAGTAGAACTGGATGGATATACCGGAACTACAGAGGTTCAGGTCCGGACAGATGGACCGAACTCCAGTACCGCCATCCGTGACCTTCAGTCTCTGAAGAATTTTGAAAGCTTTACCAACCAGACAGAATGGTCAAGCTATGGAAAAGAACTGAACAAGCAGGCGCTTGCACAGGTAATTGACCCACTTGGAATCGACGAAAATGTAGTTGGCAAGACTGTTACATTTACAGGCGGCGCAGAAGCCGGTACAGATGCAGTATCTGTTACAGCAGTTGAGCTGACGATTGAATAAAAGGAGGAAGCATTATGTTTGATGATCCGAATGTTGTTCTCCATTGTGAAAAAATTGATAAAATTTATCCCGGAACCAAAGCTCTGGATCAGGTTTCCTTCGATCTTCTGAAAGGAAAGGTAAACGTTCTGATCGGTGAGAACGGTGCCGGAAAATCCACCCTGATGAAGATGATTGCCGGACTGACGAAGCAGACCAGCGGCGAAATCACGCTCGACGGCATCCCGGTCGGGCCGGAAACGAAGAAGCACATTGCCTACATGCCGACGGAAAGCTACTTCTACTCCTACATGAGCATCGCGGACGCAGGCAAGTACTATGCGGATTTTTTCGAGGACTTCGATGAAAGACGGTACGAGGAAGCCCTTCAGCGTATGGAGCTGAACCCGAAGGACAAGATTCGCACGCTCTCCTCCGGCATGAACGCCAAAGTCCGCCTTGCGCTCACCCTCAGCCGCGACGCACAGGTGATGATGTTTGACGAGCCGCTCAACGGCGTGGACATCCTCACGCGCAAGCAGGTGGTGGACGAAATCATCCGCAACCGCGAAAACGGACGCACCATGATTATCTCCACCCACTTGGTGGACGAGCTGAATGCGTATATCGACGTCGCCATCTTCATGAAGAACGGCGTCTTGGAGCGCATCGGCGACCGCGCGGCGCTGGAAGAGAAGCATGGCTCGCTGACGAACCTGTATCTGTCGATTTACGGCGGAAAGGAGGAAGAGAAGCATGTGGAAGCTGCTGAAGTATGAGTTCCGCCGCGCTCGCACGTCGCTGCTGACGGTGCTGGGCGTGATTGCGGTCTTGGAAATGTACTTCCTCATTTCGCTGGGTGTTGACCATATGGAGCACGTCGTCATTGCGGCGGTGCTGATGATGTTTGCGACCTACGGTGCGGCGGTGTACATCTTCGTCCGCGGTGTGGCAAGCTATGCGAGTGAACTGAAAGCAAAAAGCGCGTATCTTATCTTCATGACGCCCAATTCCGGGCTGAAAATCATGGGCAGCAAGTACCTGTACACGTTTGTCAACGGCATCCTGCTGGGCGGCGTGTGCGGCGCACTGGGCGCGCTGGACTTGTCGCTCATTATGACGCACGAGGACGACTGGCAGAGCTTCCTGCGCATGATGGACATCTTCCTGCGGGTGAATCAGGGCGTTCAGACCGGACAGATTGTGCTGGCGATTGTGTTCTACCTCGTGCTGGTGCTGCTGTCGCTGCTGACGTTCTTTGCGATGGCGTATTTCGCCATCACCCTCAGCCACACGCTCTTCCGCGACAAGAAGTGGCGGACGTGGGTTGCGCTGCTGAT
>OLQV01003169.1_pt1 | contig 10077 bp, 7 predicted proteins | sample 1672371 | NCBI WGS metagenome assembly OLQV01 (sample SAMEA3136676, study PRJEB25190) | human gut metagenome
ATTAAGCATATAGAATAATTATATCCATGATATTCTGTATTAAAAATTTCTTGTTTTATAAGTTCTATTTTATCCCCGTATTTTTCTTTAAATTCTTCATATATACTATAGTCGTCTGAATTTACAATCCAGATTCTTCCTTTGTAATTTTCTAATATTTCAATATTATTTGTGTAAATCATTTCTTTGCCAAATGCCTTATATGCTGGTTCTACATTCCAGTTTTCATAGTCATAAAAGCAGTTTGGCACATCTACTAATTGCATACTTATAGTAAAACCACTACCTCTATTTCCAAATAATATCATATCTCCTTGTTGTAAATCTTGTTTCACATATTCTAGTGGTACTTTATTGTTTTCAGCATAGTTCATTTTACTTACATTTAGGTTCACCAATATTGCCACTGCAAGTGTAATAAGACAAATTATTATTGTTAGCAATTTATTTTTATCCTTTGCAATAAAAAATGCCATAAAAAATATAAATAATCCTGTTAGGTTTAAAAAGTAACGAGCATATAATATTGGTGTTTTTAGAGAAATAATATACATTGTTACAAATACTATCAAATAAACACCTATAGCCAATCTGCCTGCTGTTTTTTCTCCTTTATTTGCTATAGCACAATATATGCAATATATTAATAATATTATTCCTAATGCTACTGATGTCCATTGTGGAACAAACATTATATCTAGATTTCCTGTAAATTGAAAACAAAATATTTGTAATAGTAATTTTGCTGATGGTGCAGAAATCCAATATCCTTTTGAAACTCCTGTTATTTGGTTTAGCAAGCTATATAGCCATGGTATATATAATATTATTTGTACTATAGCTGAAATAGTAAAGCTTTTTAATTCTTTAGTATAGCTTTTTTGCTTTATTGCATTTTTTAATAAATATATAAATAGTAATAAGTTTATTATTCCGGCTGTTGCTAAAGCATAATAATGTGTATATGCTGACGCCAAACTAAATATAGCAAATATTATCCAATTTTTTGTACTTGATTTTTTATATATTCTGTAAGCATATATTGCCATTATGGTTACGAACAGCATTCCCCATGTGTACATTCTAATTTCACCAGAATATACTGATGCTATTGGTAAAAAGAATGTAAAAAACGAAAATAGTATACCTTCTTTTTCTCCAAAATCTTTTTTTATGTGTGTGTATCCTAGGATACCTAATATTGCAATTGGTATCATTGATGCAATTCTATATAAATATATGTTAGAACCAAATATTATATATATTAAATGTAATATCCAATAATATAATATTGGATGAACATCATTGCTCCCTATTTGCCAAATATCTATAAAGCTTTTATTGGCCATTCCTACAGAATAACTTTCATCAAACCATAAATTATTATGAAATACTGGTATTGTTATAAATATTATTCCTAATATTATTAGTGCAATATGTAGATATTTTGTTTTTTTCATTTTTGCGCTCTCCTTTTGTTACAAATTATATCACTCTTACATTTTATTGTCTACACTAAAAAGGTGACTTTTGGAACGGGATCAAAAGTCACCTTTTTTATCATTAGTCGCATCTCCATTGCCACTCACTGGTATTGTGTCTCCTAAGTAAGTTGGTTCTGGTTTAATTATACATTTAAAGAAATCTTTATCTCTTGCTAAGACTTCTCTTAATTCTCTTACAACTTGTCCTCTATACTCTCTTGGATCTGACGCTACTCCATATGCTTCTATTCCTAGTTTTTCAGCTACATATAAAGCTCTATGTAAATGATATTTTTGTGTAACAATTATTATTTTTTGAGCTTTAAAAATTTCTTTTGCACGATATACACTATCATAAGTAGAAAAACCTGCATGATCCATGAATATATCTTCTGATTTTACACCTTTCTCAATTGCAAAATCTTTCATAACATTTACTTCGTCATATTCTTCCTTTCCATGGTCTCCACTCATTATTATTTTTGAAGAAGTTTGATTATTATATAGTGTAATCCCTTGTAATAGTCTATCTTCTAGCATTGGACTTGGTTTATCTCCCCATATTCCTGCACCTAATACTAAAATGCAATCTACATTTTCTAACTCTTTTGCTTGTTTTTCTGTTACTATTTTACTTTTGGTTTTATTTACCACATAAAAGTTTATTGACAACATCATTATTCCAATAAGTGCACATAATATTATAATTATCAAAATTTTAAGCATATTTTTCTCCCTTTGTTTTTCCATAGTTTTACCTCTCTTTTACTACTTTATAAACTATTTCTTAGTCTAAATTTTTATGCAAAAAGGTGAGTTTTGACTCCATCTCCAAAGTCACTCAAAAAGCGGCAAGAAAAGTTTAACCTTTCTTGCCGTATTTATTAACTTTAAACTTTTTCTGTTTCTGCTACTTCATGAATAGCAATTTTTCTAACGTGTTCAATTTTTTCCCATGTAGTGTCACGTTTGAATAAACATTTAAAGTTTATAGCGATCCATGAGCCTAAGAATAATGGATAGCATAATAGTCCTTTAATCATTGGCTTGATAGGTCTTTTATCTAATAACATTATTAGTACTGCCGTTCCAATTGGTAATAGGAATGTTGGTATTACATATCTTAACATATTCATAGCTAAGTCCATGCTTGTCATTCCATCTCCTGCGTACATAATAACATTTATTAGTAGTAATACAAGTGTAAGTATAAACATTGGTATACTTCCTATAATGTATAAAAATCCATCAAAGTTCATTATTGTTTTGTGTTCTTTAACTGCTAACGCTAATGGTTTTGTATATTCTTTTATACATTGCATATGTCCAACTGTCCATCTTGTTCTTTGTTTCCAACTTTGTTTAAATCCTAAAGGTTGTTCATCATAAACTACTGCATCTACTGCCCATCCTAATTTTTTACCTTTAATTATTCTTTTTAGTGAGAACTCAATATCTTCAGTTAGAGTTTTTGTAATCCAGCCTTCTGGTTTTACTACATCAAACTTAACCATAAATCCTGTACCATTGATTAATGGTGAAAGACCTACATTGTATCTAGCTAAATGATAAAAACGGTTCATTGTCCAATAGAATATTGCATATCCTGCTGTAATCCAGTTATCTGTTGGATTTTTAATATCTCTGTATCCTTGAACTACATCTTCACCTTGACAAAGTTTTTTATTCATATTTTTGATAAAGCTTTTGTCTGCAACATTATCTGCATCAAATATGCAGAATGCATCATATGGTGCATTTTCATCAATTTTTTGTCTCAAAAACCAGTTTAATGCATATCCCTTTGTTTTTTTGCTTGGGTCAAATCTTTCATATACAATTGCTCCTGCTGCTCTCGCAACGTCTGCTGTTCTATCTGTACAGTTATCTGCAATTACATATATGTCTAATAACTCTTTTGGATAGTCTTGAGCTTTTAAACTTTCTATTAATTCTGTTACTACATTTTCTTCGTTATGGGCTGGAATGATTGCCATAAAACGATGATTTTTGTTTACAAGCATTGGTTTATCTTTTAATTTTACTAGTGAACATACACTAATTGCTAATTGGTAAAACCAAAATATTGTTATAATCCATACTAATGCCTGTTGAACAATATATAAGTATTCCATGTTTTTCTCCTTTTCTTAATTTCTAGACTTATTATATACATGTCATTAAAATAATTCAACCATTTTAATTAAATCTTAATATTTATTCTTTTTCTTCGGTATTTCCTGCTTCTAAGTCTTTCATGTTTAAATTAATTCTTCCTTGGTTATCAATTTCAGAAACTTTAACTGTTACTTCGTCTCCAACACTTAAAACATCTTCAACTTTTTCTACTCTTTTACTTGATATTTTAGAAATGTGTAATAGACCCTCATTTCCACCACCAATATCAACAAATGCTCCGAATGGCATAATTCTTGTTACTTTTCCATCATAAATTCCACCAACTTCAATAATTTTAGCTATATCTAAAATCATATCCATAGCTTTTTTACCACTTTCTGAGTCATTAGCATATACGCATACTTTTCCGTCATCATTTATATCAATTTTAACTCCTGTCTCGTCAATGATTTTGTTAATCATTTTTCCACCAGGTCCGATAACATCTTTTATTTTGTCTTTGCATATGTTTGCCATCATGATTTTTGGTGCATATTTAGAAACTTCTTTTCTTGGTTCGCTTATAACTGGTAACATTATATTATCTAAGATATAATCTCTTGCAACTTTTGTTCTTTCGAAAGCTTCCTTAATTATATCATATGTTAGTCCATCTATTTTAATGTCAACTTGTATAGCAGTAATTCCATCTTTTGTTCCACCAACTTTGAAATCCATATCTCCAAAGAAGTCTTCAATTCCTTGAATATCTGTAAGCATAATGTATCTGCTTGGATCATTCTTGTCTGTAACTAATCCTGTTGAAATACCTGCTACTGGCTTTTTAATTGGGACACCTGCATCCATCAATGCTAATGTACTTCCACAAATACTTGCTTGTGATGTTGAACCATTTGAAGATAATACTTCTGATACAACTCTTATAGCATAAGGGAATTCTTCTTCTGATGGAATAACTGGTACTAATGCTTTTTCTGCTAAAGCACCATGTCCAATTTCTCTTCTGCCTGGTCCTCTTGATGTTCTTGCTTCACCAACACTATATGCTGGGAAGTTATATTGATGCATATATCTTTTTGTTGTTTCTTCATCTAAACCGTCTAATTCTTGTGCTTCACTACTTGTTCCTAATGTTACTATAGACATTACTTGAGTTTGTCCTCTTGTAAATATTGCACTACCATGTACTCTTGGAAGTACACCTACTTCACATGAAAGTGGTCTTATTTCGTCTATTTTTCTTCCATCTGGACGTTTGTGTTCTTCTAATATCATTTCTCTTACACATGCTTTTTCCAAATCATGTACGCTATCTGCTATATCTGTTTTTCTTTCTTCTGCGATATTTTCTCCATATTTTTCTGTAACATATGCTGTAATATCTTCTGTGATTTTTTCAATGTTTGCATCTCTTACAGTTTTATCTGTAGCTTGTACATCTTGATACATTCTGTCTTTGAAGTTTGCTACTATTTCGTTATATACTTCTGGATCTGTAGCAAATGATTTGTATTCAAATTTTGGTTTTCCTATTTCTGCTTTGATGTCAGAAATAAAGTTACATATTTTCTTAATTTCTTCATGTGCTGTTTTAATTGCTTCAAGCATTGTATCATTTGGTATTTCGTCAGCACCAGCTTCTATCATAGTGATTTTTTCAAGTGTTCCTGCTACTGTTAATGTTAATCTGCTTTTTTCTCTTTGTGCTAATGTTGGGTTTATAACTATTTGGTCATCAACATATCCAACTGCTACTGCTGCTGTAGGACCTCCAAATGGAATGTCTGATATAGAAAGTGCAGCTGATGCACCGATCATAGCACATACTTCTGGACTATTGTCTGGATCTACTGATAATACAGTTGCTACAACACATGTATCATTTCTAAAATCTTTTGGAAATAATGGTCTTAAAGGTCTGTCAATTGCTCTTGATGTTAATATAGCTTTATCTGCTGGTTTTCCTTCTCTTTTTGTAAATCCTCCTGGGATTTTACCTACTGCATATAGTTTTTCTTCATAATCTACTGATAGTGGGAAAAAGTCTATTCCCTCTTTTGGTTCTTTTGCTGCTGTTACGTTCACCATAACAACTGTCTCTCCATAACGTACTACTACGTTTCCGTTTGCAAGTTCTGCAATTTTTCCTGTTTCAATTGATAAAGTTCTTCCTGCTAATTGTGTTTCGTATTTTTTAAACATAAATTTTTCTCCTTTTTATTTTATTTATATTATAAGCAATATGAAAATTAGCGTAACCTCTATTATATGCTATATTTAGTAGCACATGATACAAGCTACTTTCTAATTTTTACTGCTTTTAATACCTTAATATTTTTCCTTTTTAACTAAGATAATATTCGCAAATTTGGACGTTTGGCATGAAAGCAAAACGTCCAAATTGTAAATTATTTTCTTAATCCTAATTTTTCAACGATGTCTCTATATCTTTGAACATCTTTTTTAGCTAAATAGTTAAGTAAGTTTCTTCTTGCACCTACCATTTTTAAAAGTCCTCTTCTTGAATGATTATCTTTCATATGAACTTTTAAATGAGCTGTTAATTCATTGATTCTTTCTGTTAAAAGAGCTATTTGAACTTCTGGAGAACCAGTATCTTTTTCATCTCTTTTATAAGTTTCAATGATTTCTTGTTTTCTTTCCTTTGTCATTTTATTTTCCTCCTATATTTTATTTGCCTTAAGCTGAGTTTTAGTTTGGAGTGTTATCCCCTAAAACTAAGTAAAAGGTATATTGGGTACCTTTAAACGGTACCTTATATATAATAGCATATTTTTCCAACAAAATCAAGAGTTTAGTGTTATTTTATTAAATTTTAAAACAGGTGCAGAAATATAATCCACACCTGTAAGGAGTTATCGCAACTTAGGGACATACATAGTAGGATATTCTGCATCTAGTGTCACTTTTCTTTCGGGATTATATACTCTTTTAGTCCCGATTCTTTTGACAAGGATAATAGTTTCAAGTTTTATACTGTTTTAGTCTTTCTATTGCTTCTAAGCTTTCTTGATAATCTCCAAAGCCGGTTAATCTAAAATATCCTTCTCCACTTGGTCCAAATCCACTTCCGTGGTATTCCAACTATTCCAATATTTTCTAGTAATTCATCAAAAAATTTCCATGATGTTTTTGCATTTGGAACCTTTAGCCACACATATGGTGAGTTTACTCCACCATACACCTCAAATCCAGCATCTTCTAATCCTTGTTTAATTGTCTTTGCATTTTTTAAATAATATTGTATGTTGGCTTTTATATCTCTTTTAGCTTCTGGTAAATATGTTGCTTCTGCACCTCTTTGTGTGATATATGATTCTCCATTAAACTTAGTATATTGTCTTCTAGTCCATAAATTATTTATTGAGACCTCTACATTATTGCTTGTATATCCCTTTAAAACTTTTGGCACTATTGTATAACTACAGCGAACTCCTGCAAATCCTGCAGTTTTTGAAAAGCTCTTAAATTCAATAGCTACCTCTTTTGCTCCTTCAATTTCATAAATCGAATGTGGAATATTTTCTTCTGTTATATATGCTTCATAAGCTGCATCAAATAATATAACTGATTTATTTTGTTTTGCATATTGTACCCATTCTTGTAATTGTTCTTTTGTAAGCGCCATACCAGTAGGGTTATTAGGATAGCACAAATATATTAAATCTACTTTAGTTTTAGGAATCTCTGGTACAAAATCATTTGTACTATTTGTCACCAAATATATTATATTTTCATAGTTAGTTATATGTAATTCTCCGCTTCTCCCTGCAATAACATTAGCATCTAAATATGCTGGGTATACCGGATCTTGAATAGCTACTTTATTATTTATATCAAATATGTCGTTGATATTCCCTATATCACTATTTATACCATCTGATATAAATATTTCATCTAGACCAAATTCAATACCTTTAGATAGATAATCTTCTTCTAGAATTTTCTTTTTCAAAAAATCATATCCAAGTTCTGGCCCATATCCTCTAAATGTTTCCTTGTTCTGCATCTCATCACAAGCTTTTTTCATAGCTTCTACAACAGCTTTTGTCAAAGGTAAAGTCACATCTCCAACTCCTAAATTTATAACCTTTTTCTCTGGATTTTCCTGTTTATATTTTTCTACCTTTTCTGCAACTGTAGAAAACAAATAATTATTTTGAAGTTTCAAAAAGTTTTCATTTACTCTATTCATCGATCCACTCTCCTTTAAATACAGTTACAGCTGGTCCTGTCATATGCACATGATTATTTAGCTTCCATTCAATTTCTAAGTTTCCACCTAATAATTGAACATTAACTTTTCTGTCTGTGTATCCATTTAGGCTACTAGCAACCACTGAACTACAAGCTCCTGTTCCACATGCCAAAGTTTCTCCTGAACCTCTTTCCCATACTCTCATTTTTATATTATTTTTATCTACTACCTCTACAAATTCAATATTGGCTTTCTCAGGAAATATATTAGCATTTTCTAAAATAGGTCCATATTCTGCTACTTTGAAATTTTTTATATTATTTACAAATGTAACAGCATGTGGATTTCCCATTGATACACATGTCAGTTCAATTTTTTTATTTTTTACTTTAACCTCCGCTTTTACTTTTTTATCTTCTATTTTAGCACTTGAGGAAACTGGAATTTTGGTAGCCTCTAAAATTGGTGCTCCCATATCGACTTCCACTGTTTTTACTTTTCCCTTTACTATATTTAGTTTTAAAGTTTTTATTCCTGATAATGTTTCTATTGTAGTTATTTCTTCACATATTAATCCTAATTCATATGCAAGTTTAGCCACACACCTTATACCATTTCCACACATTTGTGCTTCACTTCCGTCACTATTAAACATCCTCATTTTTAAGTCTGCAACTTTACTTTTGCATAATAATATTAATCCATCAGAGCCAACTCCAAAATGTCTATTACTCAATCTGTTTGTCAAATTCTTTATATCTATTGGTTCTTTTCCATTTATGCAGTCTATATACACATAGTCATTTCCTAATCCTTGCATTTTAAAAAACATCATAAAATGTAAATCCTCCCATTACATTTTATGATGTTTAATTTTTGTTATGATTATAAGTTGCTAAGAGTAATAAGCATTACTAAGCTTATATATATGAATGCAAATATTGATAGTCCTACGATTCCTAATATCATTCCCGCTTTTCCTAATTTACTTCCTGTTTTCTTTGATGATTTAGCACCAAATATAATTGCTAATACTCCTGTTGGTAATGTTATATACCAAAATAGTGTTGAAAGTGTTGAGATTATTCCTAGTACAAATCCCGCTATTCCCATTGCAGATTTATTTTTATTATTTTCTTCCATATTTACATTCCTCCTTCAATAGCATTAATTATTACATTATTGCTTTGTTCTCTTACTGAACTATCTACATTTTCTATGTTTTTAAGTTTTAATTCACCTACTGCTTTTAAGCTATCTAGTTCATTTACTTTTATCATTGTTTCTGACACTGTATATAGATTATTGTCTATATATAGTCCTCTTAGTAATTTACTGTTGCTGTAATAATAAGTAGCATTTGTTTTTTCATGTGTTATAACACCTTTTAATTTAAAGCCATCTTGTACATTTATGTTATATACAAAGTATCCTTCCGCATTATATGGCTTACTGTATTTTGTATAATTGTTTATCATAGTTTCATAATTATTTGATGAAGTTACTTCGAAATCTTGACTATAGTTATTTACAGGTATTGCAATTAGAGATTTTTCTTTTGAAAACAATAACGCTTTTGGATTTGTTAATATTGCTGATGTTGTTCTGCTGTCTCCTATTACTACACTTGAAATTTGAACTGGTGAATTTACATTTGAACCATCAAATAGGGCCATTTTCATTCCAACTACTTTAGCTGTTGTAGAAATTACTTTTCCATTTGAATTTCTATTTATAATTTCTTTTGTTTCCATTCCAATTCCAATTATATGGTTCTCGTCATAAGGATGTAAATATGTACTATAACCTGGTATTTTTAGTTTTCCTAATACCTTTGGTTTTGTTTCATTACTTAAATCCATTACAAATAGTGGGTCTATAGTTTTATATGTTACAAAATAAACTTTATCTCCTATAAATCTTGAAGAATACATTTTTTCGCCTTTTGCGACATTGTCTGATATTCCTATTTGTTTTAGATCTTCGTCAAATATTGCTACTCTTGAGCCATCATTGTCATATAAAGCTATTCTTAAGTGATTATCTTTTTCGTCTAAAGAATATTGATTTATTGTTTTTCCTTTTACTTTTGTTTTTGCTTTATATTCTACATTTTCCTTTATATCAAATTTATATATTTCTGTGTAGTATCCGCTTTCTGAGTCCATTTCATAATAGTCTTCTAAGCCAAATACACCTTTAAATCCAAATAATAATTTTATAGGTATTTTTGAG
>OLQV01003182.1_pt1 | contig 10039 bp, 10 predicted proteins | sample 1672371 | NCBI WGS metagenome assembly OLQV01 (sample SAMEA3136676, study PRJEB25190) | human gut metagenome
CTCTCACCGAGAGCTGCTTCGTGTGGCGATTGACAAAAATCCGTTCATGCCGGATATAAAAATACACCTTGCATCTGTTATTATGTGCTCGGAAGAGATATAATAATGAAGAAGAGTAAGAAGGCGGATTGCGCATGTCCGTTTTGCCAATGAGAAAGACGATTAAAGGAGGACAAGTAAATGAGTAGAGTAGATTTTGGTGTAAAGCCGGTCATGTATCCGATGCCGGTATTGATTATCGGTACATATGATGAAAATGGTGTTCCAAGACGTCTGGATGCAGTTGTATTGTCAACACAGCATGATCCGGAAGCAACACAAGAACAGATTCATGCAGATATCAAAAAACATGTATTTGACGTGATCATCCCAGAGGATATGATTGATGCAGATACAAAATTCTTCATTAATCCGACAGGACGTTTTGTAATTGGAGGACCTCATGGAGACAGCGGTCTGACAGGACGTAAAATCATCGTTGATACTTATGGTGGAATGGCTCGTCATGGCGGCGGTGCATTCTCAGGAAAAGACTGCACAAAGGTAGACCGTTCAGCAGCTTATGCAGCACGTTATGCAGCTAAGAATATTGTGGCAGCAGGACTTGCAAAGAAATGTGAGATTCAGTTATCTTATGCAATCGGTGTAGCACAGCCTACATCCATCATGGTGGATACATTTGGAACAGGTAAATTATCTGATGAAAAATTAGTAGAGATCATTCGCGAGAACTTTGATATGCGTCCGGCAGGAATTATCAAGATGCTGGATCTGCGCCGTCCGATTTACCGTCAGACAGCTGCTTATGGTCACTTCGGACGCAATGACTTAAATCTCCCATGGGAGGCAACAAACAAGGCAGAGGCTTTAAAGAAGTACCTTTAATTTATGAAAAGTTTACATAATTTTTTATAAAAGAATGATATAATAAGACACAGAGTTTGTTCTGTGTCTTATTTTTTTACAGGGAAGGAATACGAATGAAGATAAAAACCAAACTGATCATTTCGTTCTGTATTATTATCTTTGTGCCATCGATCCTGGCGATTGCCACGATCAGCGCCTATTGTAATTTTCAGTCGCATGTGATCGAGCAGACGTATGGCATTAAGAATGCGGATGCCTATAGTATTATCAATTCTGTGCCGCTGTTAAACCGTTATACGGCACTGGATTTTGAAAAGATCAAAAAGACAATCAAATTGTCCCCTTCGAAAATGGAAGATGCTTTTTATCTCACCGAGATCAATGAGGATCTGAAGCAGAAATATTCTTATCTGGTTGTAAGGGTCGGAGAGGAAATTTCGTTCAACGGTGGAAGCAAAAATGAAAAGATCCTTTCGGAACTTCCGGGATATGGGGAAAACAGTTCCCGGCAGGGGGTGGACAAATATATCGACCGGGATGATGAAATTCTGGTAAAACAGGTAGATTTCAAGCTGGATTCGGGAGAAAAATGCACGGCATATATTGTCACGTCCTTTGACGCTACCGGGCAGGAAATCCGCCAGTTTATTGTATGGGGAATTATCTGCGTGGTAATTATCCTGTTACTGACGGCGGTTATGATGATTGTGTGGATTTACCGGAGCATGATCACACCGATCCAGAAGCTGCGGGTGGCAGCGGAGAATATTAAGGAAGGCAATCTGGATTTTGCGCTGGATACCCAGGGCGACGATGAGATCGGTGAGCTCTGCACGACGTTTGAACAGATGCGTCAGCGTCTGAAGGATAATGCGGAGGAAAAACTTAGCAACGAAAAAGAAAACCGTGCACTCATCAGCAACATTGCCCACGATCTGAAGACGCCGATTACGGCAGTAAAGGGGTATTCGGAAGGCATTATGGACGGCGTTGCCAATACTCCGGAAAAACTCGATAAGTATATCCGGACGATTTATAATAAGGCAAACGAAATGGATACGCTGATCAATGAACTGACATTGTATTCCAAAATTGATACCAACCGTATTCCGTATGACTTTGCAAAACTGAATGTTGCCGCATATTTTAAAGACTGCGTGGAAGAAATCGGACTGGATCTGGAAGCAAAGGGGATTGCGTTATCCTATTTTAATTATGCAACGCCGGATACCCAGATTATTGCAGATCCGGAGCAGCTGCGCAGAGTGATCAATAATATTATAGGAAATTCCGTAAAATATATGAATAAAACAGAAAAGTTCATCAATATCCGTATCAAGGATGTGGGGGACTTTATTCAGGTGGAAATCGAAGACGATGGAAGAGGAATTGCACAGAAAGATCTGCCGTATATTTTTGACCGGTTTTACCGGACGGATGCTTCCAGAAATTCGGCAACCGGTGGCAGCGGAATCGGACTTTCCATTGTAAAAAAGATCATAGAGGATCATGGAGGGAAAATCTGGGCAACCAGCAAAGAAGATTCCGGCACTACCATGTACTTTGTAATACGCAAATATCAGGAGGTAACAGCAAATGAGCAGAATACTGATCGTTGAAGATGAAGTGGCTATTGCAGATCTGGAGAAAGATTATCTGGAACTGAGTGGCTTTGAAGTGGAAATTGAAAATGACGGAACCAAAGGACTCGAAAGAGCCCTGCATGAGGAGTTTGATCTGTTTATCTTAGATCTCATGCTTCCGGGAGTAGATGGATTTGAAATCTGTAAAAAGATCCGTGAGATAAAGAATACACCAATCCTTATGGTTTCTGCAAAAAAGGATGATATTGACAAGATTCGCGGGCTCGGACTGGGGGCAGACGATTATGTGACAAAACCGTTTTCCCCGAGTGAACTGGTAGCTCGTGTGAAGGCACATCTGGCACGGTATGAGCGACTGATCGGCAGCAATATGCCACAGAATGATATCATTGAGATCCGGGGCATTAAAATAGACAAGACGGCGCGCCGGGTATGGGTCAATGGAGAAGAGAAACAGTTTACGACAAAAGAGTTTGATTTGCTGACTTTTTTGGCAGAGAATCCAAATCATGTATTTACAAAAGAGGAATTGTTCCGTAAAATATGGGATATGGAATCTATCGGTGATATTGCAACGGTTACCGTACACATCAAAAAGATTCGAGAGAAGATTGAGATGAATACGAACAAGCCGCAGTACATCGAGACCATCTGGGGAGTCGGATATCGGTTTAAATTATAAACGGTCTGCCTCCTGAAACTATGATTAAGGGGGCTGTTATGAACGAACACAAAAAACATGGCAGCAGTTTCTCCAGCAAAATGGGCTTTATTCTTGCCGCTGCGGGATCTGCTGTCGGACTTGGAAATCTGTGGAGGTTTCCTTACCTTGCCGCAAAATACGGTGGAGGTTCTTTTTTACTGATCTATGTGATCCTTGCGGTTACGTTTGGATTTGCACTTATGATCACAGAAATTGCACTGGGCAGAAAAACCGGGAAAAGTGCACTGTATGCATTCAGCACGCTGCATGAAAAGTGCGGTTTCATTGGAATTCTTGCCAGTATTGTGCCGATTATCATTCTTCCGTATTACTGTGTGATCGGCGGATGGGTCATCAAATTTGCATGGGCATTTCTTACAGGAAGCGGAAATGCAGCGGCAGCAGATGATTATTTTTCAAATTTTATTGCAAGGACTGGGGAACCGGTGATGTGGCTGGTATTTTTTATCCTTGCCACTTCGGTTGTGATTCTGCTTGGCGTAAATAAAGGAATTGAAAATATCAGTAAAGTGCTGATGCCGCTTCTGGTAGTCCTTTCCGTTATTATTGCGGTATTTGTTGTGACCCGTCCGGGAGCAGGGGCAGGAATTGTCTACTACTTAAAGCCGGATCTTTCCAAGATCAGTGCGAATGCTTTCCTGGCGGCACTGGGACAGCTGTTTTATTCCATGTCGCTGGCGATGGGCATTATGATTACATATGGCTCCTATATGAAGAAAAATGAGGATATAGAGAGCAGTGTGCGGAATATCGAAATCTTTGATACCGGAATTGCATTTCTGGCAGGACTGATGATTGTACCGGCCGTGTTTGTGTTTTCCGGTGGAGATCAGGCATCGCTGAAGGCAGGACCGACACTGATGTTTATTACACTGCCAAAAGTGTTTGACAGTATGGCGGGAGGACACCTGATCGGAACGGTATTTTTTGTGCTGGTATTGTTTGCTGCACTGACATCGTCCATTTCCCTGATGGAGACAGTGGTTTCCATTTTCGTGGATAAGACAAAAAAGAGCCGTAAATTTATTACGGTCTGTGTAACCGTTTATACGGTGTTGATGGCAATTCCGTCTTCTCTTGGATTTGGAATCTGGAGCGGTTTTTCGATTCACGGAATGAGTATTCTGGATTTCTTCGATTTTATATCCAACAGTGTCCTTATGCCGATTGTGGCATTCCTGACCTGTGTATTTGTCGGTTTTATTGTGAAACCAGAGACGATTACGGATGAAGTGGAATCTTCCACACAGAAATTTAAGAGTAAGAAACTGTATATTGTATTGATCAAGTATGTTGCACCGATACTGGTACTGTTGATTTTATTCAGTTCGGTATTAAATGCACTTGGAATCATTACTTTGTAACGGACAACAGAAAAGAAGAAACAAAAAACCCTATGCATAATGCATAGGGTTTTTAGATAAATATATGTTTGTTCTGTTCAATTGTATTCGGACTTGCTAGGCAGTTCCGGAGTTTAACCTCTCCGGCAGGGGTGTGAGCACACGACGGATACCGGAACCCTCCGCAGGAATTCCTGATCCAAATAGTCCGCATCTGCTGTACTGCGTTTTCAACAGGCAGCATGTCATGTTGTGAAAACAAATCCCTGCGCTGGACAATCGCGCTTGCTGTAAAAAACAGATCAATGAAATCTATGACATACTGAGCTGTAATACTGACAGTTCAGAGAATAAAACCTACTTGTTTATGCGTGCGGTACTCTCACCGCCTGAGCCTGATGGTCAAATATTGTACCGTCCTTATATGGACTCATATAAGCGTACCCCGAAAACCGAAGTTTGTCAAGTGTTATTCGCTTTTCATGACCATTATACGCTATGTTTGCCGGGAAATCAATTGTGGAAATCCGAGAAATACAAAAAGTTGTGTCAAAAGAGGGAAAAACGGCTCAAAGATTGCAAGAAAATGGTCGATATAGTATAATAAGGTATAAAAAAGTAAAGGCAAGGAAAACCATGATCGATATTCACTGTCACCTTCTGTACGGAGTAGACGACGGAGCAAAAACAATAGAAGAATCTGTGGCGATGCTTGAGGCAGCAAAAGAGCAGGGCATTTCTGCAATGATCCTGACACCGCATTACCGGCACGGCATGTTTGCTTATCCGAAGGAAGAAATTGAAGAACATTTCCGTATTCTGGAGCCGTATGCACAGAAACTTGGAATTTATCTTGCACTGGGCACCGAATACCATGTGAACAGTCATATTGTCGAGGCACTTGACAGTGGCAGATGCCGGACAATGGCCGGCTCGCGGTATGTGTTGTGTGAGTATTCGCACGACAGTGAATATGCCTATATTTACCAGATGACGCAGGAACTGGTTCTGCACGGATATATTCCGGTATTTGCACATGTGGAGCGGTATGGAGCACTTGCGGATTTGCAGCTGGCAGAGGAGCTGCGCAATCTTGGGGCATGGATTACGGTGAATGCGGATGCGGTACTCGGACTTGAGGGTATGGGTCCAAAGAAATACTGTAAAAAGATGCTGAAGGCAGAATGTGTGGATGCGATTGCATCGGACAGTCATGGAATAAAAAACCGTGCCAATCATATGGGAAAATGCTATGAGCTGATTGAAAAAAAATTTGGCAGGGAATATGCGGATCAGCTTTTGGTGAATCATCCGGCAAAGATTCTGACCGGAGAAATGAAATAGTTAGTAATGGAGCATTGATATGGAGCAGCAGTTACAACAGGAACGTATTGTAATTGAAAATGATGATGAAATTGAAATTGATCTGAAAGATCTCGTTTTAGAGATCCTTTCTTTCTGGAAATGGGTGTTGTTTGCACTGATTATCGGAGCCGTGACCGCATATTGTATCAGCAGGTTTGTAATGGTGCCGCAATATGAGTCAACATCCCAGTTTTATGTATTGTCCAAAAGCATGTCGATTACAAGTCTTGCGGATATACAGACAGGTACAAGTCTGACAAACGATTATATGGTTATCGTAGAGGGGCGTCCCGTGCTTGAGCAGGTAATTGAGAATCTCGGACTGGACGAGACCTACAGTTCCCTGAAGAAAAAAGTTACCCTGAATAATCCTTCCAACTCGCGAATCCTCGAGATTACGGTGCGCGATGCAAACCCATCCATGGCAAAAAAGATTGCGGATGAGATTGCGCGTGTCAGTGTGGCCTTTATCCAACAGAAAATGGATCAGGATGCACCGAATATCATTCAAAAGGGATATTCCGACGGAGAACCGGTCAGCCCGAATATCATGAAAAATACGGCGGTCGGAGGAATACTTGGCATGTTTTTGGCGATTGCGGTTATTGTGGTGGCTTATCTGTTCAATGATACGATTATGAATGCAGATGATGTACAAAGGAAGCTGGGGCTGAATGTTCTTGGTACGCTTCCTTTGGAAGAAGCCGAATACGATGGGGAAAAAGAGCGCAAGCGTAAGAGAAGGAAGAAAAAGAAATGAAATCGGTAACATTTGAGAATCTGAAAAAACAAAATTATACGATGAAAGAATCACTCCGGGCATTAAAAACCAATATCCAGTTCTGCGGAGATGATATCTGCACCATCGTTGTGACGTCTGCCATGCCAAACGAAGGGAAAAGTACCGTGACGATGGATCTGGCACGTTCTTTTTCGGAATCCGGCAAACGTGTATTGCTGATCGATACCGATATGCGTAAATCCGTATACGTGGGACGATTACGGGCAGTGGCTTCGGATGGAAGAGAAATCTACGGATTATCCCATTTTCTGTCCGGACAGAAAAAACTCGAAGACGTACTTTACGGTACAACGATTCCGGGCCTGTTTATGATTTTTGCCGGTCCGTCAGTACCAAACCCGACAGAAATTCTGGAAAAAAAGTATTTTACCGAGTTACTTAATTTTGCAAAAGAACATTTTGATTATGTGTTGCTTGACTGTGCACCGATCGGAGCCGCAATTGATGCAGCGGTGATTGCGAAACACTGTGATGGTGCGATTCTTGTTGTTGCCCAGGGCATGGCAAGCGGACGCCTGATTCAGACGGTCAAAAAGCAGCTGGAAGCTTCCGGAGTGAGGGTACTTGGTGCGGTACTGAACAAAGTACGGATGAAGAAGAGCGGCTATGAGGGCGGCTACTATGGCGGCTACTATGGCAGCTATTATGGAAATTACGGAGAACATCATGAGAAGAATGCATGAACCATCGACAAAACTTCATAATGCATTGTATTTTATGTCCGGAATGATGGTGGTGATTCTTGCACTTGTGATTGTGGCAGGGGTCAAAACGAAGGCGGAAAATGCCGGCTTCCACATTGCAGATGATACAGAAAATTCTTATGAGCAGCAGGTTGCGGGGCAGACAGATACCACACAGGATTCCGGTCAGGAAAAGTGGCAGGAGGGGGTAGTTGCTTATCAGGGAAAAGAGTATCTGTATAATACAGATATCAAAACCTACCTCATGATGGGGGTTGATATCGATGGTCCGGTACAGCAAAGCAGCGATTATACCCAAGGCGGGCAGTCCGATGCACTGTTCCTTCTTGTTGTAAACAACAAAACAGAGCAGCTGCAGGTCATTTCCATCAATCGAAACACGATGGCAGATATCGAATTGTGTGATGAAGAAGGTATTGATATGGGACCGCTTAAAACTCAGATCTGTTTGCAGCATGCATTCGGGGACGGTAAGCGCCTCAGCTGCAGCAAAACCGTGGATGCGGTTTCCGGCCTGTTTCAAAATATTCCGATCAGCGGTTATCTTGCGATGAATATGGGGGGAATCCCACAGATGAATGATGCTGTGGGAGGAGTGGAAGTGACGGTACAGCAGGATATTTCGTTTCCAAAAGCCGGTGTGAATTTGAAGAAAGGGCAAAAAGTAACCCTGAATGGGACGCAGGCTTATTATTACCTGCATGGAAGGGATACCGAAGAATATGACAGTGCAACAAAGCGTCTGCAGCGCGAAGAACAGTATATTGTTGCCTATATGGATAAATTAAAAAAAGTATCCACAGAAAACCCGGATCAGGTGACAGAAATTTACAATTCTGTTTCCGATTATCTGGTAACCAGTGTGGATTTCACAAGTATGATTGAGCAGCTGATGAATTACGGTTTTTCAGAAGACCAGATGTATACGGTTCCCGGAAAAACGGTGGAGGGAAAGCCGATTGACGGGAAACGGTATGAGGAGTACCATGTCGATGAAGATGCCATGGAAGAACTCATTATGAAGGTGTTTTATACACCCGTACAATAAGGTATCCAGTGCGCGCGCACTTGATATAGATAGAGTTACATGCAGTTTATATTACGTGGAAAGGAGGTAGATTGCGATGAAAAAGAAAATTTTCACAGGAGTTGTGACAGCTATGATGCTGGTATTTACAATGGGCACAACCGTGTTTGCAGATCCATCACCAACAAGTGATACGGCACTGGTTCAAAGAACCGATGAGCTGAATAAGGCAACAACCGTTGAAAGCAGCGGTTATAATGCAAACAATGAGCTTATCACGGTTTCTTCCAAGGGTGTGGACAAAGATGTTTACCGCGAGGGAAACCGTCAGGCAAATGCTGTGGCAAGTGCACAGAACGGAAGTGCAACCGTCATGGCCATGTCTGATATCAGTGTTCCGTCTGCAACGAATACATCCAAAGGAATCAAAGTAACGATTTGTGCAAGTGGAATTAAGGCTGGAGACAATGTTTATGTATTACATAAATTAAAAAGCGGAAGCTGGCAGACTGTAAAGCCGGACAGCGTTTCCAATGGCAAAGTCACGGTTACATTGTATTCATTTTCACCGGTTATAGTTGTAAGGTACAGTTCAAATGTGAATCCTACCGTTACAACAGATCCGTCAAAGGATGAAAATTCCCAGGGATCAAATACAAATTCCAATGTAAATGACAATTCCAACAGCAGCAGCCAGACAAACAACAACAACCAGAACAACTCACAGACCAATAATCAGTATAATCCGGTTAGTGTAAATCAGAATGTGACAGTAAACTATCCACAGTCTTATGACGATGGAGAGGACAGTTTCGAGGATGATTATGACGACGGTTATACAGATGGTTATACCGATGGAAAGAATTCCGTACGGAACACTTCCACGAAGGGTTCTTCTGCCCGTGTCAATGGCAAAAGTGGAGCAGGAAGTCAGAAAGGAACATCAGCTTCCGGATCTGTTTCCTATAAGACATCTCCAAAAACCGGGGCAGCGCTTCCGGCACTTCCGTTCGTTGCAGTATTTGCGGCAGCAGGTATTGTTGTATGCGGAAGAAAAGCACGTAAGAATTAATCTCACTGGATACAATTTTATTTAGCATGTAGGTCTATGGATAGGTGATGCATGGCATCACGTGAGGGCGGTGGAATGGAATCTGCCGCCCTGCCTCAATTTTAAAGAAAGAAAACTATTTTATGAAAAGACAGAGAAAGAACGACAGAACGATCAATATCTATAAAATTCTGACCATTGTTCTGGCAGTTGTATTGATCGTGGTACTCATAATATTTGGAAGAAGCTGGATGGTTCAGAAGAATGCACAGAAAGAATATGAAAAGCTTTCTGCCCAGGTAAATGATCTGCAGAATCAGGTGAATGATAATCAGATCAATATTCCGTCAGATACGCAGACTGAGACGGAGAATGTGGCACAGGAAGTGCAGACCGAAGACAGCGAACTGGAACAAAAAGGAATAGAAATTCCACAGAAAAATTTAAACTGGAAAAAATTAAAGGGAGTCAATCAGGATATTTACGCATGGATCTACATTCCGGGAACCGGGGTGGATTATCCGGTGTTACAGCATCCGAGTGATGATTCCT
>OLQV01003183.1_pt1 | contig 10037 bp, 10 predicted proteins | sample 1672371 | NCBI WGS metagenome assembly OLQV01 (sample SAMEA3136676, study PRJEB25190) | human gut metagenome
AAAATTTATTTTAAAAAGAGATTCTTAAAAATTAAACTTATCTCAGTCTGAATATATTAGAAATTTAATTATAGGATATGAGATTAAAATTCCATAAGTTAAAGAAGAACCAAAACCTAAAAAAGATGAGTATATTATAGAGAATATTGCTAAAGCACTAGAAGAAAATATTGAATGCTTAATTAAAGTAAAAAATAGATTTCATTATCTTGGATATTTTGAAGATGAACGAGCAATTGGAACTAAAATTGAATATTTAAAATTATAAAATACTACACTTAAAAAATATATACCAATTGAAAATGACAAAGACAATGCAATCTAAGCATTGTCTTTTAACTTTATTCACTCATATAATTTTTAATTTCGTCTAACTTTTCTTCAGAAAGTTCAACTCCACCTTTAAAATTAATAGCACCTGGCCAATCTATATCTTTCCATTCAATATCAAATAATTTTATATCGTTGTCATATCTAGGAAACGCATGATAATGAACAAAATAATCTCTCATCATCATAATAATATAATTGAATTTTACTGCACCAAATTTCTTAGTACAAACATCCTCATACCATTTGATAACTTTTGGAAATTCAGCACCTTCTTCTGGAAGCATATTTGCAACTGAAGGAGTTTCTCTTTTTAAAAGAATAACAGCATCACCTAATGTTGCTTGTTTTCCTCTAATACAAATAATCCAATGTTCAAATTCTTTTATACATCTTGTTTCTGGTTTAAATTTACTCATAAATTCTAAATTACTCATCACTATATTTCTCCTTTAAAAATTTTTACTTATTATAATTCCATTATTATTTAGATAGTTTTTAATGTTATTAAAAGCCATGGTTTGCTTTAATCCTAATAATAACTTATATGTATTTCCCCCTCCAATAAATAAAGCTGTATACTCTTCTAAATTTTCAGATGCAAGCTCTTCAAAAGTTCTAACTATTTTAATGCTAGGAACATCCACATTTCTTAACTCTTCTTTTATCCATTCGTAACATTCATCATAAGGGTGCTCTATTTCATCCATTACTAAAGGAATATATAAAATTGGTTTAGTATGGTCTATTATTTCATTGAGACGTTGATTAGCCTGAGTGTTTTGTTCACCATCTCCACCACCACAAAGTATTAGTTGCATATATCATTCTCTTTTTTAAATTTTTTGTTAGTTATAAATATCCACTGACAATATACCAATTGTTCCTAAAAAAGAACTGTTGTTTATTAAATAAATCCAAGCACTATAATTATTGCTGTTATAATTTCTAGAACTAAGCAAATTACTTCTGATGTTGTTTTGCCATTTTTCTTCAATGAAGTGATACTAAGGAACATATTTACCATTAATATTATAATACTCATATAGCTGACATAACCATCTAAACTGTTTGTAATAGTACTAACCAAGTTATAAATTATAATTAATACATTTGCTACAGATAATTTTTTATTAGCTTGAATGTTATTTTGGTTGTTATATTGTGTACTGTTTTGCATACTGTTTAGATTATTGTACTGCATGTTATTTTGGTTGTTATATTGTGTACTGTTTTGCATACTGTTTGGATTATTGTATTGTACATTATTTTGTGAATTGTTTTCTATGTTATTCTGTGAATTGTTCATTTTTTCTACCTCACTTTTTATCTTATGATTTAATTATAGCACGATTGAAAAAATAAAGATAGTATCATTTGGAATAACTTTTAGAGTTAGACTTAGATACTATCTTTATAAAACACTTATATTCTTTAACTATCTATTTTTAATCTCTTCTTTAATGAATTTTATAAAGTCATCGATTGATAAAGAATTCATTTCTTCCCTATTATATTTACGATAACTTATGATATTATTATCTTTTTCGTTATCACCAATGACTAGAGTGTATGGATTTTTCATAAGATTACTTTGTCTTAATTTTTTACCCATCGATTCTTTAGAATCATCGTATGAGACTCTTATATCTTCATTGTTTAGGAGATTAAATATTTTTTTGCAATATTCATCGTGATACTTCATATTAACTGGAACAATATTTACTTGAACTGGAGATAACCAAACTGGTAAAACTCCTTTAAATTGTTCAAGAATTAGAGCGATAAATCTTTCATAAGAACCTAGGACTGCTCTATGAACCATAACAGGATGAACTTTTTTTCCGTATTCGTCAATGTAGTTTAAGTCAAATCTTTTAGGTAAGGCAAAATCTAGTTGAACAGTTGGTATTTGGATATCTCTTCCTAAAGCATCTTTAAACATGAAGTCTAATTTTGGGCCATATAAGGCAGCTTCACCTTCACATCTTATGGCATTTAAATGTAATTCATCAGATACTTCTTGAAGCATCTTTTCACAGATATCCCAGTCAGCATTATCGCCAATATATTTTTCAGGATGTGAATAGTCTCTTACAGATAGTGAAACCCAAACATCATTCCATAGATTCATTCTAGAATAAAAGTCTCTGATTAGGTTACAAATATTAATTACTTCATCTTTTACTTGGTCTACTCTACAGAATGAATGACCGTCTTCAACAGTAATAGCATAAACTCGCGATAAACTGTTTCCGACTGCTCCTGGTAGTTCGGCTCTATATTGTTTATCGGACTCCATATATCTTATTGGTAAGTCTTTATAACTTCTTAGTTTTGATGCAAATATTTGAGTATGATGCGGACACTGAACTGGTTTTAAGACAAAGTTATGGCCTTTAGGTGATGAGACTCTAAATAGTTCATCATTAAATTTCTTAGCATGACCGGATACTTCAAATAAAGAAATATCGGCAAGAGCTGGACAACTTACCTTTTGAAAACCATATTTGCGACAGATTTTTTCTATTTCTTTTTGTAACTCATCTTTTATAATAGTTCCTCTTGGAGTATATAAAGGTAGTCCTCCACCAACATAGTCTGAAAAACAGAATAAATCTAAATCCTTACCAATCTTACGATGATCCCTAGATCTTGCCTCTTCTAGAAATTCTAGATACTTATTTAACTCTTCCATACTTGAAAAGGCTTTACCAGAAATCCTAGAAATCATTTCATTATTGGAGTTACCATCTAAATAGACTCCTGATATTCTTAATAGTTTTACATAACAATTTTTATCAAGACTGTTTATTTCTTGTTCTAAAGATGAAAAGTCATTTTCACTGATCTTTTTATTTGACTTAAATTCATAATAGAATTCAGTTTCATCAAAATATTTTTTATCAAGACTTAGGTCTTTTAAATTATTTTTTAATACTTGTTCTAATAGTAGAACAGCTTTTTCATTTAACATATTTTTTCCTTCTTTCTATTTTCTTGTTTTTGAAAAGGAGTAATTCGTGTTAGTTTCCGTTTCCGTCATTTTAACCATCTCCTCGTATAGAAAAAGAGAATGATACCATATAGGAGTGCAAAGCACGGTACCATCCTCTTTTTTACTTAATTTATTTTAACCGATTATCGGGAAGCATTTTCATGTTCAACTTAATGGGTAGTAATTAATTAGACTATTTATTATCTTACACCAAACGATAACTCTCTTTAAAATAGCTACTAATAATCGTATCCCATATTATAGTCTTTATATTAATATATTACTTTTCAACTAAAAAGTCTACTATTGATTATAGTAGACTTTGATTAATAACTTATTTATTTTATTATTAAGCAATGCTAAAAGAATCAATAGTAACGATTGATTTTAATGTTGTTTTTACAGTTGTCGTCATTATTTTCTTGTTTAGCATTTTATAATCTTCCTTTCAAAAACAATTAGATTTTATCATACTTTTACTTTTTTGTCAAATTTGATACCTAACATGGGATAGAAAGAATCATTATTTTCTAACTATTTTTAATTAACTATATGGCAAGTTTTTCTAAGGTCTTTTTCATTATCAAGGCAACTTTTTTAGAACTTTCTATTAAGAATTTTTCATAACTACTAGTATTATTTTTACCTGGAATATCAGAAATACTTCTAATTACTAGGAATGGAATATGGTTTAGAAAACATACTTGAGCAATACTTGCACCTTCCATTTCGACTGCTAAAGCATTGAACTTTTTATTTATCTTAGTACTCATATTAATATCAGTACAGAAAATATCGCCTGAGGCAATAGTACCAACTTTAATTGAACTATCTTTAAAACTAGTGGCAATATTTAGGAGATATTCATCACACGCTATAAATTTGCCGACGTTTGGAATATAACCTTTTTCATGATTGAAGGCAGTTATATCAAAATCGTGTTGAACTAGTTTATCGGCGATTACAACATCTAAGACATTTAGGCTTTGATCTAGGCCACCGGCTACACCAATATTAAAAATACAATCAACATCCATATTGTCGATTAAAATTTGAGTAGTACGAGCGGCATTTACTTTACCTACTCCAGATTCAACTAGAATACATTTTATATTATTAATTAGTCCTTCATAAAACTTTAATTCAAATATTTCATATTCATTAGTTATTTCTAGATAATCTTTTAGAGCATCTAGTTCTTCTTTCATAGCAAAGATTATTCCTATTTTATTCATATCGTTTCAACTCCATTTTTAGTAAGATTTTTTCCCTTCACTAGATATTTTAACATAGTTCAAAAGAAAATAGATATAGTTTAAAGATGAATTATGATCTTTAGGTTATATCTATTATTCGTTTAATTAGTTAATATATTTGTACTTGTTATGATAAGTATTTGTTTAAATATGGGAAAGGCTTAGTATTAGTTAAATATCCATAAATATCTTCGGCTACTTGATAGAAATAATTATTTTTCTCATCAATATTTTTTTCTAGACATAGTAGAAAGTCTTTATATATTTCATAGACAACATCTTTTTCTTCTTTAGATGTTAACATTAAATTATAAAGTCTAGTAAGTTCCATAGTTAGATTCTTTTCTTCAGAAATAGCACCTTCTAATCTTGAGGCTTCATGGGCTTTTTCTTTATTATAATTTGGATATTTAATTAGTATTTCTTTAGTGACTTGTTCTACTCTTTCTTCTTCTAGTAAGTTGCCATTATATTCAAAATCCATCCTATCCACGTTCCCTTCTATTCATTGTGTCTTGTACTATAGTTTCAACATTATCTTTAGTTAAATGAATATTTTTACTTTTTCCTGTTATAATTTCTTCTAAATATCTAGTTCTAATATTATTCATTACAGTCTGGAGACTTCTAGCACCAGTATTTAATTCATAAGCACTATTAGCGATTGCTCCATATACGGTATCATCAACTTCTAAAGATATTCCATGTGAGGATAGTAATTTTTCAAAACTCTTTGTAGGACTTATTGTAGATTCTCGTAGAATTCTTTCTAAGGCAGCCCTATCATATTCATCAGTATGTAGGAAAGTATTGAATCTACCTACAAGTTCTCTTTCAAGACCTAAATCAATTAAATCTTGTGGAGTTATTGTATAGGTTCCATCATTTTTAGATTGACTGGTACTATCACTAGCAAAACCTAGGGAAAAACGTTTGTCGGTTTTTTGGGTACGTAAATCTGTTAGCGCACCTAAGCATACAAATGTTATTCTGGATGTGTCAAATTCTACTTGCTTTTCCTCTTTCTTATCGCCAACATTTATAATATATTTACCGCCACCTAGAAAATCTAATAATTGTTGTTGAACAGCACGTTTCATTTCTAGGCCATTAAGACTATGACTGACAATTTTATCGAACTCATCTAAAACAATAATTCCTTTTTCGGCTTTTTTTAAATCTCCTCCAGATTTTTTGTATAAATCAACTAAGGTATCAGTTAAGTTACCACCAACATAACCTGCTGATGAATAATTAGTTATTGAAGTTGAAGTGAAGGGAATATTTAAAAGTTTGGTTATTTCTCTGGTAATAGCAGTCTTGCCAGTACCTGTTGGACCATCAAGGAAAATAATGGAGCGTTCACCGTCTGTTACTTCTTCTTGTTCTGCTAGATATTGATTATTAATTATGTTAAAAAATAATTCTTTGGCTAGTCGTTCTTGGCCAATAAATTTATGTTGTATTTTATCTAATTTTTCCCAAATACTTTCATGACTCTTCTCAGTGGTTTCCGTTTGAACTTTTGTTTCTGACTGTCGAGATTGAGATTGAAACTTTTGGCTTGGTTGAACAGGTGGAGTTTTTGGAGCGTTAGTTGGAGATTGGATTTTTTTGCTTCCAGCTATCATTTTTTTAATAACATCTTCAGAAAGTGAAATTCCTGAGAAAATTTCTCTATTATACTTTGCATAATTATAGACTCTAAAAATATATTCAGCAAAATTTTCGACACTACCGGATGTTTTATTTCTAAGGTCATAGTTTCTAAATAATGTACATATTGAATGAATATCATCTCTTGATAAATGACTTAAGCAAAACATTGTAAATAATGATTCTGGAGATGTAATACTTTTAGAACAAATGCCATTTTCTTTAGTATTTAAAACATCAAAAAAGTCGTTATTTAAAATTTCATTTAAATCAGCAGTAGTAAGTTCATCGCCTTTTCCTATTGATAAATTACCTATTACGTCATATAAATTTTTTCGTAATAGTGCACTATAGTTACTATCAAGCATATTTTTCATTTCACTTCTAAAATTAGCATCACATACTGCAAGTAATAAGGATAATAGCTTTTTACCATTGGTACTAATAAATAACTTTTCTCCAGTTTCTAGTGATGTTATTTGAGGATTAATATATTTTAGTTTTTTATAAGTAAGCGCCGCTACATATATATACCTTTTTGTTCTTCTATCTAAATATTCATACTTTTCTGTCATAGCAATTCTCCTTTTTGAATTTCATTTCATTCTAGTTATATTTTTTTGAGGTTTAGATTAAATAATTTTGTTCTTATTAGAACTACAGATTATTATTATCTTCTTATTCTTATCTTTTTTATATTATAACATTATTAATTACCATTGTGAATAGCTCAAGATATGTTTTAATTTTTGGAATTGTAAGAATTGGATATATTGGTTTAAAAGATATTTTAGTTTTTTGACCATTAGTATTATTACTCCTCTATCATAAAATAGATATTAGCAAAGTATTCTTCATTTGCTTCGAGAGAATTATCAGTAAGATTTTTAATAATGGGCCTTTTTCTTTAGAGTATGTTAGAGTTGTTAATTGCGGTGTACCTGATGTTTTTTCTCCTGTGTAGATAAGACTTGGAGTTGTAGTTAGAAATATTATTTCATCTGTGAACTTTTTAAATACTAGGGCATCTTTTAGGATGAAACCTAGTTGAGAAGTTAAATCCTTATCAATATAAGTATATAGTTTCCAAGGAGTACTGTTTTTTCGACTGTCTACTATTTTTATAGTTAGATCTTTACTCATAGGCAAAATTACAGGAGCAGTTGAAATTGGAGTTAAATCAAAAGTTATTGGTTGAGGCTCAGAAATGATATTTAATTCGCCATCATAGGGAGTTGTGATAGTCCTTTTTTGATAACAGAAACTGCCTTGAATATTAATGATAAACTCTATTTCAGTATTATCAGGTATAGTACCTTGAGTTGTATATGTGAAATAACCGGTACTATCGGCTACTACGTTTACACTTATGCTTCCATATTTTATTAAAATATCAGCCGAAGGTTCTGTATGTCCAGAAATTGTATTGATGGTTGAGTCGAGATTATGAATATTGGAGAAGATAAAATCACTTTTTTATGGAAGTGATTTTTTTAAGTGAATAAACTGTGATATAATTTTGATAACTTAGTTTAGTTGGTGGTTAAATGGATAAGAATAGCGAGTGTAGAAAAAAGATAGATTTAATTAGAAAATATTTTAGAAAAGATAAAATGTTTTTAGAATTAATACTATTTAATTATTCTGGATATTATATATACGTTAGAATTGATTATTTAAAAAAGACAAAAAGTTATAAACTTAGTTGGTTTGATTTAGATAAAGTACTTGATAATAATATAGATAAATATAGTAGTTTTGAATATATGGAAGATAATATAATTAATGATATTTCATTTGTATATAACAATTATGATTATAATTTAGTAGATAGTAGAAAATTAAGCGATGAAGACTTAGTTATTTTAAAAGCTAATATTAAGACTAAGATTAGTGATAGAATCGATATAGCATTTAATAAATATTTACCAATTGATCTTAATATACTTGATAGTTTATTTATAATTGTATTTAGATATTTACCAAAAAGATTAGATGATTTTATGAATGAGATATTTGGTAGTATAACCTATTCATATTATCAAAATGATTATAGAAGAGAATTTGATTTTGATTTATTTAATAGTAATTTAGATAGTATTTATTCAAAGACTATTTCTGAAAGAGGGATTGAATATTATACAAATGATAGAGTTTTATATTTAGAAAAAGTTGATGATAGATATTTTAGTGTTGTTGAAGGCAGTAAAAAGTACGTAGTAGTAATTAAGTATAATGAAGAGAAAAAGAAGATGAGTGTATATTGTTCTTGTCCTTGTGACTTTTATTGTAAACATATATATGCTGTAATACTAAGTATTAGAAATAATGAGTTAAAGAGATTTTGTAAAGTAATGTTTAAAGATAAGAGTAAGAACTTATTAGAGAGAATGTTAGATTATGATTATTTCTTATGTTTAGATGTTGTAGATGATAAGTATTTAGAAATAATTAATAATAAGGGAGATATAGAATTAGTTCCTATATTTGATAGTGAGGGTATGGAACAGTTTGATATTTTAGAGGATACAGATGAATTTCTTATTACTAATAAGATTAGAAAGATTATAGATAAAAATTAAAAGGCTTAAGATTTTTTCTTAAGTCTTTAATATGTCCAAATACCTAGTTTACCTTTAGTTTTAATTTTATCTATAGGAGTAATATCTTCTAGTATCCAAGCATATCTACCTACTTCATAGATACCTAGTGAATACTCTGTTTCATTATTTTTCTTAAGTTCTTCTATAAATGATTCATTCATATAGATACAGTCTTTTAAATTACATTTGCAAATTATGTAACCATAGTTTAGAGGAATATTTTTGACAAAAGACATTAGTTCTTTATTTTCTCTCCATATTTTAGGAATTTTAGTTAGAGAGGCATGGATATATAATTCACCTCGATAAGATGTTTTCCAAGAACGTGTTTCAATATGTTTAATATTTGAAGATATTAGACTAGCAAATGGTTCTGTTATACTTAAAACTTTCATATTAGTACTCCTCTACTTGTTAATTTAGTGTTTATGATTCTATATTAACTCTTTTATTTTATCTTTATCAAGGGCTAATAAGAATAATCCTAATTTTGGACCTTTAGAAGTACCTAGAAGAAGATTATATAAAATTTGGAAATATCTTTTTTGAGTAGATTTTAGTTCTTCTTCAGATAAGTCTTTAGTTTTTACAACACTATATAATTCTTTTTGTAGTTCTTCTGATGTTTGATAAGTATTTTCTAATATTTCTTTAGTTTTTTCTAACCAGGATTTTTCCAGAGGAGATAGAGAGTCATACACTTCGATATTTTTTTCTTCTAATAGTTTTACTTGGTAGTCTTTGCCATAAGTTTCAACCCAGTATTTTGCTCGAGATAGTCTTTCGGCATACTCTTTAGTATTACAATTAATATTTTCTTTTTTAAGAAGTTCTTTTAATAACTCTTCATTGTAATTTACTATAGGGAGGAAGGTTGCTAGATAACTAAAGTTTGGATTATTTAGATAATCTTTTGTTACTCCTGTTTGTTCTATAATAGCTCTATTTTTATCATCAATTGTATTATTAAAATACATTTTTACATAACGGTCAAACTCACCGTAGTATCTAATAACATCATTATCTAAGGCTATATCAAAGGCATGCATTGGATCGTATTTAGCATAGAACCAAAGTATAATATTTTTATCATAGACTTTTAGAAGGTCTGTTAGAGTTATGACATTTCCTTTAGATGAAGACATTTTTGCACCTCCTCCTTTTATACCAATAAAGTTATAAGGAGTAAATACT
>OLQV01003185.1_pt1 | contig 10032 bp, 7 predicted proteins | sample 1672371 | NCBI WGS metagenome assembly OLQV01 (sample SAMEA3136676, study PRJEB25190) | human gut metagenome
ATAGGTCTGGTTTCTTCTTGCATCCATCAGCGGACAGATGATGTCTCTGTTACCTGCGAGATTGTATGCAAGAGCATCCACTGTAGGGATGTGGATCAACGGTTTCCCAAGCGCCAGTCCGAGTCCCTTTGCTGTGGCAGAACAGATACGAAGTCCGGTAAAAGAACCCGGTCCACCGGAAACTGCGATGGCATCGATGGAATTTAAGTCCAATTCGATCATTTTTGCCACTTCATCTAACATCGGGAGAAGTGTCTGGGAGTGTGTTTTCTTATAATTAACGGTATATTCGCCCTTTAAGTCATTGTCCTCTACGATCGCAACACTTGCGACGAGTCCTGAACTGTCAAGCCCTAATATTTTCATAACGTTTTTTGCCTTTCCTGCTAATCTAACTCTCGAATGGTAATTTTACGATAATCGAAGCCTTTTTCCAAGTCCTTTTCAATAGAAATATCATGTCTTTTCTCCGGCAGGATCTCTTCGATCAGATTTGCCCACTCAATCATGCACAGACCATTTCCATAAAAATAGTCCTCATATCCGATCTCATCCATTTCTTCGATATCTCCGATCCGGTAGACATCGAAATGGTAAAATGGCATCCTGCCCTCCTCATAGACCTGTACGATCGTAAACGTCGGGCTGTTGATCGGCTCTGTAATTCCGAGACCTTTTGCAATTCCCTGCGTAAATACTGTTTTTCCTACGCCCAGATCACCGATCAGGGTGCAGACGGTTCCCGGCTTTGCTTCTTTCCCGAAATGGATTCCCAACTCTTCTGTTTCTTCCGGGGAAAATGTTTCTATGACCATAAATAAGCACCTACTTGATTTTCAAACGATAACTTTCTAACTGCTGTTTCATGATATTGCATACGCCCTCGTAATGTTCTCCTAATTCTCTTTTTGGAAAAACATAGGCGTTGACTCTGGTACTGTATACCAAAAGATTGCTCTTGGTGTCTACTACTTTATAGACCTGTTTCCACTCTAAGAGTGCCTCTTCACCATCCTGTGAGATCGTCACGCCTTTTTCATCTACCGTAAAATGCTGTGTATTCCGTAATGCTTCGGAACGCTGCAACAGCATTTTTGCATGAAACCAGAGGCTGAGCGGGATATATCCTACAAAAAGTGCAGCCAGTACAAGATAGATTGCACTGTAGGTCGCATCTAAATCGCCCCAGGTTACAATGGTTACAATGATGACTAAGATTGCCATCACAATAGACAGGATTCCATGAAATCCATGATAGGTATGATACATATTAAAACGGTACATATCCTGTGGGGTCAGGTTGACGTCAAATTCTTCTTTCATAATTCTCTACCTTTCCTGTGCTCCTTTGATAATCGGAGATATATGTTTATAAACTAAAAATGTAATCAGCACGTTCATCATTCCTTTTGCAAAGGTAAACGGCATATTGAAAATTACCAGACACTTTAAGAGTGTGTCTGCCTGCGGTAAAATCACCTGATATGCATTGATAATTGCCTCCATCGGCATAAAGGCTGTGTATACCGGATATACGATAAAATAGTTTGATGCCACGCTGACAACTGACATCAGCACTGCTCCGACTAAGGAACCGATCAATGCTGATTTACGACCTTTTCTTTTCTTATAAAAAAGTCCCGCCGGAATGACAAACATTGCTCCTAAGATGAAGTTGGACAATTCTCCGACTCCGCCGGTGGAACTCATCGGAAGATGCAAGAGGTTCTTGATCAGGCAGATGACGGTTCCGCTCAACGGTCCCATTGCAAAGGAACCGATCAGTGCCGGAAGTTCCGAAAAGTCCAGTTTGATAAAGGACGGCATAATCGGTATGCTGAATTCTAACATCATCAGCACAAACGCGATGGCTGAAAGCATGGCGGTCATGGTCATGTATCGTACGTTTACTGGTTTCTTTTTGGTATTCATAATCTAAAATCTCCTTGGTATTATTTATTTTGCAATTTTCATCGTAAGCTGTATTCTCTGTTTTTTCAAGTCTACGGACATGACCTGTACTTCTACAATATCCCCGACACTTACTACTTCTAACGGATGTTTGATATAACGGTCACTCATCTGTGAGATATGCACCAGTCCGTCCTGATGGACTCCGATGTCCACAAATGCGCCAAAATCTATGACGTTTCTGACGGTTCCTTTTAATATCATACCTTCCTTTAGGTCTTTCATTTCTAAGACATCTGTTCTTAAGATCGGTTTTGGCATCTCCTCACGCGGATCTCTTGCCGGTTTTTCTAACTCTTTTACGATGTCTTCTAAGGTCATCACACCAATGCCAAGTTCGTCTGCTAAGGCTGCTTTGTCTTTTATTTTTTTAGAAAGTCCTTTCAGGTTTCCGCCTGCAATGTCTTCTTCCTGACATCCAAGTTTTTTCAACAGTTCTTTTGCTGCTTCATAGCTTTCCGGATGGACGCTGGTTGCATCTAACGGCTGCTTTCCGCCTGTAATACGCATAAATCCCGCACACTGCTCATACGCCTTCGGTCCGAGTTTTGGGACTTTTAACAGTTCTTTTCTGGTTAAAAATCTGCCGTTCTCTTCACGATAAGCAACGATGTTCTTAGCGATCACTTTGCTGATACCGGAAATGTATTCTAACAGGGAAGCGGATGCCGTGTTCAGATCCACGCCTACACGATTGACGCAGTCTTCTACGACTCCGCCTAATGCTTCTCCTAATTTTTTCTGGTTCATATCATGCTGATACTGCCCGACACCGATCGACTGCGGATCGATCTTTACCAATTCGGCAAGCGGATCCTGAAGACGTCTTGCGATGGATGTCGCGCTTCTCTGCCCGACATCGAATTTTGGGAATTCTTCTGTAGCAAGTTTACTTGCTGAGTACACAGATGCTCCCGCTTCATTTACGATCACATACTGCACTTTTTCCGGAATCTCTTTTAACAGTTCTACAATAAACTGTTCTGATTCTCTGGATGCTGTTCCATTTCCCAGAGAAATCAAAGAGATGTGATACTTTGGAATAATCTTTTTCAGCAGATCTTTTGCTGCCTGGATCTTCTTCGGAGTCGTAGGCGCTGTCGGATAAATTACAGTCGTACCGATTACTTTTCCGGTCGGATCTACCACAGCAAGCTTGCATCCGGTACGGAATGCAGGATCCCATCCAAGCACAACCTGTCCGACGATCGGCGGCTGCATCAGAAGCTGCTCCAGATTCTTTCCAAACACAAGGATTGCGCCATCTTCTGCTTTTTCCGTCAGTTCGTTTCTCAGTTCACGCTCGATCGCCGGTGCGATCAGTCTCTGATAGCTGTCGGCCACAACCTCTTTCAAAATCGGTGTTGTGTATGGATTATCCCTGCGGATCGCTTTCTTTTCCAGATAACGGAGAATTTCCTCTTCCGGTGCTTCAATCTTAACACTCAGGAATTTTTCTTTTTCTCCACGGTTGAGTGCCAGCACACGGTGTCCGGCTACTTTGCTGACCGCTTCTGTAAAATCATAATACATCTCGTATACAGATTCTGCTTTTTCATCTTTTGCAGCAGAAACCAGCGTACCCTTTTTGAACGTCAGATCGCGGATCCTCTTTCTGTAATCTGCCTCATCTGAAATATTTTCTGCAAGAATATCTTTCGCACCGTCAATCGCTTCCTGCACATTTTTCACGCCCTTTTCTTCAGAAACATATTTTTCTGCCTCTTTTTCCAGGGGCTCCTTACTATTCTGAAGAGAGATCAGAACCGCCAGTGGCTCCAGACCTTTTTCTTTTGCAATTGTCGCACGGGTCCGGCGTTTTGGTCTGTACGGACGATAAAGATCGTCCACCAGAACCTGCGTCTCTGCTGCCACGATCTGTGCTTTCAGCTCAGGTGTTAACTTGCCCTGTTCTTCAATACTTGCAAGAACCTGTTCTTTTTTCTCTTCCAGGTTCCGCAGATAGGTCAGTCGTTCATATAATTTACGAAGCTGTTCATCATCCAGTGTACCGTGTGCTTCTTTTCTGTAACGCGCAATAAACGGAATGGTATTTCCTTCATCGATCAGCTTTACAGCCGCATCTACCTGCCACTTTTTTACGCCCAGTTCTTCTGTTATTTTCTGGTTAATATCCATTGATATCCAATCCTCTCTTTTTGTTCGCTATGGATTTAATGATACCATGTCATCTCTTATTTTTCAATTCCCGTTAAAATTACAGAGTTCGCTCGGTTTTCTTGTCTTTTTCTATTAAATATGCTATACTACAGCTAATCTGACTGAAAAATTTTAAGAAAGGATTAACCAAATGTCAAGCGATATTGAAAAAGAGCCACTGTCCAGACAACAGAAAAAATCAAAAGAAACCAAAGCACGTATCTTTCATGCAGCCAAGACAATTCTGCAGAAGCAGGGATACGATCAGCTTTCCATAAAAAATATCTGTGATGAAGCAGGTGTCTCCAACGGCAGCTTCTATCATCATTTTAAAACCAAAGATGATCTTTTATCTTATTATATTGAAGAACAGCCAAGCATCAATCCGGATCTTCTGGATACGCCAGAAGATGCAGATGAGGCAAAGATCGGTATCATCCACGTTTATCTGAATTACGCACAGTACTGCCGGGAACTCGGAGTAGAATTCATGTCCAACTACTACACACCGCGCAACCAGGCACTGAACCCAACGATCCGTACCGAGCGACCGTACCCGATCCTTACCGTAGAGAATTATCTTCGCAAAGCGATTGATGCCGGCATCATTGCGCCAAAGATTTCCCTGGATGAAATCTGCACTGATATCCGTATGCTGGTTATCGGAAATGTATTTGAATGGTGTCTGCATAACGGAGAGACTGATTTTGAAGGTAATATCCGCCGTTCGATCGGGCATTATCTGGATGGCATTTTCTGATTTCACAGATATACCACAGCGTAAAATGAATTTTTCATATTCCTTCGCTGATTTTTTACAGCACATATTTTCAAAAAAGGTGTCATGGATTTTTATGTCCATGGCACCTTTTCGGCTTATCTGTTGTTATATAAACTTGTACATCGTTGTTGTTTCGTAAGTTTCGCCCTTCTTGCATACCGGCCCGGCAAAATTCTCTTTATGGATTGCATCCGGGAAGAACTGTGTCTCGAAGCAGGCTGCCTGGCGTTTGTGGTAATGCGCCCCGCCTTTTCCTTTGGCATCAACAATAAAGTTGCCTGTATAAAGCTGCATTCCCGGAAGGTCTGTATAAACTTCCATAGTGATTCCGCTCTCTTCCGAGGACATCTCTGCCACTTTCGCAAATTCTCCTTTATTGTTCAGAACCCAGTTATGATCATATCCTTTCCCGAAATTCAGTGCTTCATAATCTGTCTCGATTTCTTTGCCAATTGCTTTCTTTGTGCGGAAATCCATCGGTGTTCCTTCTACCGGTGTGATCTCGCCTGTCGGAATAGACTCGGCATCGGCTCTGGTAAATGCATCTGCATCAATCCATACTTCCTGATCCAGTACATCTCCTGATGCATGTCCATCCATATTAAAATAGCTGTGATTTGTCATATTGATCAGAGTATCTGCATCCGGAACTGCATGGTAAGCGATCTTCACTGCATTGTCTTCTGTCAGAGTATATGTTACCTCAATATGTACAGCTCCCGGATATCCCTGATCACCATCCGGGCTGTCCAGTTCAAATGTAATATGATCATCTGCGGTTTCTTTTACCTTCCACATTCTCTGGTTATAAAAATCCATTCCGCTGTGGAGATTATTGCCATTATCATTCTTTTCAAGCTGATAGGTCACTCCGTTCAGTTCAAAGGATGCTCCTCCGATACGGTTTGCACTTCTCCCGACAATTGCACCGAAGAACAGATCTCCTTCTTCATATCCTGCTGCCTCATCATATCCAAGCACAACATCACACGGCTTGCCTTCTTTGTCCGGTACGATCACCTGTACCAGCGTTGCACCGTAATCGGATACTGCAATCTCCATTCCGTTTTTATTTGTGAGCGTATATAATTTTGTCTCGTCACCTTTAACTGTTGCACCAAAATCTGTTACTTTCATTTTTCCTCTTCCGCCCTTTCTGTTAATTGTGCCTGTAAAACAGACATCTCTTTTACAGGTGTTATTGTAACATAATTTTTTTATTTTTTGCACCCTTTATCGTTGTTCTGCCATTTTGTACATATTGCTGATATTTTTTATCATTTTGTGACAAAATTAACTTATTTGTCTATTTATTAACTTTGCTTGCAAGATTGTACTAAAATGCATACAATATCATTATAAGTGTGTCCATAGAGTTAATCTATAGTATTCAGATGTTTTCCCTATGATTTTCTTCATCTGTCCTGTAGATTAGCAAAAAAAGTTAAAGGAGAAAAAAGCTATGAGTAGACTTGAAATCACTGCACCAGACAAAGCCCAGCTGGTTATCGAAGGGCTCTACAAAGATCTGGAGCGAAGAATCGAATCCAGTCCTCCGGGACTATGTCCTGTTGACATGACTCGTGCTTTCCTGGAGATGTGTCATACACATACCTGTGGAAAATGTGTGCCGTGCCGTGTTGGTCTGTGGCAGCTGAAAAACCTGCTGACCGACGTTATGAACGGAGACGCAACTATGGAAACATTAGACCTGATGGAAGAACTCTCTGTATCAATCATGGAAGGAGCTGACTGTGCGATCGGGTATGAAGCAGCTCACATGGTTTACAAGAGTCTGATGGGATGTCGGGAAGACTATGAAGAACATGTGCGCCAGGGAAGATGTACCTGCCAGTACACACAGCCTGTTCCTTGTGTATCTTTGTGCCCGGCACATGTAGATATTCCGGGATATATCGCTCTTGTCGGAGAAGGACGTTACGCAGATGCGATCCGCCTGATCCGTAAGGACAATCCATTCCCGACCACCTGTGGTTTTATCTGCGAACATCCTTGTGAGGCACGCTGCCGTCGTAACATCGTAGACGATGCAGTCAATATCCGCGGTCTTAAGAGAATGGCTGCTGATTATGCCGGAAAAGTTCCACCGCCGCCATGTGCTCCATCTACCGGAAAGCGCATTGCCGTTGTTGGTGGTGGCCCTGGTGGATTAAGTGCAGCTTACTATCTGCAGCTGATGGGACACCAGACAACCGTATTTGAGATGCTGCCGGAACTTGGCGGTATGCTCCGCTATGGTATCCCGAACTACCGTCTGCCGAAAGACCGTCTGAACGATGATATCAATGCCATCCTTGAGACCGGTGTCAAAGTTGAATTTGGCAAACGGATTGGAAAAGATATGACAATCCAGAGTCTGCGTGAAGAATACGACGCAGTTCTTATTACAATCGGTGCAAGTACCGATAAGAAACTTGGTATCGAAGGCGAACACTCAGAAGGTGTCCTTTCTGCTGTTCAGTTCCTTCGTGATGTAGGAAAGAACCAGAACCCGGATCTTACCGGACAGGAAGTAGCCGTTATCGGTGGTGGTAACGTATCTATGGATGCTGTCCGTACCGCAAAACGTCTGGGGGCTAAAAAAGTCAGCATCGTTTACCGCCGTCGCGTGGCAGATATGACTGCCCTTCCGGCAGAGATTGAAGGTGCTGTTGCAGAAGGAATCGAAGTACAGACTCTGATGGCTCCTTCCCGCATCGAAACAGATGAAAACGGTCACGTAAAAGGAATCTACGTTACACCACAGATGATCAGTAAGATCAAAGACGGTCGTGCAAGTGTACGTCCGACAGGTGCTCCTGACGTATTTATTCCATGCCAGACACTGATCGTTGCGATCGGACAGGATATTGAATACCAGCACTTTGAAGAAGCCGGTGTTCCTGTACAGAGAGGTAAGATCTTAACCGAAAAATACGGCGGATTCGATAACATTCCGGGTGTATTTGCCGGCGGAGACTGTGCTTCCGGTCCTGCATCCGTAATCAAAGCTATTGCTGCTGCAAAAGTAGTAGCTGCTAACATAGACGAATACCTGGGATATCACCACATTATCAGCTGTGACGTTGAGATTCCTGAAGCGCGTCTTGATGACCGCCCGCCGTGCGGAAGAGTAAACATGACCGAGCGTGAAGCCTGCGAACGTGTCTGTGACTTTAACGGTGTAGAAAACTGCATGTCCGAGGCAGAAGCGAAACAGGAAGCCAGCAGATGTCTGCGTTGCGACCACTTCGGTTGCGGCGCTGTGGAAGGAGGTCGAATCCAATATGTCTAACGTGAATCTCACGATCGACGGCGTTTCCGTCGAGGTGCCGCAGGGCTCAACTATTTTGGATGCGGCCCGCGCGGCGAACATCCACATTCCCACGCTGTGCTTCCTGAAGAACGTGAGCGACATCGCCTCGTGCCGCATGTGCGTGGTCGAAGTCGAAGGCGTGCAGGGCCTTCTGCCCGCGTGTTCTACGCTTGCGCAGGAGGGCATGCAGGTCACGGCGACCTCCGATGAGCTCGATGCTACGCGTCGCCTCACGCTCGACCTCATTTTGTCGAGCCACGGCTTGAACTCGACGAATTTCTGCTTCAGCTGCAAGAAGAACGGCGCATGCGAGCTGCAAGATCTCGGTCGCGAGTTCGGCATGGAAGAGCTCTCGTTTGAGGCACCCGTCAAAAACGCCCCCGTGCTCGACAGCAATCCGTTCCTCTCGTTTAACCCAAACCTGTGTATCGCGTGCCAGCGTTGCGTGGGCGCATGCAACACGGCGGCGGGCAACCATACGCTGCGCACGGGCAAGCGCGGCGTTCGCACCACCATCCAGGCGCCGTTTGGCCCCAATTGGAAAGCAACCCAGTGCGAGAGCTGCGGAAACTGCGCCCAGGCGTGCCCCACGGGTGCGCTCACGGAAAAGCGCCGCGGCAATTATCGTGAATGGGAAGTCTCGCGCGTGCGCACCACGTGCCCGCATTGCGGCGTTGGCTGCCAGCTCGACCTTATTGTGAAGGGCGACGAAATCGTCGACGCGCAGGCCGTGAACGGCCCCTCGAACGCGGGACTTTTGTGCGTGAAGGGCCGCAGCGGAAGTTTTGACTTCGTGAATTCGCCCGACCGCATCACCTCGCCGCTTGTGAAGAATCGCGAAACGGGTGAGTTTGAGCCCGTGAGCTGGGATGACGCGCTCGCTCTTGTTGCCGAGCGCTTTGGCGCGATCAAGGCCGAGCATGGCGGTGAGTCCATCGCCGCGTTCGCGTGCTCGCGTTCCACCAACGAAGACATTTACATGCTCCAGAAGATGGCGAGGTGCGCATTCGATACCCCGAATATCGACAACTGCGCACGTGTTTGTCACGCTCCTACGGTCGCCGGTCTGGTGACAACGCTTGGCTCTGGAGCCATGACTAATTCCATCGAAGACGTGTGCGAGCAAGCGCAGGTCATTTTGCTCGTGGGCAGCAACCCCGAAGAGGCGCACCCCGTTATGGGCATGCGCATTCGTCAGGCGGTTGAGCGCGGCGCGAAGCTTATCGTCGTCGACCCGCGCGATATCGGGCTTGCGAGCAAGGCCGATATCCACCTGAAGCTGCGCCCTGGCACCAACGTGGCATTCGCCAACGGCATGGCACATGCCATTATTGCCCAGGGGCTCGCCGATAAGGAATTCGTCGAAAATCGTACTGAGGGTTTCGAGGAATTCGCAGCCATGGTTGCCGACTATACGTCCGAAAAGGTGGCGGAGATTTGCGGTATCGATGCGGATGATCTTGTTCAGGCCGCAACGATGTATGCGAAAGCCGATCGCGCGCCCATCATTTATTGCCTGGGCGTGACGGAGCATTCCACGGGCACCGAAGGCGTTATGTCCATGTCCAACATGGCCATGGTCTGCGGCAAATTAGGCAAACCCGGTTGTGGTGTCAACCCTCTGCGCGGCCAGAACAACGTTCAGGGCGCGTGCGACATGGGTGCCGGACCGGCCGATTTCACGGGCTATCAGAAGGTTGCTAATCCCGATGTGCTTGCGAAGTTCGAGACGGCGTGGGGCGTGAAAATGAATCGCACGCCGGGGCTCATGGCAACGGAGTGCTTCCCCGCGATGATCGATGGA
>OLQV01003190.1_pt1 | contig 10015 bp, 5 predicted proteins | sample 1672371 | NCBI WGS metagenome assembly OLQV01 (sample SAMEA3136676, study PRJEB25190) | human gut metagenome
TGTTGATGTGCAGCTTGCCGATTCGGCCGCAGCCTACAACGCCAATTTTCAAAATGCCCATTGGAATTCTCTCCTTTTATATAAGGTGATTCTATTATAAACCACTTGCGGGTGTGCTTCAAGGGTGCAGCGTATTTTTCAGCGCACCGCCCAATTTTGGGGCTTCTGTTTGGTGAAAAATAGCAAAGCGGAGCGCAAAAAAATCGTGCAAAATATCCGTGCATTGTGCTAAAATGGAAAATGCACAGGAAAATGCAACACATTGCACGTTGGTGTCTAAAATGCGGTGAAACGCTTGTGCGCTTTACTGCACTATGATAAAATATGAACGTATTGTGGCAAAAATGTGTCTTTTAGGGATAAAAGAGGATACATGGATGCCTGAAAAGGAGAATATCTTATGAAGGTAACTGCACAGTGGATCGCAGAGCAGTGCGGCGTATCGCGTGGAACAGTGGACCGAGTTGTAAACGGCCGACCGAATGTAGCGCCGGAAGTGCGGGAGCGCGTGCAGAAAATAATCAGCGAATACGGCTACAAAACGCCGTCGCAGCGGCAGGCCGCCCGTGCGGGACACGGCGCGTTCCGCATCGGCGTAATCCTGCCGAGCTGGGATGCGTTTTTCATCCGCCGGATGCGCGAGGGCATTCGCGTGGCTGTACACAACCGCGGATTAAATGATGTAAATGTGCTGGTGGAGGAGCTGAAAAACCGCTCGCACCGTGCGTATTTCGAGGCCATCGGACGCATGGAGGAGCGCGGCATTGACGGTCTCATTGTCACCGCGCCGGACACGGTAGCGATGAGTGAGGAGATCGACCGACTGGTCGCAATCGGCATTCCGGTCGTTACCTGCGACTCGGATGTGCGGCAGAGCCGCCGCCTGTATCATATCGGACAGAACATGGTCAAATCCGGCCGGATTGCCGCCGGACTGCTTGCACCGTACGTTGAGGGACAGGATGTGCTCGTCGTTACCGGCAACCGTGAATTCACGGCGCACGGACTGCGTGTGCGCGGCTTCCTTGATCGCCTGCACGAGATTTTTGATGATAACGTAAACGTCAACGTCATCGAGAGTGTCGAGCAGTACGAACTGACCTACGACGGCGTACTGCAGCAGGTGCGGCAGAACCCGCGTCTGCGCGGTATTTATATGGCAAACGAGTCCGTGCGCGGCTGTATGGACGCGCTCGAGCGCGCAAAGCCCAATCGGCGCATTCATGTTGTCTGTCACGATCTGACGCCGCATGCGCGCCAGTATTTGGAGGACGGACGGCTGGATTTCATCGTCGATCAGGATTTTTCGGCGCAGACGACGCGCGCGATCGAAGTGCTGGCGCATACACTGCGTACCGGAGAGTCGCCGCGGCAGAGCATCGAATACATTCACACCAGCATTATCACAAGGGAATTGTTGTGAGAAAGGAGCCTATATGAAAGCAAACTGGAAGCGCACACTGCTGTCTCTGGTGCTGTGCGCCGGATTTGTATGGCCTGCAGGCGCGGTAAGCACCGGGCAACCGGCAGCGTCGCAGACCGGGACGAGCACCGCGCAGAGCAAACCGGCGGCTTATACCGTCAAGAAAATGGGTCTGCTGGGCGTCAAGCGTACGGTGGAGAGTGACAATAACACGGTGAAAATGCTGTACAAAACGGCAGCTTCGCTGGACAGCAGCTCGTATATGTCGGGTTCGGCGTCCGGTGCGACCGGCGAGAGCGAGATAGCAATCTACGCTGCGCTGATTGAGGATATGAAAAAGGCCATGGACGGACTGGATAAGACCAGTGATCTTTATAAGACCTATGTGGCACAGTTAAAGGTATTAGAGGATTACCAGACCAGCCTGAATCAGAATGCCGTCAGCGGCATGCAGCAGGCGATGGCCATGCTGTCCCAGCTGGATGACGCGGCGTACACGCTGCGCAAGCAGGCGAAAAACGTCTCCGGTCAGCTGGCGCTCGGTGCACAGACCATGCTGATTACCATTAAAAATCTGGGCTACACCAAGGAAAACCTGCAGGTAACGCTCACACAGCTGGACCGCAATCTGGCTGTGCTGAAAACTCAGAGAAAACTCGGCATGATTGGGCAGCTGCAGCTTGACACGGTGCAGAATCAGCGCGACAAGCTGGCGCAGTCCATCGACACACTGGAGATCACCCGCGAAAACCTCGGTTCGAGCGTTGCGCTGATGTGCGGTCTGGACGCGAACACCATCGTGATGCCGGCCGACTTTGAAACGCTGTACGAGGGCAATCTGGATAAGATGTCTTATAATAAGGATTTGGAGCAGGCGCAGAAGAACAGCTTCCTCATCTGGCAGAAGCAGGACGCTGTGCGCAGCGCGTACAACTCGTACGACAAAAACATCAGCGGTACCGCCGAGGCGGTCAAGTCCGCTGAGGACGCACTGGCGGCGGCCAAGGAGTCGGTAGTGGCTGCATTCGACAGCACCTACAAGACCGTCAAGGACTGCCGGACGACTCTGGCAGCCAAGCGAACCGCACAGGCACAGGCGGAGCTTGACCTGAAAACCGCGACCGTGAAGTACAGGAAGGGCATCATTTCCAAGCTGGCGTATCAGCAGGCGCAGGATGCCGTAACGACCGCAAAGCTGAATGTGGAAAGCGCGTATCTGTCGCTGTATACCGCATATAACCAGTACGAATGGGCCAAGGAAGGCGTACTTATCACCACCGCAGCCGCATAACAGAAGGGAGAAAACAATATGAAACGAACCATTGCAGCCGGTCTTTCTGCCGCTCTGCTGTGCGGCATGGTCGTACCGGCGTTTGCCGCCGATACCAAGACCGCGACGAACACCACCGGCACCACCCAGACCCAGCCGACGGCGCCGGTCAAGCTGACGTTTGACAAGCTGGAGGAGACCGTCCGCCAGAACAACGTCACCATCAAGGCGAACAACAACACCGTGCTCAGCGCGGAAAAGACCGATGTAAGCGATCAGTACATTGAAAGCTATTTCCAGCTTTCCGAGCAGATTTCGTCCTACCAGAAGCAGATCAAGGAGCTGAAGGGAACGCTGAACAGCCTGGATGCCAGCAAAGAGGAAAACGCCGGTCTGCGCAAGACGCTTGAGAGCCAGATTTCCATCCTGCAGCGCAATCTGGCAGCCGCTGAGGCTTCGTACAGGAACCTCGACGACGACGAGGACGACGCAGAGGAAGATCAGGAGAAAACGGTCGATCACACCCGCCGTCAGATGCAGAATGCAGCCGATGAGATCTGCCTGAGTGCGGAAAACACCTACATTTCTCTGCGCGGCATGAAGTATACGCTCAACCAGACAAACCGCAGCATTCAGCAGCTTGACCGCAACATTGCGACTGTGCAGAAGCAGGTAAAGCTGGGCATGACCGGTGTAAATACGCTCAAGAGCCTGCAGGCACAGCGTGAGAGCGCCGTTGCCAGCAAGGCATCGCTGACCACGCAGGCAGAGGCGCTGACCAACACGCTCGCTATCCAGTGCGGCTATACCACCGGTACACAGATCGAAACGAGCGATCTTCCGGTCGTAACCGCCGAGCAGGCCACCGCCATTGATTATGACAAGGACCTTGCCGAGGCGCTCAAGAACAGCTATGCGATCTACTCCAAGGAGTACGCAATGCAGACCGCGTCCGACGATTACGAGAACAACAAGACCAACACGCTGTATGCTTATCAGGCAGCCAAGATCGACCGCGACGCACAGAAGGAGAGCACGACCGCTTCCTTCCGCAAGCTGTATACCGATCTGCAGGAGAAGCAGACCGCACTTGCTGCGGCGGATGCCGATCTCGCACAGGCGAAAAAGACGTTTGCGGTAAGCCAGGTGCAGTACACGCGCGGCATGATCTCCAAGATGGCGTACACGGATGCGCTTGATACCTTCACCACCGCACAGGAGACCGAGGTTGCAGCGCGTATTGATCTGCTGACCGCCTACAACACCTATCAGTGGGCAAAACGCGGTGTAATTACGGCAACGACTTGATAAGCTGACCGTTTTTGCGAAGATAGCAGATATGTATAATGAATTGGAGGACCCCGATGAGCAATAGCAAACGAATCCTTGCGGCGCTGCTGGCCGGTGCGATGGTACTGTGTGCAGGCTGCGGCAAGGAAGAGGAAACCGAGGAGGAAAGCTCAAACAGCACTGCGGTTGAGGTAACCGATGTTACCTCGGGTGCGATGAGCTCGGAGTATACGCTGAACGGCAAGATTGCCGCCGTCAATGAGGTGCAGGTGTTCCCGCTGCTAGCAGGTCAGGTGCAGACGCTGAACGTCAGCGAAGGCGACACCGTATCCAAGGGTCAGACCCTGTTTACGGTGGATACCTCGACGGTTACCTCGACGATGAGCTCGCTGCAGCAATCCTACAGCGCCACAAAGACCGCGACCGACCGTGCGATTGAATCGGCAAAGGTCGGTGTGGAGCAGGCGGAACTGGCGGTCAGCAACACGGAAGCACTGCTCGAAGCCGGTGCGGCTGCCGAGCAGGATCTGACCAAGGCTAAGCAGGCACTGACGCAGGCGCAGGCAGGTGTCGCGCAGGCTGAGGCCCAGCAGTCCGCGTCTCTGGCGCAGATTCAGGCGTCTATGGACCAGATCAACAAGCAGGCAAGCCTTGGCACGGTAACCGCTCCGTGCTCGGGTACGGTTACGGCTGTAAACGTAGACCGCGGCGGCATGGCATCCTCGGCGCAGCCGAGCGTGGTTATTGCCGAGAACGGTGCGGTTGAGGTGCAGGTTTCTGTCGCTGAGGACGTATTCACCGGCATCAAGGTCGGCGATACCGCAGGCGTCACGGTTTCCGCTGTCTCCAAGGAGTCGATGAACGGTACGGTCAGCACGCTGCCGGCGGCTGCCAATGCACAGACCAATCTGTATGACGTTTCGGTTTCTCTGCCGTCCGGCACCAAGCCGCCGATCGGCGCGTTTGCTACCGTCACCTTCTATACCGACCGCCGCGCAAGCACGATTTCCGTGCCGACCGAGTCCATCCTGACCGGCAACAACAACGAGCAGTATGTGTTCACCGTAAATGCGGATGGCACGGCCGCAACCCGCGTTACCGTCACTACCGGACTGGTTACCAAGGATTCGACCGAGATCGTTTCCGGTCTTAAGGCGGGCGACCGGGTTGTTACCAAGGGTCAGTCCTATCTGTCGGACGGTGCAGCCGTGCATGTCGTCACCTCGGACGCCGCAGACGGCGGGGAGGGCTAAGCGCGCATGAAATTCGCACAAACCTTTATCAAACACCATGTAATGACCATCCTGCTGTACATACTGGTCGTTGTGTTTGGTTTTTACAGCTTCCAGAACCTGCCGCTGGCGCTCATGCCGTCCATGGAGGTTCCGGCAGCGGTTGTTTACGCTACTTACCCGGGTGCCGGTCCGGAGGATATCGAGCAGCAGGTAACCAAAAAACTCGAGGGTGCGGTAGCGGGTCTGTCCGGTCTGGATACGCTCCAGTCCACCTCGTCCGAGAATATGGCTATGCTGGTCATCCGGTTTACGAATGATACCGATATGGATCAGGCAATGACCGACCTGCGCGACAAGGTTGCACAGGTAAAGAGCCAGCTGCCGGATGACGCATCCGACCCGACCGTTATGTCGATTGATATTGACTCCATGCCGGTCGTTTCGGTGGCGCTGCGCGGCAACGATCTGGCTTCTCTGCAGTCCATCGCCGAGGACGAGATTCAGCCGGCGCTCGAGCGTCTGGACGGCGTAGCGTCTGTTGATATTTCGGGCGGCTACGAGCAGGAGATCGCAGTCCATACGGACGCCTCCCGCCTGAAGGGTTATAACCTGACCATTTCGTCCATCGGTCAGCAGCTCGGCGCGGACAACATCGCCATTCCGGGCGGCGATCTGGATAACGGTTCGCAGACGCTGGCTGTCCGCACGGACGGCGAGTATTCGTCCATTGATGATGTAAAGAACGCTCTGATCTCGCTTCCGGCAGGCGGCACGGTCCGTCTGAGCCAGATTGCGGATGTTTCCATGCAGCCGAAGGATCAGGACGCCATTTCCAAGGTTGACGGCGAGGAATGTATCATCCTGTCGGTCAACAAGCAGTCCGGCTCGAACACCGTGCAGATTGCCGAGCTGGCCAAGGCTGAGTTTGACTCCCTGCTTAAGAGCAACGATTCCCTGCAGTGGAATATCGTTATGGATCAGTCCGACTATATCAACATGACGGTTGATAACGCTATTCAGAACATCTGGATGGGCGTGCTGTTTGCCGCGATCGTGCTGTTCCTTTTCCTGCGCGACTTCGGCGCGACCATGGCTGTTACCATCGCAATGCCGTGCTGTATCCTGTTTACGTTCCTGATTATGAACGTGCTGGGCATTACGCTGAACATGATGTCGCTCGGCGGTATCACGCTCGGCGTAGGTATGATCGTGGATAACTCCATCGTTGTTCTGGAGAACATCTTTACCTATCGAGCGGACGGCTACGACCGTCTGGAGGCCTGCACCAAGGGCACCGGCGAGGTCATCGGTGCAGTTATCGCCTCCACGCTGACCACGGTCGCCGTATTCCTGCCGATCGCACTTTCCGGCGGCATGGCCGGCATGATGTTCAAGGAATTCTGTATCACCATCGTAGCGCTGCTGCTCAGCTCGCTGATCATTTCCATCACGCTCGTGCCGCTGCTGTGCTATTTCCTGCTCGGCGGCACCAAGCAGCAGAGCATCAAGCCGCAGGGCTCGGGCGCAACGCCGATCACCGAAAAGCCGCTGTCGCGTGCATACCGCAGTTCGCTGAATTTCCTGATCACCCACCGCTGGGCAGGCGTCGCGCTGACCGTTGTCATCTGTATTGTCAGCGTGCTCAGCGTCAGCCAGGCGGGCATGGAGCTCATCCCGGAGATGGATGAGGGTGAGGTGAGTGTTACGGTTTCCATGCCGAACGGTTCGACTATGGAGGACACTGCCGCCATCGAGGACCGCATTGCGGCCATCGCAGTTGATACCATCCCGGAGCTGGAGCAGATCTACTACTCGACCGGTTCTTCGACCTCGATCATGTCCTCGTCCTCGGGCGCAAGCGTTACCATTTCGCTGGTAGATCTCGATCAGCGTGACCGCTCGTCAGCGGATATCGCCAAGCAGCTGCGCCATGACCTGCAGGATATTGCAGGCTGTGAACTGACGGTTTCGACCAGCAGCACCATGTCGATGTCCACGGATTCGGACATCAGCGTTGAGCTGACCGGCGATGACTACGACCAGCTGGCTGAGACGGCAGGCGATCTGGCAAACCAGATCGGCGCCCTGCCGGATGCCATCAATGTTGAGTCCTCGGCAGGCGAGCAGACCCCGCGTGTTGCCGTTAAGATCAACCGCGAGAATGCGTCTCGCTTCGGTCTGAATGCGGCCACCATTGGCGGTCTGGTTCGTGGTGAGCTGACCGGCTCGACCGCAACCACGCTCCGAATGAACGGTGAGGAATACGACGTTACCGTTGCCGGCGACGAGGATGTAGCAACCAGTCTGGACGCACTGCGCTCCATGCAGATTCCGACCATGACCGGCGGCACCGTACCGCTGTCCATGGTGGCGGATGTCTACACCGAGCTCAGCCCGCAGTCCATCGTGCGCAAGAACCAGAAGGAGACCGTTACTATCACCGGTGAAAGCGAATCCGGTGACAGCAATGCCATTAAGGCGGCTGTTGACGACATTGTTGCCAAGTACGAGCTGCCGGACGGCGTAGAGGTCGGCGAAGGCGATACCGCTGCTTCGCAGATCGCGGAGACCACCGGTACGCTGATGCTGGCCCTTGCGGTGGCAATCGTGCTGGTATATTTCATTCTGGCAACGCAGTTCAACTCGTTCTCGCTGCCGATTGCAATCATGCTGATCCTGCCGATCGGTCTGCTTGGCTCGATGATCCTGCTGTGGCCGACCGGAAATCATGTTTCCATGGTCGCACTGCTCGGTGTTATCATTCTGGCCGGTACAGTCGTCAACTCGTCCATCGTGCTGATCGACTATACCCTGCAGCGCCGTCAGCGCGGTGAGGATAAGAATACGGCTATCCTGAACGCATGTCCGCGCCGTGTCCGTCCGGTGCTGATGACCGCTATGACCACTATCCTCGGCCTTGTGCCGATGGTATGCTCCAGCGGCGAAGGCTCCGAGATGATGAAGCCGATGGGTGTTGTTATGATGACCGGTATGGTTATCTCCACCATCGCAACGCTGTTTATCACCCCGGTTTACTATTCGCTGACCGACAGCGTCGCTTCCCGCCTTTCCGGCCTGTTTAAGAAAATCAAGCTGCCCAAGTTTAACTTCCATAAGAAAAATCCGCAGCAGTAAGCAAAAAGGGAACCGATTTCGGTTCCCTTTTTGAATTGAGAATGGATAATGGAGGATGGAGAATGAATGGCGGGCAAAATGGGTACCGCAGTTGTCCAATGTCTGTACAATCTACCCCGCAGGGGAGCACAGTGTGCTCCTGCACCCATTTAACGATGACTTGGGCAAACACTGTTCGCCCCTACGGGTATACGAGTGCAAATGAATTTACAAACGACGTATTGATTCAACCGCCGCGATAATTTTCCATTCTTCATTCTCAATTTTCAATTCCGATATTCCCTTGCATATCGCACAAGTGAAGTCTATAATATTTGTATAAATTGCAGATAGGAGCGAACAATATGGCTTCGGATAAAACAAATGTAATGCGTGTGCTCGAGCAGCACAAGATCGCCTATAAGCCGCACGAATACCCGCACGGCAAGGACGCCGTAGACGGCGTTTCGGTTGCGGAACTGCTCGGTCAGAACCCTGATCAGGTATTCAAAACGCTGGTTGCACGTGGCAAATCGGGCGGCTTTCATGTATTCGTTATTCCGGTCGCAAAGGAGCTTGACCTGAAAAAAGCAGCCAAGGCGGCAGGCGAAAAGTCGGTCGAGATGGTGCATGTCAAGGAACTGTTGGGACTTACCGGCTATGTACGCGGCGGCTGCTCGCCGGTCGGCATGAAAAAGGCGTTCCCGACCGTGTTTGACGAGAGCGTGAACAATGTCCCGACCGTGATGGTCTCTGCGGGCAAGATTGGCTTCCAGATCGAATGTGCACCGGCGGATCTCATCAAGCTGACACGCGCCGCGACCGCGCATATCACGACGGATTAAGGCAATACTGCATGATTAAACAAGAGCGATTTGTGAGTGGATTTTGTGCACTGACGAGGTGCGGTTTTGCAGTAATACTTGATGTATTACCGCAGAATCAGCGGCAGCGCGACCGGAGCCTGCACAAGGGACCGCTATAAAGTCAGGGCACAAAATTTCCGCAAAGCGCCGCAGTCTTAATTGTGCAGTGCTGCCTTACGCCTGCGGCTTCAGCAGCCCTGCCGCATCCGGAAACAGCGCGAACACGTTCTGCACGCCGCAGCCCGCCAGCTGCGCCAGCTTGGCCGCCAGCGTGGAATCATCGTCGTACAGGACAAAGTGTGCCTGTCCGTCTGCATTCATGTAGGTGAAGTATTTCGCGCACAGCTCGCGCGAAAAGAACGGCTGTGCGCCGGTCTGCGCGAGCAGCGCGGCTCTTGCTGCGGCACTGAGCGAAACGCCGTTCGGCGTGGGTGACGGCAGGGTGAAATCCTGCGAAACCGGCTGCAGAAACGCGGCAATCCGCGCAGCGCTGTAAATGCCCTGCAGGGAGGAAATGTACTCGGTCAGACTGCCGCCCGAAATCGCGGTGGAGACCGTGAGTATCGCGTGCGACAGCGTGCGTCCGCACTCGAGCGGCACATACAGCGGAATATCCGCATCGTACAGTGCTTCGTCGAATGCGGCCAGCAGGCGGCGGTTCAGCGGCGTGTCGTGCTCAAAATCCGCGAATACGCCGGGCGCTTCCGTGCGCCGCGCTTCGAAAACCAGATCGGCAGCAATGCGCTCGGCGCTGCAGAAGTTGATAGCCTGCGGCGGGTCGGTCACGCCGAGCAGGCAGTGCCGCTGCACCGCGGAC
>OLQV01003202.1_pt1 | contig 9997 bp, 6 predicted proteins | sample 1672371 | NCBI WGS metagenome assembly OLQV01 (sample SAMEA3136676, study PRJEB25190) | human gut metagenome
TCAGGAACAGATACGTATTGACGATCGCGATCGAATACGGATCATTCCTTTTATCAGTCAGGTACAACTTCCGCAGGCAGTCGCGATACATCTGTTCCAGTGTTTTATCCGTCTGCATATAATTATATTTTCCTGCATAGTACGTCTTTTCCACTTCTGCTTCAAACTGTTCCAGTGTCGGCGTCTCCACCAGTGTCTTGAATTCTTCTACTTTTATCCGATAGTGGATCGGGATCGTCATCGAATAGATATCCGGCGGAAGCATATGATAATACTTCTTCGCACGGTAGATCCACTGAAGATTCAGAAGATCGATCTTCATTCCATAGTCCTTTAAGAATATCTTCTGCTCATGTCCTTTCAGAACCCGTTTTCCCTTTTTCCACATCGTAGAAAAATAATACAAATCCAATGCCAGATCATAATCAAACAGCGTTCCCGCTCCGGAATCTCTGATTCTGGCAAGCGCACCATAATATTCCGTATCCCGTAAGTTATCTACAAGCTCGTCGATATTTTTCGAAGTTATCAACCGGTCTATGGAAATTTGTGAATATCTGTCGAAAAACTCTTTCTTGTATTCCAGATCAAATGGTTTCTCATAATGATTGAACACGATCCTCAAACAGTAGTTGATCAGATCGACTTCATACCGTTTCCAGTATAATTTTAAGAACGTCTTCTGCTCCATCCCGGCAAACCGGAAAATCCTCGAATAATCATCGAACAACGACTGATACAGGATCTTCTCCACATTTCCCCTGTGATATAAGGAAACATCCATCCGCTCCACATATGGTGCATACGCCGTCTTGTCTTTCAGATATTCGATTGCTTCTGTCACTGTACCAAGACCTGCGATCGTATCATAATCTTTCTCTTTCAGAAGCTTCGCCGACATCGCACGTACCTTTGTCGTGATCCCGCTGTAAGCCATCACATTTCCCATACGCTACACCTCGATCATATGTCTTACGATTTCCTCTGCATAAATGTCATGATTTTCTTCGTATTCCCTCTTCAGATCATCAATCGCCTTCTGGTCCTTCTTCCGTTCCCGGTCCAGAACTTTCTCTACTTCCTGCTGCGACTTTGCTTTTATCTTCTCCAGTTTTTTCTGTGTCTCTTCTTCCAGGTCCCGGTCAAATTGATTCCTTTCTTCCTGTATCTGTTTTTCAATTTCACTTTTCTGCTGTCTGGCATGCTCTACGATCGCCTCCGCCGTTTCTTCCACTTCAGCTAATTTCTCAATAACAGAGTTCATAAGCCGCCCTCCTTTTTGCACATTTCACAACGAATAATTGTTACTTTTTTATCCATGTTATAATAATACACCTATTTTCTAAAATTACCACTATCATTTTGTATATATTGTATTATTTTTCTCAATTCTTCTGACAATTTCCACTTCCATTGACTTTTTCCTGCACAGACGCTAAACTAAGAACGATTTGCAAAATGTCAGAAAATCCTTGCAAATCCATTGATTATAAGGAGGAACACACATATGCGTCTTAGAAATATACCACGTGCAGAGAGCGTTCTCGAAGCCTGCAAAGAAGTTGTTAAGAATCCGGAAAGCTTATGCGGACACTGGAATCAGGAGTTCCAAAATGAACGACCGCTGCACATCGAGATCGGTATGGGAAAAGGTCAGTTTCTTCTGACTCTCGCAGCCGAAAACCCACAGATCAACTACGTCGGCATCGAACGCTATTCCAGCGTCTTATTACGTGCCGTTGAGAAATTCCAGGAACTGGAAGCCGAAGGAAAAGTTCCTGCCAACATCCGATTCATCTGTATGGATGCAAATGACCTGCCGACGGTATTCGCCCCGGCGGAAGTATCCCGTATCTACCTGAACTTCTCCGATCCATGGCCAAAGGCCCGCCATGCAAGAAGAAGACTGACATCCAACGAATTTTTCAAGCTTTATGACAAAGTCCTGACTGCAGACGGAACCGTAGAATTCAAGACAGACAACCGTCCGCTCTTCGACTTTTCCGTAGAAGAACTTAAGACTTCCGAACTGTTCGTTCTGGATCAACTTTCCTATGATCTTCATAATGACAGTAAGATGAATCAGGGAAATATTATGACCGAATATGAAGCAAAATTCTCTTCCATGGGCAATCCGATCTGCAAACTGATCGCAAAACGCAGATAAAGGAACCTCTTCCCTTTCCTTTCATATATTAATAGAGAGCATATCTTATGCTCCTGTAATCCTGTGAAAGGGTGGAAGCTTATGTTACATCTGACGACACAAAACTTTGAAAGCTTCAGGGCCTGTCACTGGCAGCTTTCTTCCGATGCACCGGCGGGTGAAAGCACGGACCATCCCGTGTTTGCCGTAGTCATGTTCTACGCCGTCTGGTGTGGAAAATGTGCAATGATGCGTCCCATTATAGAAGATCTCGAAAAAAAATATCAGAAAAAATATTCCGGCAGCATTCGCTTTTTTGAAGTAGAGACCACAGAATCCGGACTTCTCGCAGCTGAGTATCAGACAGATCTTCTTCCGACATTTCTCTTTTTCAAAGACCAAGAACTGATCGCTGTCATGCAGGGGATGATATCACAGAACGATTTTGACGCACGTCTACAGAAAATCTTTAGAAATAGTTAATTTATATTTCCTAGGAAAACATAGTTTTTTATGCTATATTTAAGAAGTAACAGGGATAAATATATTTAATAAAAAGGGGGCATGGTGAACACACCACGCATTATGAAAAATTTAAAAAGAGCATTACCAGTTGCCATGGCAGTTGTACTTGGTTCTACTGCGGCACCATTGGTCGTAAAGGCAGATTCATCTAAAGTTGTAACACTTGGAGCCAACCTGTCAGATTCACAGAAGAATTCCATGTATGAGTACTTTGGTACCTCTTCTGACAAAGCAGAAGTCATCGAAGTTACCAATGCAGATGAAAGAAAATATCTCGAAGGGGTCGCTCCGGAAGAACAGATCGGTACCCGTACCTACAGCTGTTCATATGTAGAGCCGACCACAAGCGGCGGAATCCAAGTAAAGGTTTCCAACTTAACTTATGTTACAAGTTCTATGATCTCCAGTACACTTCTTACATCCGGTGTTGAGAACTGTAACGTTATCGCTGCTTCTCCGATCGAAGTATCCGGAACAGGCGCACTGACAGGAATCATGATGGCTTATGAGAAAGCCACCGGAACAACTCTGAACGAAGATCAGAAGGCTGCCGCAACCGACGAACTTGTCACAACAGGAGATCTGGCAAATGATATCGGACAGGACAAAGCCGAAGATGTCATGAATGATGCCAAAGAAAGCGTTATTGAAGACGGCTTAAAAGATGAAAACGATATTCAGGATGCAGTGGAAGATGCTGCCAAGAATAACGATGTCACTCTGACACAGGAACAGATCGACAAGATCACTGAACTGTTAAAGAACATTTCCCAGTATGACTATGATGTCAAAGCACTGAAGAATACACTGAACAACATCGACGGAAAGAGCGAGGGATTCTTCTCCAACCTCTGGAATTCCATCAAAGGAATCTTCGGCGGCAGTGACAGCTCTGATGGCGGAATCATCAACAATACGGATGACAGTGCACTCGGCGATGATGTCGTAAGTAACAGCACACTGGATTCTTCCGACAACTCTTCTTCGAACAATTCCGACAGCGCAGATAATTCTTCCGACAGCAGTTCGGATGACAACAGCGATGACAGCGGATTCTGGGGCAAGATCAAGAAATTCTTCAAGGATCTGTTCGGCGGAAGCGATTCTAAAAAAGACAATTCAGATAAGAGCAAAAACGATGCCAATACAGAGGACAGCAAAGATACTGATGATGATCAGTCTGACGACACACAGAATGATTCTCTGAACAGTGATGCAGATTCTTCAGATGCCGGCACAACAGACAACTCTGCTGATGATTCTTCACTGAATAACGGTGCCGATGATCAGTCCGATACTCAGAGCAGCTTACCAGGCAGCAGCGAATCAGATTCTTCCAACTCTGATACGTCTGATTCCACAGCTAACGGCTCTGCCAACTAGACATAAGCATTAGCAGGTAATTATAGTAACAAACGAATTATAATGACAATACAGCAAACCTGCCACTGGCAGCTTTTCTTGCATACTTTGGTATAAAAACACCGGGAAGCTTAAAAAAACTTCCCGGCGTTTTTTATTTTACTTCATTCAAATTAAAATCTCTCTATTCCAAAATTTAAATAATCCTAAAATTACTCCTCTTAAAATTCAAACACAGCAACTCCGTAAGGCGGCAGCTTATAAGCAAATGAATACGGTCTTCCATCACATTCTTTTGCCTCAGCCTTATAGATCTTCTTCCTTACCTCTCCGGTTCCGCCGTATTTTTCCTCATCACTGTTCAGAATCAACTTATACTGTTTCTTTCTCGGAACTCCGACTCTGTAATCATCTCTTGCCATCGGCGTAAAGTTGCAGACAAACAACAGATTCTTCTTTGCACCTTTGGAATGTCTCATGAAACTATAGATACTTCTGTATCCATCATCCGCATTGATCCATTCAAATCCTTCCCAGCTCTGATCCATCTCATACATCGCCTTATGACTCTTATACAGATGAAGCAACGCTTTTACCCACTCTTTCATCTGCTGATGCTCCGGCTCAGCCAACAGGAACCAGTCAAGTTCTCTTTCCTCGCTCCATTCACGAAGCTGTGCGAATTCCTGCCCCATGAAAAGAAGCTTCTTACCGGCGTGTCCCATCATGAATGCATAACCAGCTTTAAGGTTAGCATATTTATCAAATCCCAGTCCCGGCATCTTATTAAGCATCGAACACTTAAGATGTACCACTTCATCATGCGACAATACCAAGATATAATTCTCACTGTATGCATAACTCATGGCAAATGTCATCAGATGATGATTATCCTTACGGAAATATGGATCCAGCTTCATATATTCCGTGAAATCATGCATCCATCCCATATTCCACTTCAGGCTGAAACCTAAACCGCCTTCTTCCACATCACCGGTAACCTTCGGCCATGCTGTAGATTCTTCTGCGATCATGAGTGCTCCCGGATTTCTTCCAAGAACAACAGAGTTCAAATGTTTGAAGAAATCAATCACTTCAAGGTTCTTATTCTCACCATACTTATTCGCTACCCATTCGCCATCTTTCCGTCCATAATCCAGATATAACATAGACGCAACAGCATCTACACGAAGTCCGTCTATATGGAATTTTTCAATCCAGAACAATGCATTGGAGATCAGGAAATTGCGGACTTCATTTTTTCCAAAGTCAAACACTTTTGTTCCCCAGTCCGGATGTTCTCCAAGTCTTGGATCTGCATATTCATACGTCGCAGTTCCGTCAAAATCAGCAAGTCCATGTGCATCCTTCGGGAAATGGGCCGGTACCCAGTCCAGAATGATACCGATCTTATTTCTATGCAGATAATTGATCATCCATGCGAAATCTTCCGGTGTTCCATACCGGGATGTCGGTGCATAATAACCAGTCACCTGATATCCCCAGGAACCGTCAAACGGATGCTCCGCGATCCCCATCAGCTCCACATGTGTATAACCCATTTCTTTAATATATTTGGTAATTGCTCTGGCAAACTCTCTATATGTATAGAAACCTTCATCTTCCCGTCCCGGATGGCGCATCCAGGAACCAATATGTGCCTCATAGACAGACATCGGCTTATGCTTATGATTCCAGGTCTTTCTGTGGGTCATCCATTCTGTATCCGTCCATTTTATATTCTCGATATCTGTAACTCTGGATGCTGTTCCAGGTCTTAATTCCGCATAATTGGCATATGGATCTGCCTTAAATATCTGTTCTCCCGAATAAGTCTCAATACAATACTTATACATCTGATTTTTCTTCACACCAGGTATAAAACAGGTATAGATTCCCAGAGGTTCTTCTCTCTTCATCGGGTTCGCCTCTGTATCCCATTCATTGAACTCTCCGACTACCGAAACTGCCTGTGCATGCGGTGCCCATACCGCAAAATACACACCTTTTTGTTTTCCGTTCTGTACCAGATGTGCACCCAGCTTCTTATAAATCTCGTAATGATTTCCCTGTCCGAAAAGGTATTGATCCAGCTCGCCTATTTCATACGGTTTCTTCTTTTTTTCAGCCATAATTACCCCTCGCATTCTGTTGCATATTTATAACAACATTATACTTTACAAAAGGGCAAAAAGAAAGAGTTTTGACAGTTTAGTTTGTCAAAACTCTTCCAAAATCTGACTTAAATTTTAAAATCTTCTTCTTTCAGAATAATTCTGTCAGAATCATCTGTTCCCTTACCAAATACTCTTCGTGCAAGGTGTTTTACATTTGCTTTCTGTGAATGAGCAATTGCTTCATCCATGATCTCTTTAACTTCTGCAACAGATACTGCATGGTCTTCTCTTTGCATTACATCGATACGGCTGTACAGTGCAAGGATTCCCATCTCATCCAGTTTATATCCATTCTCTTTCGCATATGTCTGACCGAATGTTACCAGCTCATCATTAATGAATACCGGAAGTTCCAGTTTCGAACTGAATTTCTTCTTGAATTCCGGATTAGCTGTCATCAGACGCTCCAGAGGTTTTCTCTGATCTTCCAGTACGAAAAGTAATTCACCTGTCTTCTTTTCCATCAGATAATTAAGTTCTTTTACCGTTCTTGAATTCAGCTTGCCAGCATGTTCAATGATGATTGCTCCTCCACGAAGCTTCTGGATGATATTCGTAAGTTCTTTCTTATTCAAAGACTCACCTGTAACGATCGCTACTTTACCCTGTTTCAGATTTCTCTGTTTCTGGATTGCTTTTACGATATCAACCGCAAGAACTGTTTTACCAGATCCTTTTCTTCCGATTACCAGAAGGTTTCCTGTCTTGGAAGTACCCTCTCTCTGGGCACGTCTGTCATTATCAAGAACCTCTACGATCTGTTCACTCATTCCTCTTACCGGAACGAAATATGAGAATAACTTCTTCTGTTCTTCCGTAAGTCCTGCCTTTAATCCGATTTCACTCGTTGCACTCAGATCATATCTTCCTGTTACAACGAATCCGGTATCAAATGGAACTCCACCTTTTGACTTTTTAATTCTTGCCTGGATCTCTTCTTCGGATGGCTCTTCAATCTCTAATTCTTCTGTGTCATCCTCATCTTCGATCTCTTCTTCGTCAAAATCTTCTTCCTCAAAGTCGCCTTCGTCAAAGTCTCCTTCATCAAGATCCTCTTCCTCAAAGTCAGCTTCGTCAAAATCTTCCCCTTCAAGGTCTTCGCCAAAATCAAGCTCTTCGTCATCGTCGATCTCTTCTTCGTCGAAATCCTCTTCGTCCATATCTTCTTCAAAGTCGCCTTCGTCAAAATCGGTTTCTTCATCATCTATGTCTTCAAAGTCGTCTTCGTCATCGTCTTCGTCAAAATCGGCCTCTTCAAGGTCTTCCTCGTCAAGATTTTCTTCCTCAAAGTCAGCTTCGTCAAAGTCTTCCTCGTCGAAATCTTCTTCCTCAAAGTCGCCTTCGTCAAAGTCTTCTCCTTCAAGATCTTCTTCCTCAAAGTCGCCTTCGTCAAAGTCTTCCCCTTCAAGATCCTCTTCCTCAAAGTCGGCTTCGTCAAAATCACCTTCCTCGAAACTGCTTCCATTCATATCCAGTCCGTCAAGCTCATCTTCGATTCCTTCTATGAAATCTTCATCCATTCCCGGACCGTCTTCAAGTTCTTCCTCATAAATCTCATCTTCGGAATCTTCATTTTCACTCTCCATCTCTTCCATCAGACGGACAATGTCATCCGGTATTCTCTGTGTATTTCTTTCAGATTCTTTCTCGTCGGCTGCCTCTTCCTCAGCTTTTCTTGCTGCCTCTTCCTCGGCCTTTCTTCTGGCCTCTTCTTCGGCTGCTTTTCTTGCTGCCTCTTCCTCGGCTTTTCTTCTGGCTTCTTCCTCAGCTGCTTTTCTTGCTGCTTCTTCTTCAGCCTTTCTTCTGGCCTCTTCTTCGGCTGCTTTTCTTGCTGCCTCTTCTTCAGCTTTTCTTCTGGCCTCTTCCTCAGCTGCTTTTCTTGCTGCCTCTTCTTCAGCTTTTCTTCTGGCCTCTGCTTCAGCTGCTTTTCTTTCTACTTCTTTGCGCTCTTCTTCCTGACGGATTCTTGCCTGTTCTCTTTCCTTCTGGAGACGCTCCTCATCTTTGGCTTTCTGCTTTGCAATCGCCTCTTCATGATCTTTCTGTTTTGCTTCCCATTTCTGAAGGATATCATCGATCATCATCTGACCGTTTGCCAGGATTTCATCCTCGCGCTCTTTCATTGCTTCTTCTTCAATATTAATACCGCTTGCAACAGCAACACCCTGTGCCAGAGCTTCTTCTAATGTGGCCCCCGTAACTACCTGTTTGATTGCTGATGTATGCTCTTCAGGTGTCTCAACAGATGCTTCCGGTTCTTCTTCTCTATACATCGGAGTCTCTTCCACTGCTGCAGTTGCTTCCGGTACAACTTCCTCCGGTACGACATCTGCCTGTGCGGCTTCCTCTGGTATTTCAAACTCTTCCTGCATCGGAACCGGCTCCGGCGGAATCTCCTGTACTTGTGCATCATCTATTCTCTGCACCGTACTTTCCTGTACCTCTTCCTCAGAACCTTCATCATATTCATTCTCATCGTCAACTTCTTCCAATGTTGACTCCGTCTGTTTTACAGGTTCCGGCTGCTTCTTTACTGCTCCCGGACGGCTGTCATATTTTTCCTGCTGAAGCGGCGTCAGTGGCTTATACTTCATCTTAAGTTCCATCGCCAGGTATACATACTTTCCTTCGCTGAACCAAAGAATCAGGTCATCACATTCTTCCAGACATTCCGCAGTCATTCCCGCCTCATCATATAACTTGGCAAGTTCATATGCCCATTTTTCAATATATTCCGCTTTTTTAAATTCTTCCAACGCCGCAATCTGATCCGAAAGTGCTGCTCCCTGAGTTCTCAGGATCTTATACTTCAGGATATATTGATTCGGGTCTTTTGGCGCCAGCTTAACAAACTCTTCATAACAGTCTGTCGCTTCTCTGATATCCTTAATCTTTAATGCCAATGTACCTAATCGATATACGATTTTACGGCTTCCCGGTGCTCTGTCAAATGCCAGGAATAAGATATCTCTCCCTTTCTTAAATTCTCCGTTATATTCATAAATCTCACTTACCGTATTAAGCATAGAAGCGTTCTTTACTCTTCGCCAGTCTATACTTTCAGCAATATCCATTGCTTTCTGGTATTCCTTTTTTTCCAGATGATCAAGCATCTGCTCGGTCTTTACCCTATATTCATATTTATCCAATATTTCTCACCTCAAATATTTATTTTAAAAAAGCGTATTTCCCTACAATTTTACTTATATAAGTTTATCATATGACCTGTCTATTGTCAAAATATCCGGTTAAATATGTTAAAAAAATATTACAAAAGTTACAAAAGTTTATAATTTATTGTCGGCAGCTTCTTCCGAATGCATGGCAATGCCGAAAACCTGCCACTGGCAGCTCCTTACGAACGCATGGCGATAAAAAAACAGCCATCATAATTCTTTTTATTATGATGGCTGTTACATATTCAATTTTATCATATACTTTTCATTTGTTTCGGAGAATTAATTATTATTTTATTCCCTGACGCCTTTTTATGTATTTCAATGATCTTTTACTCATTGTCCTACATGTTCATTCAAATCTACTATTCATGTTTCTTTACACATTTTAATAATATATTTAAATATATGGTATTATGTTCAATATGTTTACAGTTTTTTTATTTTTATTATCCGGTTTTATTTTCTCCGTTTATTTTTATTATTATCTGAATCTCCTCTACCGGCCTTTTTATCTATTATTATAAAGGCTTACTCTATGGGAATTTTTAACTGTCATACCACTAACATATTGATTCGATGATTCTACTGTGTCCATTGGATTAAGCCTC
>OLQV01003203.1_pt1 | contig 9993 bp, 7 predicted proteins | sample 1672371 | NCBI WGS metagenome assembly OLQV01 (sample SAMEA3136676, study PRJEB25190) | human gut metagenome
CTACGCTGACCCCGGCGGCTACCCCGACCTTAGCGCCGACGGAAGCGCCGACCGAGAATCCGACGGAGGAACCGACGGAGAAACCCACGGAAGCGCCGACGCCAACCCCGACGGCGACCCCGACCCCGACCCCGACGCCCACGCCGAGCCCGACGCCTACGCCTACGCCGACCCCCACCCCTGAACCCGTGGACGGCACGCTGACGATGCTCATGCGCGGCGTGAACGCGGCAGTGGCGTACCAGATTGTCAGCGAGGACGGCAAAACGACCCGCACGGGTTACCTGACCGATGGCGAGACGGTGCAGGAAGCCGACCTCTTCCACGGGACATACGCCGTCACGGTGACGCTGCCGGAAGGCACGCTGCTGACGGGCGTGAACGGCTGGCCGAACCTACAGAAGGGTCAGGCGCAGTGGCTGGTGAACATTCAGGCGATGCAGACCAGCCGTTATGAACTGGATCTGACGCTCAGCGGCGGCATGACCGGCAGCATCGACGACCTGTCTGCCCCGGCGGAAGTGACGATTTCCGGCCAGCGGATGAGCGAACAGATGACGGTCAGCGGCGCGTTTGCGCTGAACGACCTGTATCCTGATACTTATCAGATTACGGCAGCCCTGCCGCGCGGCCTGTATGACACCGAGGGCTGGACGCTCAGCACGACCGATACGGGCGTGACGGCGAGCATTCTGGTGGAAATCGGCGCGGGCGAAACCGTTGTGCTGCCGGCGCTGGCGAACCATGCCACCGGCGACGCTTCCGGCGTGGTGCTGGGGCTGGACGGTCAGCCGATGAGCGGCGTGCAGGTGCAGCTGGTCAATCAGGCGGGCGAAGTCGCGGCGGAAGCGGTGACGGATGAAAACGGCGCTTGGCAGGCGGAGTTCCTCGAATACGGGACGTACGTCGTCCGCTATGATGCGGGCGTGACCCTTGCCAACGGTGCGCTCGTCATTAGCGACGAACCCGCGACTGTGACCGCGAAGGCGGCGAATCCGGCGGCGCTGACCATCCACGCTTTCCGCGACAACGATAACAACGGTTCACGCGGGAAGTACGAGGAAGGCGTGTCCGGCGCGACGATGAGCCTCATCACCGAAGTCAACGGCGTGGAGGTTGTTGTGGCATCCGGCGAAACGGACAAGAACGGCGAAGTGTCGCTGGCTGTGCCGGCGGGGACGTACGTCCTGCGCAGCGAGCTGCCCGCGGGCTTCGGCCATGGCGCGCACGGCAAAAATGTCAGCGCGAACATGTCCATCATGGATGAAACGACCGAACAAGTGCAAAGCAGCGTGCCGCTGACCCTCGAAGCCGGTTCTGTGACCGACGTGGGCGTCGGCGTGATGACGATGGCGGCGCTGCAGGGCCTTGTGTGGCTGGATGAAAACGACGACGGCGTGTATCAGGACGGTGAACCCGGTCAGGCGGGCATCAAAATCCGCGCCGTCGGCGTGAAAAACGGTCTGGTGTACGAAACCGAGAGCGGCGAGGACGGCAAATTCTACATCGGTCAAATGCGCTACGGCACATACAATGTCGAATACAGCCTGCCGGACGGCTTGGTCTTTGCGCGATATAGCCAGACGGGCGGTAATCGCCGCTCCATCATCACCAGCGAATTTAAGCGCTCTGAAACGGATCAGGTGATTCTTGAACGCGGTGACTTGGAGGAAGTCCTCCTTGGCGTGATGAAGGGCTCTGACATCAACGGCATCTGCTTCCTGGATGAAAACAACAACGGCGTGTACGACGAGGGCGAAAAGACGCTGGAAGGCGTGAAGGTCGTCCTGTACCGTCAGGCCATCGGCAAGGAGCTGCTGAACACCGTCTCCGACGAGAACGGGCGCTTCACCTTCGCCAACATCCGCGGCAGCACGTTCCGCGTCAAAGCGACGATTCCGCAAGGCTATGTGTACACCATCGCGGGCGATGGCGAGTACGGCAACCTGTTCGCGCCCGGCACTGACCGCCGCGAGTACACGATTTCCGACGTGGTGCTGGAGAATGACAGCGAGATGACGATGGCCATCGGTGCGATTACTTACGGCAGCATCTCCGGCACGGTGTATCTGGATGACGACTTCTCCGGCAGCCGGATGGACGCGGAAAAGATGGTCAACAACTTCACCGTCACCCTGACGGATGAAAACGGCAATACCCGCACGGCGAAAACGAACCGCAGCGGCGTGTATACCTTCGATGACCTTGCGCCGGGGCAGTACACCGTGAGCGCGACCGCGAACCGCGGCTTGGCGTTCACGCGCACGGGCGACGGCAATATCCTCCGCAACCTCTCCGGCGGCGCGGGCGAAAGCGAACCGGTGGCGCTGACAATGGGCGCGGATTTGACGGGTCTTGATATCGGCATGATTACCCCCGGCCATGTGTCCGGCGTGGTGTTTGCCGACAAGAACGACAATGGCCTGCGCGACGCGGATGAAGGCGGCTTGCTCGGCGCGGTGGTCCACCTGATGGACGAAACCGGTGACGTGGCGACCCGCACCATCGGCGCGGATGGCAGCTTCCTGTTTGACGCGGTGCTGCCCGGAACGTACCGCCTGCGCTACGAGCTGCCGGGCGACGGCGTGTTTGCTCCCCTGGCGGACGGCGGCAACACCATTGCGCCGGATTCCGACGGCACGACGGATTCCTTTACCATCGGCGTGGGCGAAGAAGTCACCGCGCCCCTGTGCGGCGCACTGGCTTTGGGCGACATTGAAGGCATGGTGTTTGCCGATCACAACGGCAACGGCGCGCAGGATGCAGACGAAGCGGCGCTTGCCGGCGTGACGCTGATTCTGACCCCCTCCCGCGAGGATTTGACGGAGCAGACCGTCCTCACCGATGCGACGGGCGCGTACAGCTTCACCGGGCTGCGGCCGGACACTTACACGCTGACCCTGCGCTTCCCGGAGGGCATGGTGCTCTCCAAGCTGGACGGCAATGTGACCCTGCCGCTGATGCACGGGCTGAACGAGCAGCAGGTGAACATCGAAATCGGGCTGGGCGAGGAATGGCTGAATCAGGCGCTTGGCGGCGTGATTCCGTCGAAGATGTCCGGTCAGGTTTGGGTGGATGAGAATGACAACGGCCGCATGGACGCGGGCGAAATCACCCCGGAAAACGAGCCGCTGACCCTGCTGGATGAAACCGGCGCGGTGTTTGCGCAGGTGCAGACCGATGCGGATGGGCGGTTCGCCATCGACGGCATTGCCCCCGGCGTGTACAGCCTTGCCTACGACCTCAAGGAAGGTACGCAGGCGGCGCGTCTGGGCGACAGCACCTTCACCACCGAGGGCAGTCAGCTCGTCATGACCGAGATTGAAATTAGCGAAAACAACAACTATACTGCTCCGATGCTGGGCTTGAAGATTGACACAAGCATCGGCGGCATGGTCTGGTGCGACAACGCGGGCGAGATTGCGCCCCTGTCCGGCGCGGAGGTTATCTTGCTGGACGAAAAGGGCAGCGAACTGCAAAACGCGACGACGGGCGAGGACGGTATCTACCGCTTTGACGGATTGATGCCGGGCAACTACCGTCTGCGTGTGACGCTCCCGAACGGCTACGTCGTCGTAGAAAAGGACGACACGCGCCTCAAGGACGGGCAGAACATCAGCGTGATGACGACCTACACCGCCCGCGAGGGAGAGAGCGATCTGATTGCCCTGCGCATGAGCCAGCATCAGCTGGAGCAGAACATCGGCGCGGTGCAGCCGGGCACGCTGGGTGACTTCTGCTGGCTTGACCTGAACGGCAACGGCCTGCAGGACGCGGGCGAACTCGGTCTGGGCGACATGCGCATCGAGCTGTGGCGCAACGACCAGCTCGTCGCGGAAACGACAACCGACACGTACGGCTACTACACCTTTGAGAACCTGTATCCGGGCGTGTACACGCTCAAGCCCATCTACCCGGCGGAAGTTGTGCCGACGCGTATGCGCACGGATATTCCGCTGATTGCGTCGATTCTGGGCGAAAACGGCGAATCGAACCCGGTGCAGGTGACCTCCGCCAGTACGACCTACACGGCGGATTTGGGCTTCGTGCTGGTTGATGACGACGTGCTGCCGGCAAACTACGGCATCGGCGAAAAGCAGGACTGGACGAAGAAGTAAGGGACAATGCGGAATGCGGAATTGCGCATCCGCGGATGGCGGGGTGCTGCGGGGGCGAAAGCTCTCGCGGTGCCCCGTTTTTTGTGAAGGGGGGAGGGAAGCAAAGTCCGCTTTTACGGAAAGAATCAACTGTTTGTTTTGGTGAGAATTGAAAAGTAAATAAAAGTTACTTCACTCGCATTTTCCGAATGAAAAAGGAAGCTGCTTCATTCTGAAATCCCAAATCCGCGCGAATCAACCGTTTTCCTGCGCGAAAGCGTATTGCAAAAGCGGCTTGCATTTGGTATCATAAATGTTACCAGATGTGGCTGTTCAATATGGAAAAAAAATCAGCCGAATCATGCTGGAAATGAAAGGACGGAAACAAATATGAAGAAACTCCTTGCTCTCCTGATGGCGCTCATGATGTGCTGCACTGCCTTTGCGTTCGCGGAGGAAGAAGCGGAAGTGCCGGCAGTTGAAATGAATGTCAGCTTCGAGGCGCAGACGGTTGCGCTGGGTGAAACGGGTCTGACGATGCAGATTCCGGCGGACTGGGCGGTTCAGGAAGTCCCCGCAGGCACGGAAAACGCCGAGAACATCCTGCTCTTCGCCGTCAACGCCGACCAGACGGTCAGCATTACGGCGCAGCTGTCCGCGATGAGCTTTGAAACGCTGCTGCAAGGCATTCAGGACGCGGGCGCGACGGAAGAAATGCTCGCTGAGCTGTATGTCAACGAAAACTATTGCCTGATGTACACCCCCGGCGACACCGTGCTGGCGCTGTACACCTTCCTTGATGACGAGACGGTTCTCGCTGTGACGTTCCAGGTCGCCAGCAAGGAAGTGGGCGACGCGCTGGAAAACATGCCGCTGGAGATCTTCGGCAGCTTGGCGGCAGCGGAGTAATTCACTTCGTTACCATGATGCAGGACGAATGAGCGTCCTGCATTTTTTGTGCGCAAAAATGAACAGGGACTTGCAGAAAAACTTGATAAATGCAACAACTTGGACGAAAATATTCAAAATACACGAGAAAAACATAAAAAAAACACAGTTTGTGCAACAAAACACTTGATTTTCTCCATACAGTGTTGCATAATAAAGCATCGACACGGTGAAGCCGGTTGGTTTGGCGTGTCGATGAACAAGAAACGCAGGCAGACGCGGCAGCGCCCCTGCCGGGAAGGTGGAGCGGATGAATTCCAAGATGCTGTTTTATATCCTCAAGCGCGTGCTGCTGGCGCTGCTGACCATCTGGATTGTCATCACGGTGACGTTCTTCGTGATGCACTCGATTCCGGGTGGACCGTTCGCAAGTGAAAAGGCAATTTCCGCGGAAGCGCAGGCGGCGCTGGAGGCCAAGTACGGGCTGGCAAGCCGCTGGGCGAACAGTATGTGACATATCTGCGCGACGTGGTGACGAAGCTGGACTTCGGGCCGAGCCTGAAGCAGCGCGGCCGTCAGGTCATTGACATTATTCTGGATGGCATGAAGACCTCCGCGAAGCTTGGTCTGATTGCGGCGTTCAGCGCGGCGATTGCCGGCATCGTCCTCGGCGCGCTGGCGGCGCTGCGGCGCAACACCGTGCTGGATAAGATTATCATGGTGATTACGACCGCGTTCGTGTCCATGCCGTCGTTCATTATGGGGTCATTCCTGCTGATAGTGTTCTCAGTCAAGTTAGGATGGGTACCCGCGAACGGCGCGACGGCCGAAGGGCTGATCCTCCCGATTATCACCCTTGCGCTCTACCCGATGAGCTACATCACGCGCCTGACGCGCTCCTCCATGCTCGACGTGCTGGGGCAGGATTATATCCGCACCGCGCGCGCCAAGGGCGTTTCGGGCAAGAAAATTATCTTCGGTCACGCGCTGAAAAACTCGCTGATTCCGGTTATCACCTATTTCGGCCCGATGCTGGCGTTCATTGTCACCGGCTCGATGGTCGTCGAGCAGATTTTCGCCGTGCCGGGTATCGGCCGCCAGTTCGTATCCAGCATCACCAACCGCGACTACACCATGATTATGGGGACGACCATTTTCCTCGCCTCTTTAATCGTGATTATGAATCTGATCAGCGACCTGCTCTACAAGGTGGCTGATCCGCGCATTGATTACGAATAAGGAGGCATCTGCACCATGATGATGAACAAGAAAAAGCCCTTTAGCCTGCATCTGGATGTGGATTCCTTCATGCCCGCGACGGCGGCGGAAAAGGAAGTCATCTCCCGGATGCGACCGTCCTCGACCTTTTTCCGCGATGGCGTGAAGCGCCTGCTGAAGAACAAGGTTGCGACCATCAGCCTGATTCTGATTGTACTGATTACGCTGTCCTCCATCATCATCCCGATGTTCTGGCCGTATTCGTATGACCAGATGCTGGGACAGACGAAGGGTCGCCCGATGGACAACAGCTACAACAACCTCGCGCCGTTCCAGTACGGCAAGACGGAACTGAAGAAAATCGACAAAGGGGAATCTGTTTTCCCACACATCTTCGGCACGGACGCGCACGGACGCGACTACTTCATCCGTGTCGTCTATGGAACACGCATTTCCCTCGCCGTCGGCTTCTTCGCCAGCATCATCGTGCTGGTGATTGGCATGATGATTGGCGCAGTCGCAGGATACTTCGGCGGCAGGGTGGACTTGTTCATCATGCGCATCGTCGATATTATCTACTCATTGCCGGACATGCTGGTCATCATCCTGCTGTCGGTCGTGCTGGGGCAGGTGCTGCATGTGGAAGGCACCATCTTAGAGAAAATCGGCTCGAACATCATCAGCATGTTCATCGTCTTTGGTCTGCTCTATTGGGTGGGCATGGCGCGCCTGATTCGCGGTCAGATTCTGTCCCTCCGTGAGCAGGAGTACGTGCTGTCGGCACAGGCGACGGGCGCGAAGGCGCAGTGGATTATCCGCAAGCACCTTCTGCCGAACTGCATCAGCGTCGTGATTATTTCGACCGCGCTGCAAATTCCGAACGCGATTTTCACCGAAAGCTTCCTGTCCTTCCTGGGTCTGGGCGTCAACGCGCCGATGCCCTCGCTGGGCTCGCTGGCTTCTGACGCGCTCAACGGCATCTATTCCTACACCTATCGCCTGATTATCCCCGCCGTGGTCATCTGCCTCATCGTGCTGAGCCTGAACCTGTTCGGCGACGGTCTGCGCGACGCATTTGACCCGAAGCTGAATGCGTGATGAAAGGAGCTGGACAAAATGGCATTGCTGGAAGTCAATGACCTGCATACATCCTTCTTCACCGACGCGGGCGAAGTCAAGGCGGTGGATGGCGTTTCGTTCCGCCTTGACCACGGCAAGGTGCTGGGCATCGTGGGCGAAAGCGGTTCGGGCAAGAGCGTCACGGCGTATTCCGTCATGCAGATTCTTGCGCCGACGGGCAAAATCGTCAGCGGCAGCGTGAAATTCGACGGGCAGGAGCTGGTCGGCGCGGACGAGAAGCTGCTGCGCTCCGTGCGCGGCAACCGCATCTCGATTATCTTCCAGGACCCGATGACGTCCCTGAACCCGACCTACACCATCGGTCGGCAGCTGATGGAAGCAATTCTGCTGCACACCGACCGCAACCGCCATCAGGCGCGCGAACGCGCGGTGGAGATGCTGAAGCTGGTCAACGTCAACGAGCCGGAAAAGCGCATGAAGCAGTACCCGTTCGAGTTGTCGGGCGGTATGCGGCAGCGCGTGATGATTGCCATGGCGCTGGCGTGCGAGCCGGACATCCTGATTGCCGACGAGCCGACGACCGCGCTGGACGTGACAATTCAGGCGCAGATTCTTGATTTGATGCGCGACCTGCAGAAGAAGATGGGCATGGCGATTATCATGATTACGCACGACTTGGGCGTTGTCGCCCAGATGTGCGACGAGGTCATCGTCATGTACGCCGGGTCTATCTGCGAACAGGGGACGGCGGATGAAATCTTCTACAACCCGCGCCACGAATACACCAAGGGCCTGATGCGGTCCATCCCCACGGCAGCCAACAACGGTCAACGGCTCCAGCCCATTACGGGTACGCCCATCGACCTGCTGAACATGCCCAAGGGCTGCGCCTTCTGCGCCCGCTGTGACAAGGCCATGAAGATATGCCTTGAACAGGTGCCCGAGGAACGCATAATCAACGAGTCCCACAGGGCGTCCTGCTGGATAAACACCCGCGATAATATCGGAACTGTTGAGGAGGCTGAATAATATGAGCGAATATCTCGTAGAAGTTGAACATCTGAAACAGTATTTCCAAGTGCGCTCCGGCTTCAAGAACATGACGCTCAAGGCCGTTGACGACGTATCCTTCTGCATAAAGCCCGGCGAGACACTGGGTCTTGTAGGCGAGTCCGGCTGCGGCAAGACCACCGTAGGCCGCTCCCTGCTTCACCTGTACGACCCCACCGGCGGCACAGTGCGCTTTGAAGGCGAGGAAGTTACAAAAAAGAACATTCAACGAATGCGCGCCAAGATGCAGATGGTGTTCCAGGACCCCTATTCCTCTCTGGATCCCCGCATGACTGCCGAGGATATAATCGGCGAACCCATCGACGTACACCACCTCTGCGCCAACCGCAAGGAACGCAGGGAGAAGGTAATAAGCCTTATGGAGCTGGTAGGCCTTAACTCCGAGCATGCCACCCGCTACGCCCACGAATTTTCAGGCGGCCAGCGCCAACGTATAGGCATAGCCCGGGCCCTCGCCGTGGATCCCAAATTCATAGTCTGCGACGAGCCCGTATCCGCGCTGGACGTATCCATTCAGGCGCAGGTCATCAACATGTTTGAGGATCTGCAGAACCAGCTGGGCGTTGCATACCTCTTCATAGCCCATGATCTGCTGGTCGTACAGCATATTTCCAACCGCATAGCGGTAATGTATCTGGGCCACGTAGTGGAGCTTGCGGACGCCAACGAGCTTATGTCCGATCCAAAGCACCCCTACACCCAGTCCCTGCTTTCCGCAGTGCCTATACCCGACCCCAAGACCGCCCGCAAAAAAAACCGCATAGTTCTCGAGGGCGACGTTCCCAGCCCCCTCAATATGCCCTCCGGCTGCCCCTTCCGCACCCGCTGCCGCTACGCTACGGAGCAGTGCGCCATGGAGCGCCCCGAGCTTACCGACCGGGGCGGCGGCCACATGGTAGCCTGCTGGAACAAATAACTTCAAAAGTATTTTACCCTTCCGGGTATTTACTAAATAAAAAAAATGGAGGAATAACCATGAAAAAAGTACTCGCACTGCTTCTCATCGCTGTGATGTGCTGCGGCGTATTTGCTGCCTGCTCCAGCCCTGCTGCTGAAACTCCCAGCGAGCCCACTACCACCGAGGAGACTCCCGCCACCACAGAAGATGCGGACGCTGCTTCTCTGGTAAGCGACGCCTTCATCAACCCCACTGCCGACTGGACCCAGTACAACGACCTGATCACCCAGATAAAGACTGAGACCGACTACGCAAAGCGTACCGAGCTCATGCATAAGGCCGAGGACATCCTCATGTCCAACTACTGCATACTGCCCTTCTACTATTACAACGACCTGTATATGCAGAAGGAATATGTGGACGGCATCTACGCCAACCTCTTCCAGACCAAGTTCTTCATGTACGCTACCATGAGCAACGGCTCCGACACCCTGCGTCTGAACCTGGCCTCCGAGCCTGACTTCCTGGATCCTGCTCTGAACAGCTCCGTGGACGGCGCGTGCCTGGCGGCCAACTCCTTCGGCGGCCTGTACACCTATGACGCGGAAGGCCAGCTGGCCCCCAACTTCGCCACCGAGTACACCGTCTCCGACGACGGCCTGACCTACGTGTTCACCATGCGCGACGGCCTGAAGTGGTCCGACGGCTCCGATCTGACTGCCAAGGACTTCGAGTACAGCT
>OLQV01003206.1_pt1 | contig 9989 bp, 7 predicted proteins | sample 1672371 | NCBI WGS metagenome assembly OLQV01 (sample SAMEA3136676, study PRJEB25190) | human gut metagenome
TCGGACCGGGTGCTCCGGTCGTATCTACGGGAGCACCGCTTTCGGTAGAACTGGGGCCCGGACTCATCGAGACCATGTACGATGGTATTCAGCGTCCGCTTGAGGAAATGGTGCAGGTCGCAGGACCGAACATCACGCGAGGGATCAAGGTTCCGTCGCTGAATCGCGAGAAAAAATGGGAATTCAAACCATTGCTAAAAACCGGAGACGAAGTCGAAGGCGGCGACATCATCGGTGAAGTTCCCGAAACCGTTCTGGTTACGCAGAAAATCATGGTTCCCGCAGGAATCAAGGGCGTAATCGATTCGATTGAATCCGGAAACTACACAGTTGATCACACAATCTGTAAAATCAGGCTGACGGAGGACTACGGCGCAGAGCATTTAAAGGCAGGCGACATCAAATCGCTCAGCATGATGCAGAAATGGCCGGTAAGACGTGGTCGTCCATATAAGGAAAAACTGGTTCCGGAGATGCCGCTTATCACCGGGCAAAGAGTCATCGACACGATGTTCCCAATCGCCAAGGGCGGCGTGGCTGCGGTACCCGGACCGTTCGGTTCAGGCAAAACCGTTGTACAGCACCAGCTTGCAAAGTGGGCGGATGCGGACATCGTTGTATACATCGGCTGCGGCGAACGTGGAAACGAGATGACCGATGTACTGATGGGGTTCCCGGAACTGAAAGACCCTCGTTCAGGAGAGTCTTTGATGAAGAGAACCGTTTTAATCGCAAACACTTCGGATATGCCGGTTGCGGCGCGTGAAGCGTCTATTTATACAGGCATTACCATCGCGGAATATTTCAGAGACATGGGCTACTCGGTAGCGCTGATGGCTGACTCCACTTCCAGATGGGCAGAGGCTCTTCGTGAAATGTCGGGCCGTCTCGAAGAAATGCCGGGTGAAGAAGGTTACCCTGCTTATCTGGCATCCAGACTCGCGCAGTTCTATGAAAGAGCCGGAAGAGCCGTATCCCTCGGAAAAGCGGGCCGCGTAGGAGCACTTTCCGCAATCGGTGCGGTATCTCCTCCGGGCGGTGACATTTCCGAGCCGGTATCGCAGGCAACGCTGCGTATCGTAAAGGTATTCTGGTGTCTGGATTCGTCACTGGCGTATGCAAGACACTTCCCGGCAATCAACTGGCTGCAGTCCTATTCCCTCTATGTGGAAAGACTGGAGAAGTGGTATGCGGAAAATGTTGACAAAGAATTCCCGAAGATGAGAGAAGAAACGCTTGTGCTTTTGCAGCAGGAAGCAGAGCTCAACGAAATCGTACAGCTCGTCGGTGTTGATTCTCTTTCGGCGGAAGACCGCATGAAGCTCGAAGTCTGCAAATCCATTCGTGAGGACTATCTGCACCAGAACGCGTTCCACGATGTGGACACCTATTCTTCGCTGAACAAGCAGTTTAAGCTCCTGAAGCTGATACTTGGGTTCTATAAGGAAGGCCTTGAGGGTATTCACAAAGGCGCTTCCTTTGCAAAGGTTGCGGCAATCCCTCAGCGTGAAGAAATCGGCAGATTCAAATATATCGAAGAAGAGCAGATTGACGAAAGATACGAAAAATTGATGAATGATATACGCGCTGCGATTAATGCGCTTGTAGTAGAGGAGGCTGAAGCGGATGATTAGAGAATATAAGACAATCAGTGAAGTTGTAGGACCTCTGATGCTGGTCAAGGATGTTGATGATGTTACCTACGATGAACTTGGCGAAATCCTGCTTCCGAGCGGGGAGAAAAGACTTTGCAAAGTCCTCGAAGTCAACGGACATAACGCGCTGGTTCAGCTTTTCGAGGCGTCTCAGGGGATCAACCTGAAGCAGAGCACGGTGCGCTTCCTCGGACACGGTACGCAGCTTGCGGTATCGCCGGATATGCTCGGTCGTGTATTCGACGGTATGGGAAGACCGAAGGACGGTGGTCCTGACATTATTGCGGAAAAAATGCTCGACATCAACGGCCTTCCGATGAACCCGGCAGCCCGTGACTATCCGGCTGAATTCATTCAGACAGGCGTCTCGGCAATTGACGGACTGAACACGCTGGTCCGCGGACAGAAGCTTCCGATTTTCTCGGGCGCAGGTCTTCCGCACTCCAACTTAGCAGCGCAGATTGCGCGTCAGGCAAAGGTAATCGGCGACGATGCCGGAAACTTCGCCGTTGTATTCGCGGCAATCGGTATTACGCACGAAGAAGCGGATTTCTTCGCTTCCGACTTCAGAAGAACCGGCGCGATTGACAGAACGGTTATGTTTATGAACCTTGCAAACGACCCTGCGGTTGAGCGTATCGCTACGCCGCGTATGGCACTGACAGCTGCGGAATATCTTGCGTTCGACATGGGAATGCATGTACTGGTTATTTTGACGGATATTACAAACTACGCGGAGGCTCTGCGTGAGGTTTCGGCTGCTCGTAAAGAGGTACCGGGCCGCAGAGGCTACCCCGGATATTTATATACCGATCTTGCAACGATGTATGAGCGTGCGGGCAGAAAGAAAGGCTGCGCGGGCTCGATTACGATGATTCCGATTCTGACGATGCCGGAAAACGACAAGACGCACCCGATCCCTGACCTTACCGGCTACATCACCGAAGGACAGATTATTCTTTCCAATGATTTGTTCCGTAAGGGAATTAAGCCGCCAATCGATGTTCTTCCATCGCTTTCGCGTCTGAAAGACAAAGGTATCGGCAAAGGCAAAACCCGTGAAGACCACGCGGACACGATGAACCAGCTATTTGCTGCTTATGCGAAGGGTAAAGAAAACCTGGAACTCGTTGCAATCTTAGGTGAAGCGGCTCTTTCCGAGGTCGACCTGATGTATGCGAAGTTCTCGCAGGAATTCGAGAGACGTTATGTTTCGCAGGGCTACGATACCGACCGCACGATTGAAGAAACGCTGAATCTGGGCTGGGAACTGCTCCGACTTCTTCCAAAGAGCGAACTGAAGCGTATCAAGGACGAATATATCGAAAAGTATTTGTAAACGCCGATGCACTGAACAATTCGTGATTTGATTAAAAAAGGAAGGAGGCAGGAAAAGTGGAAAGACTCAATGTAAATCCCACTCGTATGATGCTCACAACGCTCAAAAAGCGCCTTGCGACTTCCGTGCGGGGTCACAAGCTTTTAAAAGACAAGCGGGATGAACTGATGAAAGGTTTCCTTGAACTTGCCCGTGAAAATAAGGAGCTCCGAGATAAGGTGGAGGCTCGTCTTACGGACGTTTATGCAGCTTTCGGTGTGGCGCAGGCAGTTATGAGCCGCGCTGCCATGGAAGAAGCTCTGATGTTTCCGAAGCAGGGTGTGAACTTAGATGTCTCAGGCAGGAATGTCATGAGCGTGGATGTTCCGGTGTTTGATTTCACCACAACAGCAGAGGATGCTTCGAACATCTACCCTTACGGTTATGCCAATACTTCCGGCGAACTGGACTCTGCAATTGCAAGTCTGGCGGACGTATTTCCGCTGATGCTGGAGCTTGCCGCTAAGGAGAAGGAAGCCCAAATGCTGGCTGCCGAGCTTGAGCGGACGCGACGCAGAGTGAATGCGCTCGAATATGTAAAGATTCCGCAGCTCGAAATGACGATTAAGTACATTCGCATGCGGCTTGACGAAAACGAGCGAGGCAACCAGACGAGACTGATGAAGGTCAAAGACATGGTGCTCAAAGAAGCAATTCAGGAAAAGCACGATGCGGATGAAGAAGCTTATAATGCGGCAGTAAAACACGCAATCAAGCATTCAAGAAAACCGATTAATATTATGTAAGATTCAAAATTGTCCGTTCCATGGGAAATCGATGGAAACGGACAATTTTTTCTTAACATCAATTTTATAGTCTTCCTGATATAATATGCAAAAGCATTTTCTAACTAAAAGGCAGATTGCCGCAGAAAGGGGGAGACACCATGTCAAAGAGAGCTTTACTTTTTCTTATAATTACGCTTATCATTTGCGCGCTGCTGACAAGCTGCTTCGCGTGGAATCTTTTATCCGCGGATAAAGCGAGCAAAAAAGTCAGCGACAGCAGAGAGATGAAAACAACAGGGCAGGACACTGTCACGCAGGAGGGAGAAGAAATGTATCAGGACACATCAAAAGACGTTGTATATTTGGCGGGCGGATGCTTTTGGGGACTGGAAGCACTGATGCAGTCCATTCCGGGCGTCATCGACGCGGAAAGCGGCTACGCGAACGGCACCTGCGAAGCAGACGCGAATTATCGCAGTGTCTGCACAGGAAACACCGGATTTCGTGAAACGGTGCGGGTTGCGTATGATCCGCAAAAAGTAAGCCTTGATGCCCTGCTTCTCGCGTACTTCTATGTCATTGATCCTACGGTGAAGGATCGTCAGGGTAATGATCGCGGAAGCCAGTATCAGACCGGCATCTATTACACCAATGACAAGGTAAAAGAAACGGTAGAACGCATCGCGGAAATTGAGCACCAACGCAGCGAGAAATTTTTTGTAGAGATCGCGCCTCTAAGAAACTACTATCCGGCGGAAGCATATCATCAGGATTACTTAAAAAAGAATCCGAACGGCTACTGCCATATTCCGAAGGAAGAAATGAAGCTTTTTTCGGAGCTTCGCGTTGATCCGGGCGATTACAAACGGCCGGCTGCGGAGGTGATTCGGCAAAAGCTGACCAAAGAGCAATATCACGTTACGCAGGAAAGCGGCACAGAGAGAGCTTTTACGGGCGAATTTTGGAATAAGTTCGAAAAAGGCATCTATGTGGATGTTGTGACGGGCGAACCGCTGTTTTCCTCTACCGACAAATTCGAGAGCAGCTGCGGCTGGCCGGCCTTCTCCAAACCAATCGAGGAACCGGCGATAACAAAACTGGAAGATAACAGCCACGGCATGCGCAGAACCGAAGTGAGAAGCAGGGCGGGGAATTCTCATCTGGGGCATGTGTTTAGCGGAGATTCTGAATCTCCAAACGGCGTGCGGTATTGTATCAACAGCGCCGCGCTGCGCTTTGTACCGTACGAAAAGATGGAAGCGGAGGGTTACGGCTACCTCAAGTATTTGTTTGAAAAAGAGCGTGGAGCGGAGAGATAATTCTCCCGCTTCAAACACGCTTTAGAACCTGCCGTCTGCCGCCCCGTGAAGTCCTTTCAGATATTTCTCAACATTTAGGTAACGAATGCCGCTGCCTGCGTCATGATGCGACTCGCCGCGGTAGATTACATATTTACCGGTGATGGAACCGTAGCGGAATTCCGTCCGCTCACACTTGTCTTCGTCAATCAGGTGCCGGTACTGCTCAGGCGTCCGTTCGCTGCTGTGTTTGATTTCGTAAATTTCGCACGAAGCCGTCTTCGGGTCGAAGGCAACCATGTCGAATTCGCCGACCGCAAACTGCAGTTTGAAGACTCTCTTATGCGGATATGCCATCTTCGTTTCGAGCATAATCAAATCTTCCATAAGTCTGCCGCATACCTCACTTTCAATCCGCGCAAGTACATAGTTTCGCTCTGCAAGCGAGAGGTCGGAAAACTCTTCATCTTCGAGAAGAGAGGAAATAACCGCTTCAACCTGCGAGTAACGAAGACCGGGCTGTGAGATAACGGTTTTCGTTTCCTTATGCGATAGATTCGGGAGCGATACGATGTCGAAGTCAAAGGTCAAATCCAGCAAATCAAGATATTCCTTGATTTCGGCGCAGTGCTCATCGGTAAGCATAATTTTTCGCTCCGAAGCGTTTAAAATTTCGAGTTTCCGGCGCAGACGTCCGGTAACAGCCGCAAGGTCAATGCGGTCGAGTACATCGTTTGCATGTATACGGTCGCGGCGCAGATTCCGTGCTGAAAGTGAAAGAATTCCCGAACGGAAGTCACGCGTAAGAACATCCAGCGCGAAACGGTGATTGATGTCTTCGACGACGCGATTGACGGCATCGGTGAGTTCTCCCTGTTCATAAAGGACGCGCAGATTTCGAAAATGATCGCCGTCCTGATAGCATTTCAGCGAATGCTGTATGTTCTTGGCGATTGCACTGTCCACATATTCATCGGTGCTTTTCGCTGTGGAAAAGGTTGAATGCTCGTTATAGTGACTGCCGCCCAGACTTAGCGTCCCACCATAGCGAATATATTCATCAATTCCGTGAATTCCAAGCAGCCGCTCGAATTCGCAATAAGGGATAAATGTAGTATGCAGCATAACGCACCGGTCATACAGCTGGGAATCCTCCGAGAAAAGGAAGCCGAGCGAATCCGTTCCCGATAGGATAATTTTCATGCCGCAGGATGCAAAGATATCCGAAAAAAGTGCAGCTCCTTCAATGAAATCCGCAAGCAAAGTTGCCTCATCTATGAAAATATATTGAAACCCCTGCGATGCAAGAATTTTTAAATCGGTATTGATATCCGCCAGTGTGACGCCGGGCACGACCTGAATAAATGCTGTCTTCGCGAGGCACTCATCCGGCATTTCCGAAATCGCCTGACGCATCATCGTTGTTTTCCCTGTGCGGCGCAGTCCGTAAAGAATCAGAACCTTATCCGGAAAGGCACCTGCGATATAATCCTGCAGAAGATGGAAACATTCCCGCCTTCCGAAACCGGAAGACTGATTTGCGAAAAATCGCAGGGCATCTCCTTTTATGACATTGGAATGATAGCGAAAGACCTCTTCGGACACACGCGTTGACTCAAAAGTCAGCGGAATACCGTTATACGACCATGCTGCCGCCTGTGCGGGAACTGAAGAGGAAGGAGTGTCTGCAGAAAAACGCGCTTTTCGGGCATTTAATTCTTTCAGTTCTTCTTCTAAAGCCTTGCGTTTTTCGACAGCGGCCTGCATATCGACAAGCCTGTCTTGTGGAATATATTTTTCTTTTCGCTTCCCGTTTTCATAAAAACGATGATAATAGTATATTTTTCCATTGACGGTTTTCTTTCCGATCGAGCCCGCCGGAAGCAGAGCAAGCGCTTCTTCAATTTCTGAAATACGAAGAAGCAAATCTTTATAATCCGCATAATTTGAAAATCGATCCATCACGATGACACACCTCCTTCAAGTTTGTATACCCTATTATACCCTATTATACCCTGTATTTGTCAAGCAAAAAATGAGAAAAAATCAAAAACGCTTAAAACAGAACACAGGCTTGGTTTTTCATCCGCTTTATGTTACAATTTTTGCAGAGAGGTGACAAAATGAGAAAATGTGTGATTATCGGAGCGGCCGACATCAAAGACTACGCAAGGGCGAAAAATTACTTGCGGAAGGATGATTTCTATATATTTTGCGATGCGGGACTTAAGCACACTGAGGCACTTGGAATGAAGCCTGACTTAATCATTGGGGATTTTGATTCCTACTCGAAGGAAGAGGCACTCAAGCAAGGCATTGAGACGATTGTGCTGCCGTGCGAAAAAGACGATACCGATACGGTTTTTGCGGTTAAGGAGGGAATGCGGCGAGGCTTTTCGGAATTTCTTTTATTGGGAGCTATCGGGCAGAGACTTGACCATACGCTAGGAAATGTTTCGATTCTGCTCATGCTTGATAAAGCAGGCAGGCGCGGCATGATTGTCGACGATTATTCGGAGATGCGTCTTGTAGGGCAGGCACCGGCATATATAGATGGAAGCTTTTCGTATTTTTCGGGTTTGAATATCAGCGGCAAGGCGGAAGGCGTGACGATTGAAGGCGCAAAATATCCGCTTAAGGACGCAGTCATTTCCTGCGACTATCAATACGGCGTCAGCAACGAAGTTTTGGCAGGAGAGCGTGCGGTGGTGAGTGTGGCGGACGGAAGGCTGCTTTTGATAAAGGTTTTTTAGGAAGGAAAGACAGAAACGATGGAAAAAAGACAGATTGTAGAACTGACAATTGAAGATATGAGCGCGGAGGGACGCGGAATCGGCAAAATCTATGACGACGAGCGTGGTTTTGCGGTTTTCGTGCAGGACACGGTTGTGGGCGACCGCGCAAAGGTCGAACTTACGAAAGTAAAGAAAAACTACGCATTCGGGCGTGTTTCGGAGATGCTTGCGCTTTCGCAGGACAGACAGGAGAGCTTTTGCCCGCACAGCGGATTGTGCGGTGGATGCGTTTATTCTCAGCTCAGCTATGAGGCGCAGCTTGCGCTGAAAGAAAAGCAGGTGCGTGAGAAACTCGTGCGTCTGGGCGGTCTGACCGATCCTGTCATTATGCCGATTATCGGCATGGGCAGCGAAGATGCGACGGAAGTTCCGTTCCGTTATCGGAATAAGGCGAGCATGCCGGTCAGCACGGGCGGCCTGATTACGCAAAAAGGCGGAATCATAAAACCGGTGCACGAGCCGAGGGTGGGTTTTTATCGTCCGAAGAGTCACGATGTTGTGGACTGCGAAGACTGCCTGCTTCAGTCCGAGCCTGCGATGGCGGCTGCGGCCGCTCTCCGCAAATTTATGGAGGAAGATCATATTACCTCATACGATCCACGCTGGGAAAAAGGCCTCATGCGCCACATGATTGTCCGCACCGCTGCGGGAACCGGAGAGGTTATGGTAATCCTCGTCATCAACGGAAAAGCCATTCCCAACGCACCGAAGCTGATTGAAATGCTCGACGAGGCAATTTACAATGTGCCTGTTTATGAGGACGGACCGCTTGCGGGCATGGAATTTAACTTGGAAAGCGTTATTGTAAATATAAATAAGTCGAAGAATCTTGAGGGGCAGATTTTGGGCGAGGAGTGTATAACGATTGCGGGAAAGCCGACCATCACGGAAGAAGTCGGCGGCCTTTCCTTCGAGATTTCGCCGCTGTCTTTCTATCAGGTGAACCGCGAACAGATGGTGCGCCTGTATGAGAAGGCTTTGGAATACGCATCGCTGAAAGGCGATGAAACGGTTCTGGATTTGTACTGCGGTGTCGGAACCATCGGACTGTTCGCAGCCGCGGAAATGAACAGAAGGACTGCCGAACTTAACGCAGCGGCAGCTTTGGGGCAGGCTGTAGAGAATGCTGCCTCGGGACAGGCTGCAGCGGCAGCTTTGAGCGGCACTACTGCCTCAGGACAGGCTGCAGCGGACAAGTCGCCGGGCCGCGTCATCGGTATCGAATCCGTCAAAGGTGCAGTCCTCGACGCGAACCGCAACGCTACGATTAACGGTATCGTAAATGCACGATATGTCTGCGGCAAGGCGGAAGAAGAACTTCCGAAGATGGTTGACCCGAAGTCGGAACTGAAGGACGAATCTCTTCGCGTGACACATGCAGATGTCGTCATTCTCGATCCGCCGCGCGCCGGCTGCGAGCAGCCGCTGCTGGAGGCAGTTGTAAAGGCTGCTCCGGAGCGAATCGTGTATGTTTCCTGCGACCCGGAGACCCTCGCCCGCGACTTGCATGTGCTGTGTGACGACGGCGCTTATCATGTGGACAGCATGGTTCCGGTGGATATGTTCCCATGCACGGAACATGTTGAAATGGTGTGTGGCTTATCCAAACAGCGTGCAGGCGGCAATTGATGCGCTGAAAGCATCGGCAGAAAATGATGTCCGCACGTATGGCATCGCAAGGACAGAGAGAATCCTGCGTGCATTTGATGTGGAGCGGCTTTGGCTTGCAACGGATTATCCGGATAACCGGCATTTGCCGCCCGATGCGATTTATGCTGCATATTTCGATATCCATGCTCGGATGCAGTTCACGGAAGAAGAAACACAACGGATTGCGCATCAAAATGCAAAGAATCTTTTTGAAGCACAGGTATCACGCTGCTGACAAGCTGGAAGCAGACAGACCGGCGGTCACGAAAAAGCCCCCGTTTTCCTCACGGTGGAACCGAAGAGGAAAACGGGGGTTATGTTTGGAAAGACAGAGATTACTTCACCTGGCTCAGCGCATCCTTCACAGCCTCGATGATGGCGTTGCTGGTGATGGTGGCGCTGGCAACGGTGTCCACGTCGGCGCTGTTCGCAGCCACGATGGCGGCGGGCAGGGCTTCGATGGCTTTGTCGCCGATGCCCTCGGT
>OLQV01003208.1_pt1 | contig 9988 bp, 10 predicted proteins | sample 1672371 | NCBI WGS metagenome assembly OLQV01 (sample SAMEA3136676, study PRJEB25190) | human gut metagenome
GGCGACCTCGATAAGACCTTCCAGCAGTTCGGTATCACCGAGAAGTGCTTCCTGCTGAATGTCGTTAAGGCGGATAACGCCTAAGTTCCAACTTCAGAGCCGCCCTTTATGGGCGGCTCTTTTCATGGGGAATTGGTGGAAGTGGAAGACACAACAGATTTAAGTCCTGTTGGCGTATGCCGTATCGGTTCAAGTCCGATATTCCCCACCAAGATAAAAAATGAATAGAGGTGTTTCTGTGTTCAAGACAAGTATTGCATCGACACCGTTTACGTCGGAAGCAGCTAATAGTTATTTCCAGAACATTACCGGAGATTACTATGGCGGTGATTGTTCATTCCTTTCAACGCTTCGTGCACTGGTTGCACCTCGAATCAAAGAGGGCGAAAGCGTTTATCTAACGTTCGGTTCGTCAAATTACAATAGTGGCGCTATCAATAGCGTTCCGGCGGAACGTGCGGTTGGTGCTATTTGTAGCAGATATCGAATGGATGACAGCGGCGTTCTTATGGTTCACAGTTTTAATGCTGACCAGAGCGGTAATCTGACCTGTATGCAGATTATTGAGAAGAACTTCACGTCAGTGTACCCTGAATATCATCGGCTTGATAAGGTCAAAGCATTTTACCGTAAGTCATTCAACGTTGACTGTTACATCAACCCAGACAAGAAATCGGTAATCGTCTTCGTTGATAACCTCGATATCAAGAAGATGCATTACCTGCAGGTGTCCATCCTTGCATTTATGCCGTGGTATCTGAATCAGGATGACGGTTTGACAGAGGACGAACTTGCACTGATGCAATCTCTGCGTGAGACGAATTCTGCAAACTACGAGAAGTATATCTCAAAACTCGGCGAAGGGTACGATTTTAGAACGGCACGGATTCGTCAGTTGCTGGGTGATTTTGAAACCAGATACGAACGCATTGAATGCGATTCGGTTCGCAATGAGATTGTGTCGATTGATGAAGAAATCCAGCGGCTCAATGATGCCATCGGCGCGTATCTGTCTCGGCGTAATGACAAGTGCATCAAGCTGATGGGGCTTGAACAGAGGATTGCCGAAGGCGGCGGAGACTCCGAAATTATGGAGTATTTCCTTTGTAACAACCGTCTTGTCCTTTCTCGGGTGAGCAATACGGATATGTATTTCTCGGTCAAAGATTATCTCGAATACTTTGATAGAGAAATGGCTGAGCGGTCAATCAACAACAGGAATAGCTACATTTATCGACCGGACGGTGGTGCTGGTCACAATGCGGCAGCGTCAGAGAAGATGCAGAAGCTGATGCGAGAGATTTTTGTGAACGAAAATCCGCGCCTGAGAATCCGTTTCTGCGCAGCGTATAGATTCGACTTGAATGGTAGCGTTTCCCCGCAGACCGGCGACTTTTCTGATTACACATTCGACGGTTATATGCCCAATACACACATCGACCGGTTCCATTGTATGGGCAATTACCTCAGAACTATCAATGAACTGTTGAGACAGAGAAATTATATTGGAGCCCTTGAACAGTGTATTGCATCCTGTAAGAGTCTGAACTTCGGTGACAGTGCAGTTATGGGCGAGTTTATGAAAACGATGTGGTCGAACGGTTCGGTCAGTCGTTGTATCGAATTGCCAGATGGTCGTGTTGTAAAGCCGAATGAGGCAATCAGATGGCTTGAAGAACAGGAGGCACAGAATGGGCAGGCGGAGGAGGCGCAAAATGAGCAGACCAATTAAGTTAACGCAGGAACTCATTGACGAGTGTCGTCAGGACTTTGAGAAGGCTTTGTCTCTCACAAAGCTTTCGGACGGTAAGCTTTCTTTTACCAAAGCGTTTTCGTGCGGTGACAAAAAAGCGGTGGTCTACTTCAGCACAGAAGCATGGGCAAAGATGGTTATGCTCATCAAGGAGTTCGATAAAGAGGTCGCATGGCATGGCGTTGCACGCCGAGTCGAAGACGAATCGCTCGACGAATATGTCATCGACGATATCGTTGTCTACCCGCAGGAAGTAACCGGTTCAACAGTCGAGATGGATACAGAGAAGTACGCTCTGTGGATTCAGGAAAACATTGAAGATGAACGCTTCAATCACATCTATATGCAGGGGCACTCCCATGTAAATATGGGTACGTCGCCATCATCCGTTGACCTCAACCATCAAGAGGAAATTCTTGGGATGCTTGGCGATGACGACTTCTACATCTTTATGATTTGGAACAAGTCGCTTGCAAGTACAAACAAAATCTATGACCTCAAGAAGAATGTGATGTTCGAAGATAAAGACATCACAGTCAAGATTGTCGGTCAGAACGAAGGTCTCGATGAGTTCATCAAGAACGCGAAGGATATGGTAAAGTCCAAGCCCTATGTGTATGGCGGTCAGAACGGATACGGCGGTTACTACAATCAGGGATACAGAGGCGCTCCGGCTGGTGCTCCGTACAATCCGCTTGCAGGCAAGACTGACGATAAGAAGGACGAGAAAAAGGACGACAAAAAAGACAAGTCATCTGGGAAGAAGGACGAGGACGAGAAACCCAGAACCAGAATCGGTGCCGGTTGGCATGGACGAAATGCCTGTCAAGAAACGATGCAGGGCTGGGAGGATGAAGAGGACTACGACCCTTATACATACTTAGGAGGTAAGTAATATGGCGATTGACCTGTCAAAGAGCTATGAATATTTTCAGCCTGAGAAGGTTGATTGTAGAATCCATATCGTCGGGTGTGGGTCTGTCGGTGCGACGATTGCGGAACTGTTGGTTCGCTTGGGTCTCACGAACATCGCACTGTGGGACATGGATACAGTAAGCCCGCACAATCTGGCAAATCAGATTTTCCGACAGCAGGACATCGGGCGCTCTAAGGTCGAGGCACTGGCAGATATCCTTTTCGATATCAATCCCGATGTCAAGGACAGTCTGAAACTGTACAAGGATGGGTGGAACGGGCAGCAGATGTCTGGCTATGTGTTCTTGTGCGTTGACAACATCGAGCTGAGAAAACAGATTGTCGAAAAACATTTCGACAATCCGTATGTAAAGGCGATGTTTGACTTCAGAACCTTGCTGGAGGCAGGTCAGCACTATGCTGCTGATTGGTCTGACTACAAGATGAAGAAAGACTTCCTCAATTCCATGAACTTTACGCACGATGAAGCGGCGGAAGAAACTCCCGTTTCAGCCTGCGGCATTACGCTTGGCGTTGTAACCACGGTCAGAGCGATTTGTGCTTTGGGAGTGAGTAACTTCGTCAAGTACATCAGGGGCAAGGGCTTAAACAAGCTGATTATCTGCGACGCATTCCAGCCGCTGCTGGATGCGTTTTAATTTTCAAAAAGAACGAAGGGAGGGGTAAGGTATGGACACGACCGTTGGTGCCCTCAAAGTTGGTACACAACTTGTGATGGGTAAGTACGGTGTGGACAAAGACAGCCCGCACCCGATTGTTTGGCTGAAAGGTAATCCAAACTGTGATTTTATCACAGAAAAAGCTATCGACTACCTGTGCTTCGATGCGGCGGAAGAGACTGGGCATTATAGGCGTGTTAATAATGCGAAGTATCCAGTGTCCAATCTGTTTTCGTTCTTGAACAGTGACCAGATGATGTGGTATCACGCAATGCACGATAATGATTCTTCGCCCGGTGCCTTTGTGAGGTATAGTTATGCTCGCTATGAAGACCATTACGGGTTTCTGTATTTCTTTGAAGACCACGAGATTGCTTCTTTGGTTAGGAAAGAGTATGTGGTCGGAGAGAACCGAGTGTCTTCGTTGATTCGCCTACCATCAATTGCAGACATTTTTAGCCTCCAAGATGGGCGGCGCTTTGACTTATTCAAAAGAAAAGGCATTCGTCCGAATCCGACAGCCGACTTGTTCGACCTGAAAGCTCGTTATGCAGGGCTTGATTCAGACCGTGGATTTATGAGCTTTTGGCTGTTAGACGATGTTGAGACCGAAAGAGCGGCGATTTCGAATCGTTCTGGTGTGTTAAACAGGCTGACAGCATCAAGCTGTTCCGGGGTAAGACCGGTGTGCACGTTGAGCCCTGACACGATTGTCGAACAACGAGAGGACGGCGTGTTTTTCATCAAGCCATTCACAACTCAAAATGTCTTTACGGACGAAGAACTGTTTGAATTATTAGGTATGGCGCAGCCTTAATGCGCCACAGACTGTAACGGATTTTCTCGTAAGAGAGCTTTACGCCAAAGGCTAAAGTAACAAATTGTCGGGAGGATGACCCCCGGAGGATGACGCGGCGAAACCCTGAAAGCAAACCGGCTGCCACGGGTCGGCAGCATTGCGCCACAAAACCAACCAAATGTCAAGCACTTCTCGCCAATTCTTCGATACATGGGCGAAATGTACTAACATCAGACTCATGCTTTCAGTCGCAATGAAATCAAAGAAAAAAAATCTCGCATCTTGCAAGAGCTCGCACCACCTCCCACAGAGACGACGTAGTCTTCAGACTTAGGAATTCTGGGAAGCAGCAGACATATGTAGGTTACAGTTAGTTATTGGACAAGGAGGGGAAGAAATGGTCTATATCACTGTTAGGCAGTCACCGATTTATCATCAGATGACACTGGAAGAGTACCTGTTTCAAAGCTATCAGACACCTCCGGTTGTCAATGCCAATATTGCAAACACAAGAACATACGAGGTCGAAAATGTCAGTGAACATTTTTCCAGCAAGATTGGTGTTGAAGCTTTAATCGGAAAACTCATGCGATTTAATAACGATACAGCAGAGCTTCGTGCAAAGGAGCGGAGCGAGTTGTATGAGACCTTTTACATCCCAAAGAAATCTGGTGGTCTTCGTAGAATCGATGCGCCAAAGGCAGAGCTGATGGACGCCCTGAGAAGACTCAAAACGATTTTCGAGGATGATTTCCATGCACTCTATCATACTGCCGCGTTTGCTTATGTAAAGAAGCGGAGTACAGTCGATGCGGTTAAGCGTCACCAGAAGAACAGCAGCAAATGGTTCGCAAAGCTTGACCTGCACGACTTTTTTGGCAGCACAACATTGGATTATGCCATCTCAATGTTCTCGATGGTTTTTCCTTTTAGTGAGATTGTTAAAGAGCCACAGGGCGAGGCAGCATTGCGGACAGCTATGTCGTTAGCGTTCTTAAATGGCGGGCTACCGCAAGGTACCCCAATTTCACCGCTTATCACAAACGTAATGATGATTCCGGTTGATTTCAAACTGTCGAATACGCTCCGTAATTTTGAAAAACAGAGCTTCATTTATACCAGATATGCGGATGACTTCATCATTTCATCCAAGTATGATTTTGATGTTCGTTCTGTTGAAGAGCTGGTAGTAAGTACATTGAACAGCTTTGGTGCCCCGTTCACAATCAATGCAAGCAAGACTCGGTATGGTTCATCAGCGGGGCGCAACTGGAATCTTGGCGTTATGCTGAATAAGGACAACGAGATTACGGTCGGTCATAAAAAGAAAAAGCAGTTCCAGTCAATGCTGTACAATTACATCACAGATAAGAACAATGGTGTCGCTTGGGAACGGAATGATGTACAGGTAATGTATGGTCTGCATAGCTATTATCGTATGGTCGAAAAAGAGACCATCGACGCAATTGTAGCTTACATCAACAAGAAAATGAATGTGGATGTAATTCGCATGATGAAGGACGACCTGCGGTAACGTCTATAAATAACCCGCAATCCTGTAATGCATAATTGCGAAAGCAATGCTTATCGCCAAAGGCATAAGTAACAACTTGATAGGGAGGAAAACCTCCCCGGAGGCGCATTCACCTGCAGACTCAAGTCATCCTTCGAGGCTGCGAACCACACGGTGAGCAGCCCGAATCACTTGAATCCATTGTGGCACAATGGATTCAACGAGACGACCAAAAGATGTCGCACGCCAGTCACTGGGTGCCGGAGCTCCTCCTCGTAGGGAGCTACCTCCATGTAGATTACAGGATAATCAAATTATCATTTGCAGTGAATAACATTTCGTAAGGAATGTGCTTCACGCCAAAGGCTGAAGTATCACTTTGCTGGACAGCACAATTCCCCGCCCGCAGCCTGCTGCGAAGGCGCCTAAGCTCGCTGTACAGCTCATTAAAACTATTCTGGATGTCTTGTCATCTCCATCCGATGAGCGACCATCGAACCCATTGTCTCCCAATGATTTCATCATCGCCGCTTGGGATTTGAACTCGCTTTCAGCTCATCTAAATCCCGTCGTTACAGGAGATAAACGAAGAGACCAGAACAGAATATACATATGGACTGCAGATGAGAAAGGAACTGAGCATGATTTATGTCACTGGAGATACACACGCAAACATTGATATTGCCAAGCTTAATACAACAAAGTTCCCACAACAAAAGGAATTGACGAAGAATGATTTCGTAATCATATGTGGCGATTTTGGACTCTGCTGGGACGGTTCGCATCGAGAGATGTGGTGGCAAGACTGGCTGACAGCGAAAAACTTTACGACACTTTGGATTGATGGCAACCATGAGAACTTTGATATGCTCTACCAGTTCCCGCTGATTGACAAATTTGGCGGAAAGGTGCGTGAAATCGCTCCTGACATCTATCATCTGGACAGAGGGCAGGTGCTCACGATTGATGGAAAGAAAATCTTCTGCATGGGCGGTGCTCGCTCTGTTGATAAAGAGTATCGCGTGGAACATATCTCATGGTGGAAAGAGGAAATGCCGTCCAGAGAAGAAATGGAACGAGCGATTGCAGCGCTCGAAGAAAATAATTGGCGAGTTGACTATGTAATTACACATTGTGCGCCAAGGAGTGTTCAGACTCTGCTCGCAAGCTGGTACGAGAACGACCCGATGGTCAGCTTTTTGGATAGGGTTTGTTCCGACCTCACATTCAAGCGGTGGTTCTTTGGACATTATCATGTGGACAAGCAGGTCAATGAGCAGTTTATTGCTCTGTATAATAAAGTAATCCCGATGGAGTGGTAAGCCTAACGGTAAGGCAGCGGTTTGCTAAACCGTGAGTAATCCGAAAGGATGTGCAGGTTCAAGTCCTGTCCACTCCGCCAAGGGGTGTGGTGCAATGGCTAACATAGCGGTCTCCAAAACCGTCAGATGGTGGTTCGAATCCATTCACCCCTGCCAGTTGTTGGGTAGCTCCCAACTGATGTGAGAGATTATCGGCTTACCTCACAAAGAATGAAAATGCTTGCTGAAAACTGCGCTTGTCTTGATGCGTCAAGACCGGTTTGACCTGACGGAATAGGGGCTACGACTTTTCGGAGCGTAGTTGCCGGTAGCGTGTGACAATCTAAGCGAGAAGCCGACCATGCGGTGTTGGTGTTCAACGGTTAGCACTCCGGTCTTCCAAACCGGTGGTGCCAGTTCGAGTCTGGTACGCCGCTCCAAGTAAGAAACCATTAAATTATGCGCTAAAGGAAATGCCTTTGCGACACGCCAGAGCCTGCTCTGGAAGTCGGTTACAGGTTGGTTTGGCGGGACGCCGCTGCATGAGCCTGCATATAGGGGTATCGCCAAGCGGTCTAAGGCATGGGACTTTGACTCCCAGATTCGCAGGTTCAAATCCTGCTACCCCTGCCAAAATCATCTTCGGTATTAGAGCTTGTTTTCTATCCCTGCAATCCCTTATGCCACGATGATTTATCCATGATTCTCCTTTCACGCTATTAAAACTGCCATCATAGTGAGTTTGTATTGGTGGTGTTACTGACATCGCCATAGTTTCAGGATGGCATCTATGCTGGAATAGCTCAACTGGTAGAGTAACGCTTTCGTACAGCGTGGGTTCTCGGTTCGACTCCGAGTTCCAGCTCCATCTGCTCTGTTGGTCATGCTTACGTTTGTACGGTTAGTTCATCACTCAACTGTTATCTCTGTAAGAGACACAGCCGGGTGCACACGGAGTCCTACGGGCGCAGGGCGTATCTATGCTGATGTAGCTCAGTCGGTAGAGCGGCACCGGAAATGCGAGTCGCTGGTTCAAGTCCAGCCATCAGCAGCCTTTTAGCTAAAAGCTGACACCTCGGAAAGACGAGGGTGCACGCTGGTGTAGCGTAACTTGGTAGCGCAAGTGATTTGTACTCACTGGGTTGCGGGTTCGAGTCCTGTCACCAGCTCCAACGGACTGACATATCCGTTTTCCTTTCTGCCCCGGCACGCACTGCTAAGCATTGATGGCGATGCTTATGGTGAGGATGGTTCGAACCCATCAGTAGTGCGTGTGTGTTCGGAAACAAAACCATTATATCTGGGTGTAGCACAGATGGTAGTGCGCTTGCTTTGGGAGCAAGATGTCGGGGGTTCGAGTCCTCTCACCCAGACCAATTTCATAGAGGAGGGTTGCCATGTATCTGTATCACGGTACTCCGGCAGATTTCGATGTACCAACCCTGAGCAAGTGTAAGCCGCACCGAGATTTCGGATGCGGCTTCTATCTTGCCCCAAATTATTTCGATGCCTTGCCGATGGCAATCAAAAACTCTCGGTTTGGGTATGTCCAAACATATTTGCTTACAGACTTGGATGGGCTTTCCGTTCTGGAGTTTGATGAAAGGTCTGAGGATTGGCTCCGGTTCGTGGTTTCTTCAAGGCTCGGCACCGCTCCAAATGTCGATTTGGTAATCGGATATATGGCTGGCGGAGGAAGTAACCTGCAAAGTAAATTTACAAAGCTGAGAAATAGCAACGTGTCGATTGACACGGCAGTTACAACGATGCGAAAAGAGTTAACCAACACGCAGCTTGGTGTGCAATATGCGTTCCTGACAGAGAAAGCATTATCCAAGCTCGTTAGAGTCTCAACTGAAACAGTGGAAACGGAGGATTGAAACATGACAAGAAGCGAGTTCCTTGACAATATCACTGAGTGGTATGAACTGAAAGATTTCTGCAATGACTTTGACTGTGATGTCTGTGAGGACATCTATGACGATGATGATTACGATGACTGCGTTGAAGAAGATATCCGCGACGCCATCGCCGACTATGGTTGGAGAGATATCCGAGATTTCCTTGGGAACCTACCAAGCGGGTACGATTACTACCGCCGCAACAGCACCCTTGATTATGACGGTCTCGGCGACGATGACTTCGAAGACTATAAGGAGGATGTCCTCGAATGGGGCGATGATTACGGCGTATGGGAAGACGAGGAAGAGGAAGAGTACGCCGAGGACGATGATTTCCTCGATTCTCTGGAAGAGCCTGATGAAGAAGAGGGCGTTGAGGAGGAAGACTTCTCTGTCGGAGACCTCATTGGTATGTGCGGCGTAGTGTTTGTCGCTATCCAGAATGATGAGGCAGAGAAGCAAAAAGAAGACGATGAAGCATTCGCCCAGCTTTTGAGCATGGATGGGCGGAGAATTGCAACCTAAGACATAAGCGGCTATCCGCTATGATATAGACCGCTTTGAAGATTGACTACATACATATGTCTCAGCAAACGTGTAGTATCTTCTCGCTTAAAGCAGAAGAAAGGATTAGGGTTCTTCATTTTTAGCCTCGCATTTCCGAGGTTATAATTTTTATTCGGCGAATAAAAATTATAACCCGGAAATTGCTTGCTAAAAATGTCACTCTGTGCACATGGGGCTCTTACAGCAATCACGCCCCATGCGGAAAGCGGTCGGCAAGCTGAGAACGGAGGCGAGTTCAATGACAGATAAGAATAAGCGCAAACTTCAAGCGAAGAAAGCACGCAGCTTCTGGACTTGTGCTCGTCCCGTTACTCAGATTGTTCCAAACAAACGAGCCTACAATCGTAAACGTGAGAAGGACATTCGTTGTAAGCATAAGGAGGGCGAGCAAGAATGAGATATCAGAGTACACCGGAAAAAGAGTTTGATGGTGACATTATCATTACAGACCCCTGCTACATCATTCGCAATGAAAACGAGATAACTGAGAACGACTGGCACTATTGTGAGTGCGGCGAGTATATGGAGCGACTGGGGATTAAGAATTATCTGACCCATG
>OLQV01003216.1_pt1 | contig 9961 bp, 9 predicted proteins | sample 1672371 | NCBI WGS metagenome assembly OLQV01 (sample SAMEA3136676, study PRJEB25190) | human gut metagenome
GCCGGGCCGTTCACCAGCAGCTTGCCCGCCACGTTCGGGTTGTTGAAGGCGATATGCAGGCGCTGGCCGTCCAGCGAAATATACAGGCAGTTGATGACGTTGCGGATGATTTCGCCGAACGCCAGCGTGACGATGGCAAGGTAGTCGCCGCGCAGACGCAGCACCGGGATGCCAATCAGCACACCCGCAATCGCCGCGCATACGCCGCCCGCCAGCATGGCCAGCACGAGGCGCATCGTCTCATTTTCCATCTGGAAGGCGTTCAGCAGCCAGCCAGACATGATGATGCCGGAGAAAGCGCCGACGCTCATGAAGCCCGCGTGACCCAGCGACAGTTCGCCGGAGATGCCGACCGTCAGGTTCAGCGAAACCGCCATGACGATGTAGACGCAAATCGGGATGAGCTGCCCCTTCAGGGAGCGGCTGATGGTGACGCCCGGAATCATCTTGCTCAACGCCATCTGCGTAAAGACGAACGCGATGATGACGATGGCGTAGGTGATCAAGTTGTTCAGAAAGCCTTTTGTCGACTTTTTCATCGTTTTCTTCATCCCGTTACACCTTCTCCCGCATCGGCTTGCCCAGCAGCCCCGTCGGCTTGACCAGCAGCACGATAATCAGCACGGCGAACACCAGCGCGTCGCCCAGCTCCATGGACACATACGCCTTGCCGAGAATCTCAATGATGCCCAGCAGCAGGCCGCCCAGCAGCGCGCCGGGAATTGATCCGATGCCGCCGAAGACAGCCGCCGTGAACGCCTTGATGCCCGGCATGGAACCCGTCGTGGGCATCAGCGTGTGGTAGGTGGAGCAGAGCAGCACGCCCGCAATCGCCGCCAGCGCGCTGCCGATGGCGAAGGTCAGGGAAATCGTCGCGTTCACCTTGATGCCCATCAGTTCCGCTGCGCTGCGGTCTTCGCTGACGGCGCGCATCGCCTTGCCCATCTTCGTGTGGGAGGTGAAGAACGTGAGCACCAGCATGATGATGATGTTCGCAAGGACGGTCACGATTGTTTCGCCGGTCAGAATCAGCTGCCCGTCAAACAGGCTGATGGACGGGATGCTGACGAAGGACGGGAACGACATGGGGTTCGGGCCGAACACCAGCAGCGCCAGGTTTTGCAGCAGGTAGCTCACGCCGATGGCGGTAATCAGCACGGCAAGGCTCGTTGCCTGACGCAGCGGCTTGTACGCCAGGCGCTCGATGACCATGCCCAGCACCGTGCAGACAATCATGGCAATCAGCACGCCAAGCAGCGGGGACATGCCCCAGTACTGCGTGGCACAGAAGGCAATGTACGCGCCAATCATGATGACGTCGCCGTGCGCGAAGTTCAGCATCTTGGCAATGCCGTAGACCATCGAGTAGCCCAAGGCGATGATGGCATACACGCTGCCAAGGCTGATGCCGTTGATGAGGTAAGAGAAGAACTGAAGCATCCTGCCTGCACCTCCAAATGACTGAAATCTGCGGGAAAAGCATTTTCCCTTGAAAGACAGCAAGGCAATCAGCAGCAGTCCGTGTGCACCCTTGCACCAACTGTTGCTGATTACCTTCTGTCTGCATCTGCCGGATACTATTTCCAGATTCACCTGCGCCATCTGCTTGCGCCTTTTCCCTTCTGGCGTCCGCTCATTCCACTTAGCGTAGCGCTGCTACGCTGCGTTTCATTCACGTTAGCCAGAATGAAAAATTCGCGGCGCATCTTGGCGCATTCTTATCTGGAAATAGTATAATTTCTGCATCACACGAAAAATCCCCCTGCGCATACGCTGATGCGGGGGAGGTGAGGCGGCGTGAGCAGCATGTGCTATCAGACGCTCAGCTTCGTGGAATGTCTGGAAATTCTGCGGCAGGCGAAGGCAGTCCACGCGGCGTTCTTTGACGGTCACGCGCCGTATGTTGTGCCGATGGGGTTCGAGTGGTTTGTGAACGGGATGCAGCCGGTCGTTTGCCTGATGATGCCGAAGGAGGGCCGCAAGGCGGAGGCATTATCCGTCTGCACGCGGGTGTGTCTGGAGTTTGAAGCGCCGGATGCGGCGGCGATACAGGTTGTTCTGGTGGAAGGAAAAGCCGTCCCCCTGCACGAGGAGGACGGCGCAATGGTCTATGCGATTCCGGTGGAAACCATGTCGGGGCGGCGCTATTTTTTGCCTGATGACTGAGCCGGGAAAGTCAGCGTGATGGTCGTACCCTCGCCCAGCGCGCTCTGCATGGCAATCTGCGCGTGATGCACCTGCGCGCCGTGCTTGACGATGGACAGCCCCAGTCCCGTGCCGCCGGTCTGCTTGCTGCGGCTCTTGTCCACGCGGTAGAAGCGCTCGAATACGCGCTGCTGATCCTCCGGCGCAATACCTACGCCGTTGTCCGCGACAGTCACGACGGCGCGTCCGTCCGCCATTTCTGCCCGCGCCCGGACGTATCCGCCCGCGTGGTTGTACTTGATGCCGTTTTCCAGCAGGTTCGTCAGCATCTCTTCCAGCAGGGCGTGGTCGCCGGAAATCAGCACAGGGCCATTTCCGCTGGCGCTGATGCTTACCTGCGCATTCTGCGCGGCGGGCGTCAGCTTCTGGACGCAGTGCTGAATCAGCGCGGTCAAATCGACGGGGGTCACTTCGCCGCGCACACCCTCGTCAAGGCGCGACAGGCGGATGATGTCCTCAATCAGCGTCAGCAGGCGGCGGCTTTCGGCGAGAATCTTCCGCCCGAATTCCGTCGCGTCCTCCGGCTTCTGCAGCATCCCGGAGGACAGCAGCTCCGCGTAGCCACTGATGGTGGTCAGCGGGGTGCGCAGCTCGTGGCTGACGTTGGCGGAGAATTGCCGGCGGCTTGCTTCAGCGGCCTGTGCGGCGGTGACGTCCTGCATCAGCAGCGCCGTGCCGCCGCCTTCGACATGGCTGCGGGAGAGGTGGATGGTCATGCCGTTCAATTGCATCGCGCATTCCGTACCCTGCCCGTCCAAAAGGCGGAGCAGCGCCTCGTCGCGGCTGACGGCAATCATCGGCTGTCCAACCGGGTCATTGGTGATGCAGAACATTGCCCGCGCCGCGTTGTTCATCGTCAGCACATGCCGCTTCTCGTCGAGGATGACGAAGCCCTCCTTCATGCCGCCGAGGACGGTATCCAGTTCATGCCGCTGGGCGGTCAGGGACGCCATCTGGTCGGCAATGCGGGCGTTTTGCTGTGCCATGCGGCGAAGCATGGGCGAAAGCTCCTCGTAAACGTCGCTTTCCAGCGGCTGGTCAAGGTTGACCTCGTTCATGGGGGCGGCAAGGCGCTTCGCCAGCGGGCGGGAAAACGCCATCGCCGCGCCGAAGCAAAGCACCGCGCCCAGCAGCAGATACCCCAGTAAATCGCGCACCTGCCGCAGCATTCCGCGCTGCGTGCCCGAAACGCGGATGACACGCCCATCCGCCAGCCGTTTGGCGTAATACAGGCTCGTTTGCCCAAGGGTCGCGCTGCTGCGGGCGGTGAACGCCTCGCCGTTTTCGCGCGCCTGCTGAAATTCCTCGCGCCCGGTGTGGCTCTCCAAGCGGGACGCATCCACTTCGCTGTCATACAGCACCGTGCCGTCCGTATCCAGATACGTTACGCGCTGGGTGAATACGCTCCCTTGCAGCAGGGAAACCGGGTCATCCGACGCCTCAAGGTAGGCGGACAACTGCGCCGCCTGCTGCCGGAGCTGCTCGCGGTTGTCGGCGGTCGTCTGGAAGTACATGCCCGCGAATACCAGCACGCACATCAGCAGAAGGGTCAGCAGGGTTACGCCCGACAGCGTCAGGCGCAGACGGGAAGAAAGGCGGTTTTTCATCAGCCTTCACCTGCTTCCGGATGTTCGTCCATGCGGTAGCCGACGTTGCGGATGGTGGCAATCAGCCGCCCGCTGTCGCCGAGCTTCTGCCGCAGGGTGCGGACGTGAACGTCAATCGTGCGCGTGTCGCCGGAGTAGGCGATGCCCCACACGTCGTCCAGGAGCACTTCGCGTGTGACAGCTTTGCCCGCGTGCGCCATCAGGAACGCCAGCAGCTCAAACTCCATGTGCGTCAGGGCGATTTCCTGTCCGCCCGCGGTGACGCGGTGGCTTTCGCGGTCAAGCGTCACGTCGCCCAGCGTCATGACGGCGGAGGGCGTCTCCTCCTGCGTCCGCCGCAGCAGCGCACGCACGCGCGCCAGCAGTTCCATCACACCGAACGGCTTCGTCAGGTAATCGTCCGCGCCGCAGTCCAGTCCCTTCACCTTGTCCATTTCCGCGTCGCGCGCGGTGACGAGAATCACGGGCACGCGGCGGGTGCGTGCGTCGCGGCGCAGGAAGCGCAGCAGGGACAAGCCGTCCTCACCCGGCAGCATCACGTCCAGCAGCACGCAGTCCGGCACGGCCTTTTCCAGCGCCTGACGGAACGCGGTCGGCGTCTCGTACCCTTCCGCCTCATAGCCCGACTGACGCAGCGCGTACAGCTCCAGCTCGCGAACGCCGTGATCGTCTTCGACAACGAAGATCATTTCAGCTCTTCTCCTTTATACAGCCCGGTGATGGCGTACACCACCCATTCGGCAATGTTGACCGCGTGGTCGCCGATGCGCTCCAGATACTTGGCAATCATCAGCAGGTCAAGGCATTCCTCCGTCCGATCGGGATGCCTGCGAAGCCCGGCAATCAAGTCCGCCTTCACGTCGTTGAACAGCGCGTCCACAATGTCGTCGGACAATTCCACCTGCTGCGCCAGCTCAATATCCTTATGGACGTACGCGTCAATCGCGCGGTGCACCATCGAAATCGCCGCCTGCGCCATTGACGCGAAATGCTCCGGGCGCGGACTGCGCAGATGCCCCATCGTCGCAATTTCACAGATGTCGCTCGCCTGATCGCCGATGCGCTCCATGTCGGTAATCATTTTCAGCGCCGCGGAAATCTGGCGCAGGTCGCGCGCCACCGGCTGCTGCTCCAGCAGCAGCTTGAGGCAGGCGCTCTCAATGCTGTGCTCCTTCTGGTCGATTTCCTTGTCTCCCTGCATGGTGCGCTTTGCCAGCTCGGCATCGCGCGTGCGCAGTGCTTGTACGGCGTACTGAATTGCCGCCTCGCACAGGGCCCCCATTGCAATCAGCTCGTCGTGCAGAGCCGTCAACTGCTTGTCATATTTGGTTCGCATAGTCGTCCTCCCATTAACCGAATCTGCCGGTGATATAGTTCTCGGTGCGCTGATCCTTCGGCATCGAGAACAGCTCAGAGGTCTCGTTAAACTCCACCACTTCGCCCAGCAGGAAAAATGCCGTCTTGTCCGAAACACGGGTTGCCTGCTGCATGTTATGCGTGACCATGACAATGGTGTAATCCTGCTTGAGATCCTGCACCAGATCCTCCACCTTCATCGTGGAAATCGGGTCCAGCGCCGATGTCGGCTCGTCCATCAGCAGCACTTCCGGCTCGATGGCGAGCGCGCGCGCAATGCACAGTCTCTGCTGCTGTCCGCCGGACATGCCCAGTGCGCTCTTGTCCAGTCTGTCCTTGACCTCGTCCCAGATTGCCGCACTGCGCAGGCTTTTTTCGACGATTTCATCCAGCACGGCCTTTTTGTGAATGCCGTGGGTGCGCGGGCCGAACGCGATGTTGTCATAAATGCTCATCGGGAACGGATTCGGCTTCTGGAACACCATGCCGACGCGGCGGCGCAGCACATTGACGTCCATATTGCCAAAAATGTCCTCGCCGTCCAGCAAAACCGTGCCGTCAATCTTACAGCCCTCAACCAGATCGTTCATGCGGTTGAGCGTCTTGAGCAGCGTCGATTTGCCGCAGCCGGACGGGCCGATAAACGCGGTGATTTCCTTTTCCGGCAGCTCCAGATTGATGTCCTTGAGGGCGTGGAACTGTCCGTAGTGCAGATTCAAGTCCTGAATTTTATATTTCATATGCATACTCATAAATTGGTATCCTCTTACTTTTTCGTCAGCTTCCGTGCGATGAGCGCGGAGATGGTGTTCATTGCCAAAACAATCAGCAGCAGCACAACAGCCGTTGCATACGCCTGATCCGTGTGCAGACCCTCACTGGACAGGCAGTACATGTGTACCGCCAAGGTACGGCCGGAAGAAAACAGACCGGTTGCCATATCCGTCGCGGTGCCTGCGGTGTAAATCAGTGCGGCGGTCTCGCCGACGATGCGGCCGACTGCCAGAATGATGCCTGCCAGAATGCCCGGCATCGCGGACGGCAGCACAATGCGGAACACCGTGCGCAGTCTGCCCGCGCCCAGTCCGAAGCTCGCCTCGCGGTACATATCCGGCACAGCGAGCAGGGCTTCCTCCGTGCTTCGCATGATGAGCGGCAGCACCATGATGGACAGCGTCATCGCGCCGGACAGCAGCGACAGCTTCCAGTGCAGCTGGGTGACAAAGAACAGCATACCGAACAGGCCGTACACAATGGACGGGATGCCGGACAGGGTCTCTGCGGTCAGGCGCATCAGACCCACCAGCTTGTTGCCCTTCTTTGCGTACTCTACCAGATAGACCGCGGTGAACACGCTGATCGGAATGGCGATGAGCAGCGACAGCAGCGTCATCTCCACAGTCGTGATGATGGACGGCAGCATCGAGCAGTTGGTAGAATTATACGTCCACGAGAACAGATCCGGCGTCAGATACGGAATGCCCTTGACGAGAATATAGCCAATCAGGAATGCGAGCACCGCAAACGTGAAGATGGCTGCGCCGTACACGAGCAGGCGCAAAATCAGCGAGTGAATGGTCTGTGTCGGCTTGGGAGAAGAATCTCTGCGGTCTGTGCGCTGCCGCGGCATTTCCAAGGCTTTGCTTCCGGTCATATCTTCTCACCTCTCTTTTTGATGATTGCGAACGAAATGTTGATAATCAGAATAAAGACAAACAGCACCACGCCGGTTGCAATCAATGCCTGTCGATGCAGACCGGTTGCGTAGCCCATTTCCAACACGATGTTTGCGGTCATCGTGCGCACGCCGCGCAGAATGCTGGTCGGGATGCGCGCCTGATTGCCCGCTACCATGATAACCGCCATGGTCTCACCGATGGCTCTGCCGATGCCGAGCACGGCAGCCGCCAGAATGCCGGATTTTGCCGCCGGAAGCACTGCGAAGAACGTCGCGTGCTCATGCGTGGAGCCGAGCGCCAGTGCGCCCTCATAGTAGCTGTTTGGAACCGCGTTGAGTGCAGATTCACTCAGATTGATGATGGTCGGCAAAATCATGATGCCGAGCAGCACAGCGGCGGTCAGCATGCTGACGCCGGTGCAGCCGTGCAGGTTGCGCGCGAGCGGAACCATGACGACCAGACCAAAGAAGCCGTAAATAATGGACGGGATGCCTGCCATCAGCTGCACCAGCGGCTCCAGCGCCTTATGCAGCTTTTCCGGACAGAAGCGGGACAGATAGATCGCCGTGAGCAGGCCAATCGGCAGACCGATGACAACCGCGCCCGCGGTGACGCACAAGCTGCCGATAATCATCGGCAGAATGCCGTAGCTTGCCGGCTGGTTTTTCGGGGACCAGTCCGTGCCGAACAGGAATTGCACCGCACCGATTTCCTTGATTGCCGGAATGCCGTTGGCAAACAGGAATACACAGATCAGCGCGACGGCGACAATGGACATGCATGCGCACAGGGCGAACAGCCACGACATGCCGCGCTCCATGATTTTTTGTCGTTTTACCATACAAATGAAACCTTCTTTGTTTGAATTCATCGGTTTTACAGCAAGCAACCTCCCGTCGTTTGACGGACGGAAGGCTGCTGTGTCTTGTGCTGCTTGTTTGTTTACTGTACGTCAGCCCAGTCGGTGATCTCGCCGGTAAAGATGCCCTTTACCTGATCCGAGGTCAGATTCTCAATGCCGTTGCTCGGATTGACGATGACTGCAATGCCGTCCAGAGCGATTTCGGTCGGGGTCAGGTTCTGCTTCTCCTCATCGGTCAGGTCGCGGGATGCCATGCCGATGTCGCAGGTGCCCTCGCTTGCGCTGGTCATGCCGGTGGTGGAGTCGGACTCCTGTACGGTTACCTTGACGTTTTTGTTGACGCCCTCATATGCTTCCTTCAGCTTTTCCATAACCGGCGTGACAGAGGAAGAACCGGCAACCGTGACATCTCCGGAAGCGCTGCCTGCCTGATATGCCTGTGCCTTGTCATCTACCGGAATGTAGCCGTTGTCGGAGATGATTTTCTGGCCGTCTGCGGACAGGATGTAGTTGAGGAAATCCTGTGCTGCTGCGCTCAGGTCGCTCTTGGTAGCAACGTTGAACGGACGGGAAATCTTGTACGAGCCGTTGAGCACGTTTTCGGTGGTTGCCTCTGCGCCGTCAATCTTGACTGCCTTGACGGAGTCGCTCATCGAGCCGAGAGATGCATAACCGATGGCGTTCTCATCGCCCTGTACATTCTGCATCATAACTTCGGTCTGGTTTGCAATGATTGCATCCGAGGTGGTGTTGTCGGTCTTGTTACCGCTTGCGTCCTTGGTCTCAATGCCAAACAGCTCGATGAATGCGCCGCGGGTGCCGGAGCCGTCCTCACGGGATACTACATCAATGGCGCCGCTTGCGGTGCTGCCTGCTGCGGAGCTGTCGGAATCGGTCTTGCTGTCGTTTGCGGAGGAATTGCCGCAGCCTGCCAGTGCGCCCATCAGCAGCATACCTGCCAGGGACATTGCGCCGAAACGCTTGATTTTGTTCATTGCTTTCATAATCGAAGTCCTTTCATTCGTGTCATAGATTGTTTTCTTTCAACAGCCTCTATTCTACGCATTGCGTGTAAACTCCGCGCCAGTCAAGCGGTAAAATATTCGTAAATCCCAATTTCTTTCGTAAAATAAATGTCTGCTATGTAAGATATGTTAAGATTTTTGTATGCAAGACAAAAATCCCCGTCCGCCGGTGATTCCGGCGAGCGGGGATTCCAGCTTCACTTTTTCGCAGCTGCCTTCTGTTCGCGGGCATAGGCCTGCTGGAAGAAGGTCTCCTGTGCGTTGAGCTTGGGCTGATCGTTGCGGTTTCTGCGATAGACACCGTCCGAGCAGAGATTCCACGCCTGACAGTTATCGCGCAGCATCACATCAAATGCGGACAGAATTTCCTCCTGCAAAGCCTCGTCGCGAATCGGTGCGGCAACCTCCACGCGGCGCAGGGTGTTGCGCGTCATAAAGTCCGCGGACGCAATGTAAATCTTGCGCTGTTTTTCCGTGCCGAAGATATAAATGCGCGAGTGCTCCAAAAATCTGCCGACAATGCTGACGATGCGGATGTTCTCGGTCTTGCCCGGCACGCCCGGAATCAGGCAGCAGATGCCGCGCACAACCATCTCAATCTTGACGCCCGCCTGCGATGCCGCCATGAGCGCATCTATAATTTTCTTGTCGGTCAGCGAGTTGATTTTGACGCCGATATACGCTTCCTCTCCGCGCTTGGCAAGGGCAATCTGTTCGTCAATCATCTCCAGCACGCGGTTTTGCAGGCAGTGCGGCGCAACGAGCAGCGGGCCGCTCTTTTTGAGCGTCTCGCCCATCGCCAGCGCCTGAAATACCTGTGCGGCGTTGCGTCCGATTTCCTGATCGTGCGTCAGCACGGAATAGTCCGTGTACAGGCGGGCGGTTTTTTCGTTGTAATTGCCCGTGCCGATTTGAGTGTAATACTCCGGCTGTCCGCTCTCTCCCATGCGCGTAATCAGGCACAGCTTGGAGTGCACCTTGTAGCCGTTGAGACCGTAGATGACGGTACAGCCCGCTTCTTCTAGTCTGCGCGACCATTCGATGTTGTTTTCCTCGTCAAAGCGCGCCTTCAGCTCGACGAGAACCAGTACGTCCTTGCCGTTTTCCGCCGCCTCGCACAGCGCCTCGACAACCTGACTGTCCTTTGCCACGCGGTACAGCGTCATCTTGATGGAGACAACCTTCGGGTCGTTTTCCAGAGGGTTGGCATAAATACGGGTGGCTTTG
>OLQV01003217.1_pt1 | contig 9959 bp, 10 predicted proteins | sample 1672371 | NCBI WGS metagenome assembly OLQV01 (sample SAMEA3136676, study PRJEB25190) | human gut metagenome
TTAAAACTGATGCTGGTGATGATAACCCTGCCGCTGCTCCTTGCTGTGTGGCTGGTGAAGTGGTTTGTGGTATTTCTGCATCACTGCTCGGCATGGATTTTCTATCTGTTGGGTAGTGTGCTATTGGCAACGGCAGTGCTTTCGTTCCTGATGCAGCAGTCGCAGGGAATGGAAGCACTTCAAATGATGATCAGTGGATTTGTGATTTTTATGATACCGCAGGTGGTCGGTAGTATGGTGGTTTTTCTGGAACTGGCGGCTACAATGCTTCGGCAGGTATGGTACATATAAGATAATCGCCCCGGATAGCCTGCCTTTGGACCTGCACGAAAAAACAACGCCCTCATAGATAAGAGGATTTGCATCTTCTCGGCTATGAGGGCGTTTCATTCCGCAGGAATGTGAAAGTTATAGGTTGATGGGGATAAGCAGAAGCTAAGCAAGATATGCAGAAAAATGATTATAGCGACTTTTTGATCTAAGATACATGCCAAGTTCCAGCAATCAAAAACGAAGGCTCGCGTAAACCACAGACAGCACCCAGGAAAATTCGAGGGTGCGTCTGCAGCTTATGCGGGCCGTTGTTTTTTGTGCTTTTTACTGCGAAATAATGTTAAATTCCAAGGCTGACAAGAGTAGCCTTTAACTCCTTTGCCATGCGGATAATGACAGTCTGTTCAGTTTCATTACAGTCCAACAGCAAGCGATGAATTTCAGAGTTTGCAGAGGAAGATGAATGTTCAAGACAGTCGAGCAAAAGCTCATCCGCGGAAACGGATAATGTGTTGGCAATTTTGACAAGGACAGAAAGGCTTGGAACCTTTGTGCCATTTTCGATTTGGACAATGTATTCACGACTGCAGTTGACTTTTGCGGCAAGAACTTCTTGCGTCAGATTCGATTTTGAACGGTAGAAGCTGATTCGTTTTCCTAGAGAAGTACGATTTACGGACATATAGTGATCTTCCTTTCAAATGCCCGCATAAGAATACTTTAATTATTTGACTTATGGAGAAATGAATCAAGAGAAACCAAAGAGGCAATTTGCATAGAAGTCAGAATTCTTATTTTTCCCCTCTAGCGGAGATGGCTTCTGAGGCCAAAATGTGAACCAGCAGTTCACATTTTGAGCAACAAGTGAACTGCTGGTTCACAGAAAAAATCATCTGACAAGCGTATAATAGAAGCATGAAATCAAGCTGCGAAAATAAAGTGGGGAAAACGAAATGGAACGGCTGCTGACACTGTATAGCGAAGTTCAGTCAACGGATGTACGGTGGCTGTGGTATCCCTTTATTGCAATCGGAAAAATCACACTGCTGCAGGGTGATCCCGGCGATGGAAAATCCACCATGATGATGAATCTGATTGCAGAACTTTCAACAGGTGGTAAGACGCCGGATGGCTGTAAGATCGGTGCGCCGCAAAAAGTGATTTATCAATGCTCCGAGGATGGCGTTTCAGACACAATTAAGCCCCGTCTGGAACGCTGCGGAGCAGACTGCAAGAAGATTGCTTTCATCAATGAAGAGGTTTATAACGGCCTTACATTGGATGATGAGCGCATCCGCCAGGCAATCATTGAATTCCGGCCGCGATTGGTCGTGATCGATCCGATTCAGGCTTATCTTGGCAGTGATTCCGATTTGCAGATCGCAGGTCGGGCGCGAAAACTGATGCGCCGCCTTGGAATGTGGGCTGCTGGCTACGACTGCGCTATCGTTCTGATTGGACACCTCAACAAAAAAGAAGGCTCCAAAGGGCTGTACCGTAGCCTTGGCAGCATTGATGTTGTGGCAGCAGCACGAAGCGTCCTGCAAGTGGAACGGGATACCGAGAATCCTGATATAAGAATCGTACATCAAATCAAAAACAGCCTTGCACCTACGGCAGAAGACATCCGCTTTTCCATTTCTGCCGACAAGGGCTTTCGGTGGCTGGAGTGCAGACCACAATCCTTTGAAAAACAACAGCCGGATACCGAACCAAAATTTGATACTGAGCAGCAGAAAGCTGTCTACTGGATCAAGCATTTCCTTGAAAAAGGCGATATGAGCGCAAATGAAATTTATTGCCGTCTGGACAACGAGGGAGTCAGCAAACGTGTGGCGCGGATGGTAAAAACAGAAATGGGAATCCACTGCTACCAGAAGAAGCGGAGATGGTATTGGAGTGTACAGCCGGAAGAAGGTGCTGTGAATGGACCGCAAGTATAAGGTAGGCGGCTATGTGAAACTTGCAAAACTGTGGGAACGCTCTAAGGATGCAGCAGTGGCCTATCACAGTTCCTACTATGCTGAAAAGTTCAGGGATGATGCGGATAAAAGGCTGGTCGGTGTCTATATTGACATCACAGGGAATAAGGAAATTTATAAACGCCCGGAAATGGTGCATCTGCTCAAAGATTGCAAAAATGGTTCCGTGAATCTGATTTTCTCGCAGACAAGGGCCTATCTTGCAGCAAATACCTGTGATTTCTGTTTTCTGCTGAAATATCTGTTCGACTTTCCAATGCGGATAGACATTGTTACAGATGATGACGACCAGAGAATCGACACCATTCTTGACGTTGATAGTCAGCGGCAGAGCCTGAAAGATTTGGCTGAAAAATATACATCGATTCGCAGGAAAGATTATCTTGAGTGGAGAATTCGACTGGAACATGAAATGACAAAGGCTGAAAAGAAATGAACGTAGAACATATCCCGGCAAAAGATGTGGACGTGCTGCCGAGTGAAGCAGACTGGCAGAGCCGACATCTGGAATCTGAAAGGCGAAAAGCAGAGATTCGTGACAGAATCCATAAGCAGGCAGAACAGGGCCAGAAAACGGCAAAAGACTACTTTCGTCCGGCAAAACCGACACCGTCGATTTACGACAGCGACCTGAAGCGTGTAGCCGTTTATGCCCGTGTCAGCACTTCCAGCGAAGAACAGATTTCTTCCATTGAAAACCAGACTCTATATTACACCAAAAAGATTGCAGAAACGGAAAACTGGAATTTGCAGGATATTTACAGCGATGAAGGAAAATCGGGTACTTCACTGCGGAAACGGGATGCGTTTAAGCGCATGATGCGAGATGCCAAAGACCAGAAGATGGATTTGATTATCTGTGCCAGCATTTCACGTTTTGCTCGGAATTTTTCAGATTGCATGACGCAGATCGCAGCATTGAAAACCATGCACCCGGCACATCCCATTGGCGTGTACTTTGAAACTGAAAATATCTACACGCTGAATCCAAGCAGCCAATACAGCCTTGACATTCAGGCTCTTTTGGCAGACTGGGAATCGGGCAACAAAAGCCGCCGCATGATCCTTTCGTATGACCAGCGCATTATGACAGGTCAGTACCCGGTAGCCGACCTGATGGGATATCGGCATACTAAGGATGGACGGTTGGTAATTGAGCCGGAAGAAGCAAAGACGGTGCGGTTTATTTTTCTGGCGTTTATCCAGGGCTATAACTACGATCAGATTGCAATGATCCTGACGCAGAAGAAGCGCAGCACCCTGCGCGGCAGGCAGGAGTGGAACGGCGTAATGGTGGCAAACATTATGAAAAATGAACGCCGCTGGGGTGATCTGGAAGCTAGGAAGAGCATCGTGGTGGACTACAAGCTGGGGAAGGTCACAAAGAATAATGGGAATCGCTGCTCTGCCTATGTTCCGGAACATCACGAAGCGATTGTTTCGCCGGAGATTGCACGGGCTGCACATCTTGTGGCATCCAGCAGCAAAAAGTGCGGTGTGCAGGATATTGTGGTAATCCGGCAGGGAGCATTGAAAGGATTTGTAGGCATCCATCCGAACTGGAGCGGCATCAATGCCGAAAGCATCCGCAGCCTTTGTTTGAGTGCCTATCTGCCGGAAGAGGTGGTCGAAGTGAACAATATGGCAGAAATGAGGTCTGGAAAGAAGCCGGACACGGCATTGTCATCTGATTATTTGACGCTATCTGGCACATGTTTTATCAATCAAGGCAGCCCAGTTATGACAATTTCTAAAAATGGAATCCGCTTTAGCAAGGCTTGTCATACTCGGTTGGATGACTGCGAGTATGTGGAACTGCTCTATCATCCGATTCTGCAGGTCGTGATCCTGCGAAAGACCAACTGTGACTCTTCAACGGCGATGCACTGGAGAGATGACAATGACGTTCATAGTAGTTTTTCAGCAAGAGCATTTTCTGGCCTGGTCTTTCAAACACTGAACTGGAAAATGAATTACCGCTACCAGTGCCGTGGTATCTGCAGGGGTCAGGGAAATGCAAAATTTCTGATTTTTGAATTAGATGAGTCCCGGATTTTGACTGGGAAAAATCAGTATGAACAAGAAAACTGTTCGATGAATCTGAAATGTCGGTTATATCGGAGTGAATGGGTTCAGAGCATTACGGTTTGTGATGTGATGGAATCTGGCCAGGTCGTAGAAAATCCCATGATTGGTGCAATTCCAAGCAGAAATGAAGTTCAGCGTGAACTGGATGACCTTTTAATGTCAATGTAGGAGGATTTGTAAAATGGAAGAAAAAAGCAGGGAGCAGGAACTGAGCGTTCGGGAAATCTCCTTGATTCGTGAACTTGCACAGATACGGAAAGAACATAAAAGAGAACTGGAGTACGAAAAATTCGATGGTTATGAATTGCCGCCGCGTACACAGTTCTCGATGCTGAATAAGCCTGCAGTGAGCATAAAGTACGGCGTTATGAAATTTAATATGGCCTGTATCCGGCTTTTTGAAGGAATCAAGTACGTTCTTCCGATTTTACATCCAAACAAAAAACGGCTTGCGCTGATTATGTGCCCGGAAGAGGACAGTGCATCTGTTGAGTGGGCAAGGCAAAAGGGCGAAAACTGGGTAAATAAGGATATTACTTCTTTGGAATTTGTGGAGAATATTTTTAAGCTCATGAACTGGAATCGGGAATGCCGTTATAAAGTGCTTGGACGGGTGGCTAATTCAGATCAGGGCCTTTGTATGTTGTTTGATTTGGAAGAGGCTATCATGTTCACTCCGAAGCCGCAAGAATATACGGACCCGCTTACTGGTGAAATGAAGAAAAAACAGATGAAATTCTTCCCGGATACGTATAAGAATCGCATCGGAAAATCTTATAATGACTACATTGCAGATCATCAGATGAACATGTTTGAGGATTTTATTGGATATCAGGGGTCAGCAGTATTGGATGAGCCTGTACGGGAGGAAGATTCATTTTCAAAAGAGCCGATGTCCCAAGAAAGCGAAATCTCTGAAAATAAATTACTGCCGTATTTAGCAAAACAGTCTGAAAGTATAGAACAACAGAGCGGTGAGATTGCTGAGAGAGGAATGCCAACATGAGTTCTGAGCGAATTATGAATTTGCTGGTGACGATTCCGGCGGAAAGCCGGAGAATGAATGTGGGAAAAGATGTTATCCGTATTCTTGGAAGTCCGGCCTATATTTGCATTTTGCAGAGGAAAGATCGGCAGTCTATTGCAATTACGCCATGTGCTGCCGAACATCCTATGTCTTTTAAGGTCCCGGACAGATTGCTGACCGATGGACAGTGCCGGATGAGGATCAATGGAATACAGTTCGTCCAGGCTTTATTAGAGGCAAATGGTCTTGCTGCAGGGAAAGACTATCAGTTTAAGGGAAGATATGAAGCTGAGAAAAACGCAGTTATCATTTCGCTTGAAAAAGATGAACGGGAATGTTAGAAAAGACGGAAAAATCTGGAATACAGGTGTGGCTCTATTGAAATATTTTGCTGGCCTGAATTCAAATCAGAATGGGCAATATGGACAGATCTATGCTGAAAAGTTTACATCTGCCTGCTTGATATGCAAGGCGTTTTATGGTAAGATGAAAGCACAATAGGGATAGTATATGCTCTTGTTGACCCTGCTGTAAGGAAGTGAATGCCGATGGAAAATCAGCTTGCTCATGCGATAACGCAGACGGAATACGATTCGAGTTATGATAAGGCTGCCAAGAAGCTACTGGCCAACAAACAGATTCTGGCGCAGATTATGAAAAACTGCGTGAATGAGTACAGTGCCTGCTCCGTAGACGAAATTGCAGAGAAGTATATCGAAGGAACTCCAGAAGTGGGTACAGTTGGCGTTCATGTTGATGATACAAACAGACCCAAGAAAACTTCTGACGTAATTGCTGGTAGCAATAATGAGGATTCTACGCTGACGGAGGGAACCATCAATTATGATGTTCGGTTCGATGCAATCGCGCCAGCAGTAGAGGGCTCTGCTACACAAAAAGACATGATACGTCTTATTATCAATGTGGAAGCACAAACTGCTTTTAATCCGGGATACCCTTTGACAAAGCGCGCAATCTACTATTGTAGCAGAATGATCTCTGCACAGCATGGCCCGATATTCACGAACTCAGAGTATGGGAAAATCCGAAAAGTGTACTCTATCTGGGTTTGTACACACCCCACCAAGGAGTTCCAAAACACCCTTATTCGTTATTCCATTCGACCAGAACAGTTGATTGGAAACGCTGTTGAAAAATCGGAGAACTACGATTTGATGAGCGTTGTAACGATTTGCCTGGGAGAACCGGGTACAGAAAACTATACAGGAATTGTGAAATTTATGGATGTGCTGCTCTCTTCATCCAGAGCAGCTACAGAGAAAAAGAAAATTCTTGAAGAAGAATTTGGCGTTACAATGAACGAAGATCTGGAAAGAGAGGTGCTTGTTATGTGCAACCTTAGTCAGGGCGTAAAGGCCGAAGGCAGAGAAGAAGGCATTAGCATTGGTGAGATGCGGATGCTGGTGCAGCTTGTTCGAGACGGTGATTTAAAAATGGAACGCGCTGCTGAAAAGGCAAAAATGACAGTGGAGCAGTTTAAGAAAGTGATGGAAAACACCCCACTGCAGGCAGTCTAAGATAAAATAATATAAAGTAAACAGTTAAGCCCTACAAGGCTCAGATCGGTTTGAAACCGACTGAAAACCTTGTAGGGCTTATTTTTTTTTTGTGCTTTTTCAAATTTATTTGTGAAAAAAGTTGTCCAAGACTTGACATCGGGCGGCGAGGACTGTTTCCCGAAATATACTAAACAGTTACGATACGAATGAAATTTTTAGAGGAGAAAATTATGGCGAATATGCAGAACATTATGCAGGCGTTCCGGGGCGACATCAAGGAGTTCGGCGGCAAGAAGGTCGTGAAGCTGCTGGATTACGCTCCAGGTCTGGACGGTCTGCCCAAGTCCGATGTGCTGAAGTTCCTGCTGGAAGACAACTGTTCCATCGTGGTGCGCCCCTCCGGTACCGAGCCGAAACTCAAGACCTATATCTCGGTCAGCGCGGAGAACAAAGCTGCGGCCGAAAAGGTGGAAGCAGAGATCTGCAAGAGTGCGGAAGAGTATTTGAAATAAGGAATAGAGGAGAAAATAAAAATGAATGTTATTTTACTTTCTGGTGGTTCTGGCAAGCGGCTCTGGCCTCTTTCCAACGATGTGCGCAGCAAGCAGTTTATCAAGCTGTTTAAGAATAATGACGAGTATGAGTCTATGGTGCAGCGTGTCTACCGCCAGATCACCACGGTAGATAGAAAATGTGGAGCCTTTCGCTTCTCTGACGAACAGTATTGCCGATTCGTTAAGGAGGTGGAAGGCTTTTGTTATACCCTGATATACACAAAAGAACTCTGGATTGACCGCCGAGAGAACAGCAAAAGTCTGGCGTGGAGCTCGGTGCTGCTGGCGCTGGGCAATGTAAAAGAGGTCGGAGCAGTGGTTGACCGTCCGAAAGCTTTGGGCGATATCCGGGGAGTGACCTACATATACGGAATGTTCTATCGGTTCGGGCTGATCAATGTGCCGGACGAGGTGAAGGAGAAAATGAATAAGTGCGGGTGTGTTGCCAAGGGCTGATATAAGATGATATAAGTTTCGTATCAAACAAAAATACACTGTTTCCCACACCATCTCCTAAAATCATGTCCGGTGAAATTTCAGCAAAAGAGGCAGCAGAGGAGCGCATCTGGGCAGAGCAAACGCCCCAGCGGTGCTCCGGGCCCCGGACGCTCCGAACTATGTGTTCCATGAAAATAGACTTTCAAATATGAGAAAAATGCAGGCCGAATGCAAAATTGACGGAAACATTGCAAATGACGCTGAAACGTGATATAATCGTGGTACGAACAAGCCGGTTTTGGTACGACAACGGTATGCTGTAGTACTGTAACTGTTGTTTCGAAATTATGAACGATCACAAAAAATGTGTGAAAATTTAGCGTAGCTACGACGACACCTATCGGGCTCAGGTCGTGTCTTGGTACGACAACGAGAACTCCTACACCCTTCCTTTTGCGGGTCTCCGTGAGAGGAAGGGTGTTTTTGTTATGTGAGCTCCATCATAAACCAAGCGCCCCTTCCGATGTGGTCTGCCACAGGGAAGGGGCGCGTTTGAATGCGGGATATTTTATTTTTTGGTATTTCCCACCCGCATCTTGAAATCCTCATACCCGAACTTTACAAGCTCGCGGCAGGTGCCGGCGGCATCCATCGCCCAGATGGGCGGGAGGGGCATGCCGTTGAAGGTATTGTTCTTGCAGGTGGTGTAGATGGCCATATCCCCGAAGAGGAGACGGTCGCCCTCGGTGAGGGGAGCGTCGAAGCTGTAGTCGCCGATGACATCCCCGGCCAGGCAGGTCGGGCCGCCGAGCCGGAAGGTGACGGCCCTTTCGCCGGGGTCGCCCGCGTTCAGCAGGGGCGGGCGGTAGGGCATCTCGATGACGTCCGGCGTGTGGCAGGCGGCAGACAGATCCAAGATGGCAAGGCTGGTATCGCCGTTGCGCAGGGTGTCAAGCACCGTGGTGACGAGATAGCCTGCGTTCAGCGCCCAAGCCTCGCCGGGCTCCAGATAGACCTGTACGCCGTACTTCGTCTGCGTCTCGGTGATGCAGCGCTCCAGCGTGGGCAGGTCGTAGCCGGGGCGGGTGATGTGGTGTCCGCCGCCAAAGTTCAGCCACTGCATCCGGGGCAGCAGGTCGCCGAAGCGGTCTTCCACGGCGGCCAGCGTCAGGGCCAGCGCGTCGGAATCCTGCTCGCACAGGGTGTGGAAGTGCAGGCCGTCCAGCAGACCCGGCAGGGCCGGGTCTGCCTGCACAGCGGCGTCCCACTGGGCACTGGTGGTGCCCAGGCGGCTGCCGGGGGCGCAGGGGTCGTAGATCGCGTGGCCTTCCTGGGTCGAGCATTCCGGGTTGATGCGCAGCCCGACGCTCTTGCCCGCCGCTTTGGCTGCCGGGCCGAATCTGGCCAGCTGGCGGGGCGAGTTGAAGACGATGTGGTCGGCGTAGTGCAGAAGCTTGTCAAACGCGTCGGCCCGGTAGGCAGCGCAGAACACGTGGTTCTCCTTGTCGGGCAGCGTTTCCCGGCCGAGGCGGCTCTCATAGAGGCCGCTGGCCTCGGTGCCCGCCAGATAAGGCGCCAGCAGGGGATAGAGGTCGAAGTTCGAGAACGCCTTCTGTGCCAGCAGGATCTTGCAGCCGGTGCGCTGCTGCACCCCCAGCAGAAGTTCGCCGTTGCGGCGCAGCTGGGCTTCGTCCAGCAGATAGCAGGGGGTGGGCAGGGCAGACAGGGCGGTCTCGGAGAGGTTCGCCAGCCCGGCAAAGGGCGGGCGCGTGTCCCGCAGCCGCATCAGTCCACCAGAGCCGGGGCGTGGCTCTCAGAACGGGGCAGGCCGTACTTGTCCAGAGCGTCCAGATACGGGTCCGGATCGAACTCTTCCACCGTGTGGACGCCCTTGGTGGTCCACTTGCCGGTCAGCAGCATGAGGGCGCCGCACATGGCGGGCACACCGGTGGTGTAGCTGATGGCCTGCGAGCCGACCTCGCGGTAGCACTCCTGATGGTCGCAGACATTGTAGATATAGTAGGTCTTTTCCTTGCCGTCCTTCTTGCCGGTGAAGATGCAGCCGATGTTGGTCTTG
>OLQV01003224.1_pt1 | contig 9938 bp, 8 predicted proteins | sample 1672371 | NCBI WGS metagenome assembly OLQV01 (sample SAMEA3136676, study PRJEB25190) | human gut metagenome
CTTTAGCGTTAACACCATCGGCGGCGTGCTGAAAGATATGGACAGCGATATGCTCAAAAGTTTTGTTGCCATCTTTGACGATATGGAAAAAGAACTGCACAGCCTTGCCCATGTTTTTTTGAACGATTACAGTGTGCAAAGCCGCCTGCGGGGCGTTGGCGTGCTCACCAAGGAGCAGGCGCTGCTGTACGGCGCCGTAGGGCCCATGGCCCGTGCCTCCGGCATAGAGCTCGACACCCGCAAGCTGGGGTATGAAGCCTACGGCGATGCGGAATTTGACATCATCACCAGCACCGACTGCGACGGCTACGCCCGTTGCCGGGTACGCATTGGCGAGCTGTTCCAGTCCATTGGTATTATCCGCCAGCTGGCAGCCAAGGTGCCCGACTCCGAGCTGACCGTGCCCATCAAAGGGATGCCCAAGGGCGAGGCCATTGTGCGCGTGGAGCAGCCGCGGGGCGAGGCGTTCTATTATACGAAAGCCAACGGCACCAAGTTTTTGGAGCGCTTTCGTGTGCGCACCCCTACCTTTACCAATTTGTATGCACTTCTGCACATTTTGCCCGGCAGCGAGCTGGCAGATGTGCCGTTGCAGATCCTAACCATTGACCCGTGCATCAGCTGCACGGAGCGGTAAGGAGGTTCCTATGGCATTTATGGATTTTACACGCACGGCGCTGAAGAACCTGTTTTCCAAGCCTGCCACCCGGCAGTACCCGCAGGTGCCCCGGGAATACCCGGCACGCAGCCGCGGCCATGTGGAAATTGATATGGACGCCTGCATTCTCTGCGGCCTGTGCAGCCGCAAGTGCCCCTCCGGCGCCATTACCGTGAACCGGGCTGCCGGTACTTGGAGCATTGACCGTATGGGCTGCGTGCAGTGCGCAGACTGTACCACCGGCTGCCCCAAGCACTGCCTGCAAATGCAGCCGGGCTACACCCCGCCGGGGCCGAAAAAGCTGGTGGATGTGTACCAAAAGCCCCAGCCGGAGCAGAAAGAAGAAGCGGCACCCCAAGGCGGCAAGATCGTCAACGATATGGAAAAGTGCATTCTCTGCGGCCTGTGCGCCCGCAAGTGCCCCCAGGAGGCTATCACCGTGGACCGGAAAGAAAGCCGCACCTGGGTCATTGACCGCAGCGCCTGCGTGCAGTGCGGCGCATGTATGGATGCGTGCCTCAAGTTTCACGCCCTGTCCTTTGCCCCGGACGACGGCGCTGCCGGCACGGAAACCTATACCAAACCCGTATGATCACGAAAGAATATATCTTTAGCGGCATTGTGCAGGGTATGGGCTTTCGCCCCACCGCCCTGCGACTGGCTACGGAACTGGGAATCACCGGCACGGTGTGCAACACCGGCGGCCGGGTGACCCTCACCGCCACCGGAGAGGGCGGGGCGCTCACTGCCTTCGAAAAGCGGCTGTGCTGCGCCTTTTCCATCTACCAATATGAAGAGAATGAACTGCCGTTTCAGCCATTTCAGGGCTTTACCATCACCCACAGCCGTGGTGCCCGGGGTCTGCCTTTTCTGCCCCCGGACCTGGCCACCTGTCCGGACTGCCAACGAGAGTTGCTGGATCCGAAGAACCGGCGCTATCGGCACCCATTCATCACCTGTATTCACTGCGGGCCGCGGTACACGGTTATGGAGGCCCTGCCTTATGACCGGGAACGCACGGTGATGAGGCGCTTTTCCCTTTGCCCGGACTGCCGGGCGGAGTACACCAACCCCGCAGACCGACGCTGCCACGCCCAAACCATTGCCTGCCCCCACTGTGGACCGCAACTAACCATGGACATAGAGACAGCTGCCCAACTGCTGCGGCAGGGAGAAGTGGTTGCCGTCAAAGGCATTGGCGGCTATCACCTGTGCGCCAACGCTGCAAATCCGCCAGCCGTGGCAAAAATACGGCAAATCAAACACCGGGGGCAAAAGCCCTTTGCGGTGCTGTTTCGCAATATAGAAGAAGTGCGGCAGTATTGCCGGGTGAGCCAGGCAGAGGAGAAACTGCTGTTGTCTGCTGCCCGACCCATTGTGTTGCTGCATAGCAAGCGACCGCTGCCCACAGAAATCACCTGCGGCAGTGACCGGGTGGGGGCGTTCCTGCCCTGCAATCCGCTGCAAATTCTGCTGCTGGAGGCGATCTCGCCCCTGGTGGCCACCAGTGCCAACATCAGCGGCGCGCCTATGTGCACAGACGATACACAGGCGCAGCAGTTCGGCGTGCCGGTGCTGGGTCACGATCGTCCAATCCTGACCCCTATTGACGACTCTGTGCTGCAAGTGACAGAGGGCAATCCTGCCTTTATGCGCCGGGCGCGGGGCTATGTGCCTTTGGCCGTTGAACTGCCCTTTGCCGCCAAACAGACCACCCTGTGCCTGGGCGGTGATCTAAAAGCCACCTTCGGCTACCACGCCGGGCGCTATGTGTTTCTGTCCCAACCCTTTGGCGACCTGGAGCACCCGGACTGCCTGGCTGCCTATCAAGAAAATATAGAGCGCTTCGCCGCCCTTCACGGCTTTACGACAGAGAAAGTGGTAGCAGACCTGCACCCGGGCTATACCGCCCGCCGGTTTTACACGCCGGATATGCATGTGCAGCACCATATTGCCCACGCTGCCGCCGTATTGGCGGAGCACCAACTGACCGAACCGGCTCTGTGCTTTGCCCTGGACGGCACCGGCTACGGCACCGACGGCCAAATTTGGGGCAGCGAGGTATTTGACTTTGACGGTGGGCGCTTTACCCACCTGGGGCATCTGCCGCCCTTTACCTGTCCCCCCGGAGACAGCGTGGCAACGGACGCCCGACTGTGCCTTAGCTGCTATCTAGGCACTCAACCGCTGGTGAACCGAGCGAAAGACGCCGGCGTACCCCTGCTGCAAAACAGCAGCGCAGGGCGCCTGTTTGACGCTGCGGCTGCCGCCCTGGGGCTGTGCGATACCAACACCTATGAGGGGCAATGCGCCGCCGCGGTAGAGCAAGCGGCTCGCCGGGCAAGCGGCGCTTACCCCTTTGACCCGACCTGCACCCCGCGGGAGCTGCTGGAGGAAATGCAGTGCCAAAGGGCAGATGTGCCCGCCCTGGCACTGGGGCTGCACCACTGGCTGGCCCGGTGGATCCTGAACCAAGCCCAAGCCTACCGGCGCAGCACTGTGGTGCTCTCCGGCGGCTGCTTTACCAACCAAATTTTGACCCGCTGCACGGCAGATCTGCTGCGGCGCAACGGCTACACCGTTTATACCGCCTGCAAGGTGCCCCCCGGTGACGGAGCATTGGCACTGGGACAGGCATATGTATCGGCACTGGAGGAATGACTATGTGCGTTGCCGCTCCCGGCAAAATTTTATCCATCAACGGCACCACCGCCACGGTAGCATACAGCGGCAACCGGGTGCCTGCCAACCTGGGCGTTGTCAAAGCCCAAGTGGGCGACTGGGTGCTGGTGCACGCCGGGCTGGTCATCCAGGTGCTCAGCGAAAGCCAGGCTCAGGAAATGAATAACCTACTGGCAGAACTGGAGACCCTGCTATGAACCTGCCGAACATTCGCCGGGCGCTGGCCGACTACCACGGTCCGCCCCTGACTTTTATGGAAATTTGCGGCACCCACACTGCCGCCATCAGCGAGAACGGCATACCCGCCATTTTATCGCCCCGTATTCACCTGATCAGCGGTCCGGGCTGCCCGGTGTGCGTCAGCGTATCGGCCTATATTGACCGGCTGTGCGACTTGGCAATGGAACCGGGTATGTGTGTGTGCACTTTTGGCGATCTGCTGCGGGTGCCGGGCAGTACCCGGGCGTTGGAGCAGTGCGTGGCTGTCGGCGGGCGGGTACAAATGGTCTATTCTCCGCTGGAAGTGCTGTCTCTTGCCAAGGCGGAACCGGGCACCCGGTTTGTGTTTGCCGCCATGGGATTTGAGACCACCGCCCCGGTGTATGCGGTGCTGGCAGACACCATTATGAAAGAACAGATTCCCAATGTGCAGCTGCTGACGGCGCTAAAGACCATGCCCCCGGCGGTGCGTGCCCTATGCAAAGGCGAAACGAAGATTGACGGTTTCCTGGCTCCCGGCCATGTGGCGGTAATCACCGGCGAAGGCCCCTGGCATCAACTGGCTGCGGCGCAAGGTCTGCCCTTTGTAATCAGCGGCTTTACCGGGGAGGAGTTACTATGCAGCCTGTACGCGCTGGTTCGCTTAGCCGGGCAAGGTGTGTGCAAAAACCTCTACCCTGCCGCCGTTCGACCGGAGGGCAACCCTGCGGCCCGAGCGCTGGTGGACCGATACTTTGAGCCTGCGGACGCCGCCTGGCGGGGACTGGGCATTTTGCCCGGCTCCGGACTGGTGCTGCGCCCCCAGTACCAACATTTAGACGCCGGCAGTGCCCAACTGACCACAGACGCGGCGGCCCAAAGCGGCTGTCGGTGCGCGCAAGTGATCACCGGTGCAATCCCCCCAACGGCCTGCCCCCTGTTTGGAACGGCCTGTACCCCCGGCACCCCGCGGGGCGCCCGTATGGTGTCCGGTGAGGGCAGCTGCCACAACGCATATCTTAATCACAGGATGTAACCTATTATGAACATTGCTATTTTTGACTCCGGTATCGGCGGCCTGTCCGTTCTCTACCAGGCAAAGCGTATGCTGCCGGAGGCCCATTTTTTGTACTATGCCGATGAGGATCATGTGCCTTATGGCGAAAAAACCAGAGAACAAATTTTAACTTACACCGATGAAGCGGTGCGCTTTCTCTTGGACCGGGGAGCGGACGCCATTGTGCTGGCGTGCAACACTGCCACCAGCGTGGCGGCAGCCACCCTGCGGGATCGCTACCCCCTGCCCATCATCGGCATGGAGCCGGCGGTCAAGCTGGCGCTGAATCAAGACGATACCCACCGGGTGCTGGTAGCAGCCACGCCCATCACCATTCGGGGCAACAAGCTGAAATGCTTGGTAGAGCACTATGACGGCCACCACTTGGTGGATCTGCTGCCTTTGCCCGGACTGGTGCGCTTTGCAGAAAAAGGCATTTACTCCGGCGCCCAGGTACACGCTTATTTAAGCGAGCAACTGGCCGAATTCAACTTGGAAGATTACGCCGCCTTTGTGCTGGGATGCACCCATTTTAATCTGTTTAAGCAGGAACTGCGCACCTTGCTGCCGCCCCAAATGCACTTTGTAGACGGCAACGCCGGCACCGTGCGCCAGCTGATCCGCAGAACGGTTGACCTGCCTGCCACCCACGGGGGCACCCCGGGTGTCACCTACTTTGCCTCCGGGCGGCCGATCACCGACCCGGCACAACTGCAATTTATTCAAAATGTGCTGGCGCATTTAGAGAAGATGTATCCCATAGAATAAAAGGAGCCGTTATGGAAATTACCCTTGCCCACGGCAGTGGCGGCGCGGCCACCGGAGAACTGATTCGTACCGTGTTTGCCAAGGCTTTTGACAATCCCATTCTGCGCCAAATGGACGACAGCGCCGTGGTGCCCGGCAGCGGGCAGCTGGCTGTTACCACAGACAGCTTTGTGGTGCAGCCCTTGTTTTTCCCCGGCGGCGACATTGGCCGCCTGGCGGTGTGCGGCACCGTCAATGACCTGCTGATGCGTGGCGCCACACCCAAGTACCTGACCGCCGGTTTCATTTTGGAGACCGGATGCACCACTCAGGACCTGAGCCGCATTGCCCGGTCTATGGCAGCCACCGCCGACGAAGCCGGTGTGACCATCGTTGCCGGCGACACCAAGGTGGTAGAGGGCAGCGGCAATATTTATATCAACACGGCCGGCGTGGGCTTTTTGCCCACCGGCACACACATTGCCGCCACTGCGTTACAACCGGAAGACGCTCTGCTGGTCAGCGGCGCCATGGGCGACCACCACGCAGCCATTCTCTCTGCCCGCATGGGTATGGACAATACCGTTCAATCCGACTGCGCCCCCCTGGGCAATATGGTTGATGCCCTGCTGCAAGGGGGCGTTGAAGTGCACACCTTGCGGGACATTACCCGGGGCGGCCTGGGCACCGTACTGTGCGAGCTGGCAGAGGCGGCAAACTGCGGCATAGAGATCGACGAAACGGCGATCCCGGTGCACAAGGATGTGCGTGCCTTTGCCCATATCTTAGGACTGGAGCTGCTGCACATGGGCAACGAGGGCAAGCTGCTGGCTGCCGTACCTGCCCACCAGGCGGATCGAGCGCTGGAGCTGCTGCGCGCCAGTCGCTACGGTGCAGAGGCCGCCGTCATCGGCACCGTAACGAACGGGGAGGGCGTGGTGGCACTGACTCCCATTGGCGGCAAGCGCCGGGTCAGCGTGCTGTACGGCGAAGGTTTGCCCAGAATTTGCTGATTTTGATTTTTTAAAGGAGCTTTTTATGATCTTGTACTACACCGGCACCGGCAACAGCCGCTATGCAGCGGAACTGCTGGGGCACCGGCTGAACGACACGGTTCGGGACTGCACCCCCTTTATGCAAGGCGGCACCACACCCCGGTTCCATTCCGTAACTCCATGGGTATTTGTTTGCCCCACCTATGCCTGGCAGATCCCCCATATTTTTGCGGATTTTCTGACCCAATGCCATTTTTCCGGCAGCAGGCAGGCATACTTTGTGATGACCTGTGGCGGTGAAATACACAACGCCCCGGAGACAAACCGGAAGCTCTGTACCCGACTGGGGCTGGACTATATGGGCACGGCAGAGATCGTTATGCCGGAAAATTACATTGCCCTGTTTTCCACCCTCAACTCGGCGGAAGAAGTGAACCACATTCTTGCCGCTGCGGTGCCTGCGCTGGAGCAGACCGCTGCTGCCATAGAAAGCGGCTGTCCGGTAACGGAACCGAAACCCACGGTGTTTGGCAAGTTTATGACCTATATCGTCAACCCGATTTTTTACGCCACCTGCGTCCATGACCGGGCGTTTACGGTGGACGACAGCTGCATCGGCTGCGGCAAGTGTGCCTCCCTGTGCCCCATGAACAACATTGAACTGCAAGGCGGCAAGCCTCGGTGGAACGGCCACTGCACCCACTGTATGGCCTGCATCAGCTATTGCCCCAAGGCAGCCATCGCCTATGGCAAAAAGAGCCGCACCCGCCGGATCTACACCTGCCCGCCCTATCGGCCGGCAGACCGATAATCACAATTTCCAAATCAGCCACCGCAAAGCAACAGAATGAAGAATGCTCTTCTTAAGTTGCTTGCTATGTCTCTCTGTTTTTTCTCCATCCCCTGTCGTTCATGCAAAATATGGCAGAATATGAAAAGACAAATGGCTGATATAAAATGTTCATGGAAAGAAACAAATCATTTACAGCAAATAAAAAATCGCCACCCGGGAAGGTGGCGATTTCTCATTTGCAAAGCGCTTTGCACATATTAGGTGTTTCAATCAATCATAATACTTGTCCAGTTCCGCATCGCAGGCAGGGTATTTTTTGATTTGCGGATGGTCGTAAACCTTGCCGCGAGCCACCACCATATATGGCTGCTCCAGGGCACGGAAGTCTGCCAGCGGGTCGCTGTTTGCGATGAGCAAGTCGGCGCATTTGCCCACCTCTACGCTGCCGGTCACATCACCAAGACCCAAAATGCGGGCATTATTCAGCGTAGCTGTGTACAGGGCAAAAGCCGGGGTTACCCCTACACTCTTTTCAAAATAATGCAGCTCCCGCCACATATTGTAATGGGTGGTGTACGGGCAGCCGGTGTCCGTCCCCAGGCCCACAGGCACGCCGTCCGCCAGCGCCGCCCTGGCGCCCAGGATCATATTGTTATACACCAAATTGGAATTGTACTGCACCGCCTCGGTAATGCCCAGCGTCTCTCTTTGGAACTTGGCCATAGGCAGCGCCGGAGACAGGGTGCACACCAATACCGCGCCGCTTTTATGGAAGGCAGCCAGTTCCGTCTCTGACAAAGTAGAGCCATGCTCAATGGAGTCCACACCATTGAGCACCGCTGTGCGTACCCCCTCCGGGCTTTGCACATGGGCAGCCACCTTCAAACCATAGCTGTGGGCACGGTCACAGCAAGCCTTGATCATATCCGCCTGCATCATCAGTCGACCCGGCTCGCCTTTCACCTTGGCGTCCATCACGCCGCCGGTGATCATCAACTTAATCAGATCCACATTTTGGCCGTGAAGCTGATCCACCATGCGCACTGCGTCCTCCACCGTCTCTGCCGGGTGGGTCACGGAGCCTACCATATGGCCGTGGGGCACACCGATGGCATAGTTGGCTGCTAAGATCCGCGGACCGTCCAGCTTGCCGGCATGGATCCGATCCCGCAGCCGGGTGTCCAAATCATCCAGACCGCCCACCGCGCGCACCGTGGTCACACCGGACAGCAAGCCCTGCATGGCATAGGCGTGGCACATGCGCAGCACCAGCGCCCGGGACAAACCGGAGGACAAGGCGATTTTGGTTAGTCGATTGGTGTTCATGGGCTTGTTCCGGGGCTTGCCCCCCGCAGGCAAGTGCACATGTAGATTGATCAGACCGGGCATCAAATACTTGCCGGTCAGATCCACCACCCGGTCCCCCTTATTGGGTGTGATCTTGCCGATCTGTGCAATTCTGTCATTTTCTATTGCCACATCTGTGCCGGGGCGGGGCGTCATTTGCTCCGTACCGTCCAGCAGCGTACAATTTTGAAATATTGTTCGCATAAGGCTCCCCCTCGTTTGTTTTGATACTCTCATTATACCGAACCGACAACCAAAAGGCAACCGACCCTTTGTGGCTCTTTTGTTGCATAAAAAGCAATTTGCCGCTTTTGTCGCGCAAAGGAAAGCGCCGCGTGCTGCATAAAAGCAAAAGCACCTGTGTACCCAGTGATACACAGGTGCAATTTTTATCCTGTTATTGCGCCGCTTTGGCGGTCATGGCCTGTTGATAAAAAGCAAGCGCTTTATCAATGGCTGCCGTGCCTGCCGGTTCAAAGGGCTGTAACACGCTGAACACATGGGGCAGCGACTGGTTATACTCCGCCTTGGCGTAGTCCTTGATCTCTGCCTGCACCCCATGGGCTTGCAGCACTTCGTACAATCGATGGGTCTGTTTGTTAGCCAGGGTGTCGCCGCTGCTGGTGATCAAATACGTAGGCGGCAGCGCCTGGGCGTAGTCAATGATTTGGTCAAAATCCATGTACGGATAAGTGGCTTTGTCTTTGTAATCCGTGCCCCACATGGGCTTGGTGTACAGGCTAAACAGCCCGCCGTCCCGCATAAAGGCCACCGGCGAGGTAAGCAGCAGCGCCGTCAGCTCCATTTGCGGATCCACGGTGTCAAAGGTTTTGCGCAGCTGGGCACTTTGCATCAGCACCGCGCTGTATGCCGCCAACTGCCCGCCGGCAGAGTCGCCGGTCAGCATAATATTCCGCATATCGCAGGGATATTGGCTGCCGTGGTCACGAATCCAGCGCAGCGCCCGGGCCACATCCTGCAACTGCTGGTTCACCGTCACATCCGGCACCAGTCGGTAATTAATATTAAAAACCACATACCCCCGATCCGCCAGAGCGGCGCAGTAGTGGTGGTTCAGCCCCTTTTCCGCATACATCCAGCCGCCGCCGTGAATGTCAATGATTACCGGCAGCTTAGCACCGGGCTGTGTATCCGCCGGGTACAGCACATCTAATGTGTGGTACAGATTGCCGTCCTCTATATAGGCCAGGTCGTTCACTTCCGTCACCGTAGGCGGATCCTGGGCCGCGTGCTTGGCTTTGTCGCCCCCATCGCAGTAGCGCCACACCATCTGCATAATCTTCACCACCGGATTGCGCAGCAGCCCCTTGCCGCTGCCGTCGGCGTACTCCACGGTGTCTGAGGAGACCATACCGCCAATGTAGATCACATCGTCCGCCGTGTCCTTGCGGGGCAAAGTGCTCAGTTCAATAAACGCAATAGCCACCACAATCACCGCCA
>OLQV01003228.1_pt1 | contig 9921 bp, 7 predicted proteins | sample 1672371 | NCBI WGS metagenome assembly OLQV01 (sample SAMEA3136676, study PRJEB25190) | human gut metagenome
ATGATAGAAATTTACCTTTACTGTTCGGTATCGCCTATCCCGTTTGCAACTATGACTAACAGAGAGTGGGGACAGATAGGCAACAACTACTTAAAAGCCCTGTTCGCCCTCGGTTTTCAAGGCTTCCTCATTATGATATGCGTCGGCATTTATGCGGTTTTGGTTGGCAGCATGATTGTAGCGGATAACCTGCACAGCGCGATTTTCTCCCTTGCAGCCTACACCGTGATTTTGTGCTTCTCCCTATTCAAAACAGGCGCACTTGCGAAGTCAATCTTTAACGCCCATTAAGACCGAAAGGAGGTTTTCACTTGGCGTATGTACCCGTACCCAAAGACTTATCAAAAATCAAAACAAAAGTCGCTTTTAATCTGACAAAGCGGCAGATTATATGTTTTGCGGCAGCCCTCGCTATGGGACTACCGCTTTTCTTTTTGCTCAAAGACAGCGCGGGAACAAGCATGGCGGCATTTGCAATGATTGTCGTTATGCTTCCCTGCTTTCTCTTGGCAATGTATGAAAAACACGGGCAGCCCCTTGAAGTCGTGATAAAGAACGTCATTCAGACAAAGTTTATCCGACCAAAGGAACGCCCCTATCAGACGGAAAATTTTTATGCCGTCATAGAAAAACAACGAAAACTGGAAAAGGAGGTATCGGCTATTGTCAATGGCAGAACGAAAAACAGTAAGCCGCGCGGTAAAAAATCCCGTCAAGCGTAAGCTGACCCGCGCGGAAAAGAAAGAAATCGCCGCCGTGATACAGGCGGCAAAGGGCGACGGGAAACCCCACACCGCGCAGCAGACCATTCCCTACTTGCAGATGTACCCGGACGGGATTTGCAGGGTAACGGAAAAGAAATACTCGAAAAGCCTTGTCTTTGAGGACATCAACTATCAGCTTGCACAGGCAGATGATAAGACCGCCATTTTTGAAAACTGGTGCGATTTTCTCAACTACTTTGACGCTTCCGTATCGGTGCAGCTCTCTTTCATCAATCAGGGCGCAAGAAAGGAAAAGGCACAGGCAGCTATCGAAATTCCGGCGCAGGACGACGCTTTTAACTCTATCCGCAAAGAATACGCGGACATGCTGAAAAATCAGCTTGAAAAAGGCAACAACGGACTGGAAAAGTGCAAGTACATTACCTTTTCCATTGAAGCGGACAATCTCGCAGCCGCAAAAGCCCGCCTTTCCCGTATCGAAACCGACGTACTCAATAATTTTAAGGTGCTTGGCGTAACCGCCCGCCCCATGAACGGACAGGAACGCTTGAACGTACTGCATGGGATTTTCCACCCGGAGGGCGAGCCGTTCCGCTTCTCTTGGGACTGGCTTGTACCGTCGGGGCTTTCTACAAAGGACTTTATCGCTCCGTCCTCGTTCCGTTTTGGCGACGGCAGGACGTTTCGCATGGGGCGTAAGCTCGGCGCGGTTAGCTTCCTTGAAATCCTTGCGCCGGAGCTGAATGACCGTATGCTTTCGGACATTCTCGACCTTGAAAACGGGATAATCGTCAATCTGCATATCCGCAGTATCGACCAGAGCGAAGCAATCAAGACTATCAAGCGCAAGATAACCGATCTCGACAAGATGAAGATTGAGGAACAGAAAAAAGCGGTACGCAGCGGGTATGACATGGATATAATTCCGTCCGACCTTGCTACTTTCGGCAGCGAAGCAAAAAATCTGTTGCAGGATTTACAGAGCCGCAACGAGCGAATGTTTCTGCTGACGTTCCTTGTGGTAAACATGGCAGACACAAAACGGAAACTGGATAATGACGTATTTGCTACGGCGGGCTTTGCACAGAAAAACAACTGCGCTCTGACCCGCCTTGACTATTTGCAGGAAGCGGGCTTTATGTCCTCTATCCCTCTTGGGGAGAACCTTATCCCCATTCAAAGAGGGCTTACCACATCAAGCACCGCTATTTTTATCCCGTTTATCACGCAGGAGCTTTTTCAGCGGGGCGCAGCCCTTTACTACGGCTTAAATGCGCTGTCAAATAACATGATACTCTGCGATCGCAAGAAGCTGAAAAACCCCAACGGGCTTATTCTCGGAACGCCGGGAAGCGGTAAATCCTTTGCGGCAAAACGGGAAATGACAAACGCCTTTCTCATCACCGACGACGATATTATTATCTGCGACCCGGAAGCAGAATATTTTTCCCTTGTGCAGCGTTTGGGCGGGCAAGTGATACGCCTGTCGCCTGCCGGAAAAGGCATGGACGGCAAGCCCCAGTATGTGAACCCTATGGATATTAACCTCAACTACTCCGAGGACGACAACCCGCTTGCTTTGAAATCCGACTTTATCCTTTCCCTCTGCGAGCTTGTTATCGGTGGAAAAGAGGGCTTGCAGCCCGTGGAAAAAACCGTCATTGACCGCGCCGTTAGGAATGTGTACCGACCTTTCCTTGCAGACCCCGACCCGGCAAAAATGCCGATTTTGGGCGACCTTTACAACGAGCTTTTGAAGCAGCCGGAGCCGGAAGCTGCCCGCATTGCGGCGGCATTGGAGCTTTATGTTTCCGGCTCTCTGAACGTCTTTAACCACCGTACCAACGTGGAGCTTTCAAACCGTCTTGTCTGCTTTGATATTAAGCAGCTTGGAAAGCAGCTAAAAAAATTAGGTATGCTCATTGTGCAAGACCAGGTGTGGAACCGCGTTACCGTCAACCGTGCAGAGAAAAAAGCGACCCGTTACTATATGGACGAGTTTCATTTGCTTTTGAAAGAGGAACAGACCGCAGCCTATTCCGTGGAGATTTGGAAGCGTTTTCGTAAATGGGGCGGCATACCGACGGCAATCACACAGAACGTCAAAGACCTTTTATCAAGCCGCGAAGTCGAGAATATCTTTGAAAACTCTGATTTTGTCCTCATGCTCAATCAGGCACAGGGCGACCGGGCTATCCTTGCAAAGCAGCTCAATATCTCCCCGCAGCAGATGAAGTATGTGACCCATACCGAAGCGGGCGAGGGGCTTATCTTTTACGGGAATGTGGTGCTGCCGTTCATTGACCGCTTCCCGACGGACACCGAGCTTTACCGTCTGCTTACGACAAAGCCGGAGGAAGTGAGCAAGCCATGAAAACGGACGTAATCATCAACCGTGAAGCCCTCTATGCCCTGCGAGAGCTGCCGAGCGAAAGCGTGAACTGCTGCGTCACAAGCCCGCCCTACTATGGACTTAGGGACTACGGGCTTGACGCACAGATTGGACGGGAGGACACGCCGGAGCAGTACATTGACAGGCTTGTAGAAGTATTCCGGGAACTGCGCCGGGTACTTAAAGACGACGGGACGTTTTGGCTGAATATCGCAGATACCTACTGCGGCACAGGCATGAAAGCGGGCTGCAAGCAAAAGGACTTAATCGGTATTCCGTGGCTTTTAGCTTTTGCCCTGCGCTCTGACGGGTGGTATTTACGCAGCGATATTATCTGGATGAAAGAAAACCCCATGCCGGAAAGCTGCCGCGACCGACCGAGCCGCTGCTATGAGCATATCTTTTTACTGACGAAATCAAAGAAATACTACTATGACGCTGCCGCCATTGCGGAGCCGATCGCGCCGGGAACGGCTGCGCGGTACCGACAGGGGCGCAGCGCAGGACACAAATACGCCGAGGAAGTACCGGGACAGGGCAAGGTACAGGGTATCAATAAGACCCGCAGCGGCGGCTATTATGACGACGCCCTTATGCCGACCACAAGGAACAAGCGGGACGTTTGGCTTATCAATACCGTGCCGTATAAGGGCGGGCATTTTGCCGCTTATCCCCCGAAACTTGTGGAAACGTGCATACTGGCGGGCTGTCCGGCAGGCGGCGTTGTCCTTGACCCGTTTTTGGGAAGCGGCACCACCGGGCTTGCAGCGAAAAGCCTTGACCGCCGCTATATCGGCATTGAACTGAACGCCGAGTATTGCGCCCTTGCAGGGGCGCGGATTGGAGGTGGTAACACTTGAAAGACCCATTAAAGCCCCGTGATAAAATCACGCAGAAAATGACCCGCGACGGGGCTATCGCAGAAAATCAGACCACGGGAGAAACGGAGCGTATCAGCAACCGCATACGGGACGCGGATTTTCAGAAATCCCCGGAGCAACAGGCAGCACAGGACGCAGCGCAGCTACAAGGTGCAGCTTCCCCGACTTCTCCCTTGCCCCATGTGCCGGGAGCTGCCCCCAAAGCGGACACAGGCAAAACGGAGCGCGTCATGGAGCATATCGAAGCCGCCCATACCCGCAAAGCGTCTAAAAAAGCGGTACGAAAGGCACAGGCAGAAACTACTGCAAGTACCCGTTCTTCCCGCTTGCAGTTTACCGACGAGGAACGCGTTGCCCCGGAGCTTGAAAAGTATATCAGGAAATCCGACAAAGCCGCCGACCGCTTGGATAAGGCAAAGGCAGCTATCTCCAAAGAAAAGAAACTGGTAAAAGAGCGCACTTTTGACGAAACCACCGGGAAAGGCAAAACCCGCCTGCACTTTGAGGAACAGGACAAGCCGCCCGGATTTAAGGAGAAGCATAACCCGCTATCCCGCCCCGCGCAGGAAGCGGGTATTTTCGTCCACAACAAAATCCATTCTGTCGAAAAGGATAATTCCGGCGTGGAGGGCGCACACAAGAGCGAGGAAGCCGCAGAACGGGGATTGAAGTACGGGGCGCGGAAAATCAAGCAGGGCTACCGCAGCCATAAGCTGAAACCCTACCGAGAAGCGGCAAAGGCAGAAAAAGCGGCTTTTCGGGCAAATGTGGATTTTCAGTATCACAAGACCCTGCATGAGAACCCGCAGCTTACCTCTAACCCCATTTCCCGGTTTTGGCAGAAGCAGAAAATCAAGCGGCAGTATGCAAAGGAAGCCCGCAATACCGCAAAGGGTATCAAGGGCGCAGCGGAACGCACCCGCAAAGCGGCAGCCAAAGCCGCCGAGAAAACGAAGCAGACAGCGGCGTTTGTGGCAAGACACCCGGCGGGCGTGGCAATCGCTGTCGGAGTGCTGCTGCTCTTTATCATGGTAATGTCCGGGCTGTCCTCTTGCGGGGCAATGTTTTCCGGCACTCTAAACGGGGTGCTTGGAACGTCCTACACTTCCGAGGACAGCGACCTTGTGGAGGTGGAAAACAGCTACGCCGGATTGGAAAACGACCTGCAAAAGGAAATTGATAATATCGAGCGTATCCACAGCGGCTATGACGAGTACCGCTATGACCTTGAAAATATCGGACATAACCCCCACGAATTAGCGTCCTATCTGACCGCAAAATATCAGACCTACACCCGCGCTGACGTTCAAAGCGAATTACAGCGGATTTTCAATCAGCAATACAAGCTGACCTTGACCGAGGAAGTGGAGGTACGCTATCGGACGGAAACACGGACAGGCACAACTACCGTTACCGACCCGGAAACAGGAGAAACAACCACCGAAACCTACGAATATGAGGTGGAAGTACCTTACAACTATTACATTCTCAATATCAAGCTGACGAACATACCGCTATCTGCGATTGCGGAAAACAACCTGACCCCGGAACAACTGGAAATGTACCGGGTGTACTTACAGACAAGCGGGAACAAGCCCCTTATCTTTGGTGGCGGCTCTCCCGACACTTCCGCGTCCGAGGATTTAAGTGGCGTGGATTTTGTGAACGGAACGCGCCCCGGCAATACCGCTATCGTTGACCTTGCAAAACGGCAAGTCGGAAATGTGGGCGGCTATCCGTATTGGAGCTGGTACGGCTTTAACAGCCGCGTGGAATGGTGCGCCTGTTTTGTGTCCTGGTGCTACGGGCAAATGGGACTTTCCGAGCCGCGTTTTGCCGCCTGCCAGTCGCAGGGTATTCCGTGGTTTACCTCTCACGGACAATGGGGAGCGCGGGGCTATGAAAACATTGCCCCCGGTGACGCTATCTTTTTTGACTGGGACTTAGACGGCAGCGCAGACCATGTTGGGCTTGTTATCGGCAGGGACGAGGGCCGCGTTTATACCGTGGAGGGCAATTCCGGCGACGCCTGCAAGATTAAGAGCTATCCCCTTGACTATGCCTGTATCAAAGGGTACGGGCTGATGAACTGGAACTGACATACAACAACACATTTGAAAATCGAAAGGAGAAAAATCATTATGGCTATGAGTAAAATCGAAAGAATTGAAAAGGAAATCCAAAAGACCCGTGAGAAAATCACGGAGTATCAGAACAGGCTGCGCGGACTGGAAGCACAGAAAACCGAAGCGGAAAATCTGCAAATCGTTCAGCTCGTGCGCTCCATGCGTCTGACCCCGCAGGAGCTTACCGCCATGCTTGCGGGCGGCGGTATTCCGGGCATTGCCCCTATCCCCGCAGACTATGAGGAACAGGAGGAAACCGAGAATGAAGAATAAAATCCTTGCAAGCATTACCGCACTTTGCGCCGCCCTTGTCCTTGTGGGCGGCTTTTCCGTTACCGCCTATGCACAGACCCCGACGGAAGAAACCAACGACAGCGGCGTAATCGTGGAAACCGAACCGCAGCCCCTTACCCCGGAGGGCAACATGACCCTTGTGGACGACATTGACGGGGACGCTGCCGAGGATAAGCAGTTTATCGTCGTGAAAAGCAAAGGCGGCAACTATTTTTACATTATCGTTGACCGGGCAGCCGAGGGGGAAAATTCCGTCCACTTCTTAAATCAAGTAGACGAAAGCGACCTTATGGCGATTATCGGGGAGGAACAGACCGAGCAGCCCCCGGCTGTCTGCAACTGTACCGAGAAATGCAAGGCGGGCGAAGTCAACACCGCCTGTCCTGTCTGCTCTGTCAACATGGATAGCTGCACAGGCAAGGAAGCCGCGCCGGAGAAACCTACCGAGCAGGAGCAGCCCCAAAACGGCATGGGCGGGCTTTTGATTTTCCTTGTTGTGGGACTTCTTGGCGGCGGTGCAGCCCTCTACTACTTTAAGTTTATGAAACCGAAGCAGAACGTAAAAGGCAGCACCGACCTTGACGAGTTCGATTTTGACGAATACGACGAGGACGAGCCGGAGGAAGAAACTGACATCGCAGACACCGAACAGGAGGACGAGGAAGAATGAAACTTGTGATTTGTGAGAAACCCAGCGTCGGGGCGGCGGTTGCCGCCGCCCTTGGCGTAAGGGAAAAGAAAGACGGATATATCGAGGGGAACGGTTATGTTATCTCTTGGTGTATCGGGCATTTAGTAGGACTTGCGGAAGCTGCCGCCTATGGGGAACAGTACAAAAAGTGGAGCTATGACAGCTTACCCATTCTGCCGCAGGAATGGCAGTACACCGTAGCTGCCGACAAGGGAAAGCAATTCAAAATCTTAAAAGACCTCATGCACCGCGCCGACGTTTCCGAGGTTGTCAACGCCTGCGACGCAGGGCGCGAGGGCGAGCTGATTTTCCGCTTTGTCTATCATCAAGCGGGCTGCAAGAAGCCCTTTACCCGTCTTTGGATTTCCTCTATGGAAACGGACGCAATCCGAAGCGGCTTTGAACATCTGAAGGACGGGCGCGGATATGACGCCCTCTATCATTCTGCTTTATGCAGGGCAAAGGCTGACTGGCTTATTGGCATTAACGCGACCCGCCTTTTCTCCTGTCTGTATGGAAAGACCTTGAACGTGGGGCGTGTGCAGACCCCGACCCTCAAAATGCTTGTAGACCGGGACGCTTCCATTACAAACTTCAAGAAAGAAAAATACTATCATGTGCGCCTTATGCTCCCCGGCGCAGAAGCGGCAAGCGCGAAGTTCTGCGCCGCTGATGAAGCGGGCAAACTGAAAGCGGCCTGCAAAGCGTCGGCGGCTGTCTGTACTTCCTTGACCCGTGAAAAGAAAACCGCTGCGCCCCCGAAGCTCTTTGACCTTACCTCTCTGCAACGGGAAGCAAACCGTATCTACGGGTACACGGCAAAGCAGACCCTTGACCTTGCACAGACCCTTTATGAAAAGAAGCTCTTGACCTATCCGAGAACGGACAGCGCATTTCTGACCGACGACATGGGCGACACAGCGGCGGGTATCGTATCGCTGCTTTGCGGCAAGCTGCCTTTTATGGTGGGTGTCTCCTTTACGCCGGAAGTTTCCCGCGTTCTGAACAGCAAAAAAGTATCAGACCACCACGCCATTATCCCCACTATGGAGCTTGCAAAAGCTGACCTTGCAGCGCTGCCGGAAAGTGAAAGAAATATCCTTACCCTTACCGGGGCGCGTCTGCTTATGGCGACCGCAGAACCGCACGTTTACGAAGCGGTAACAGCGGTTTTCTCCTGCGCTGACCATGACTTTACGGCAAGAGGAAAGACGGTAATCGCTGCCGGGTGGAAAGAGCTTGAACGGCTTTACCGGGCGACCCTCAAAAAGAAGCCCGACAGCGACGACGAGGAAAGCGAACTTGCGTTAGATGTTCCCGATTTTACCGAGGGGCAGACCTTTGAAAATCCTGCCGCAGCGGTTACGGAGCATGACACCACGCCCCCGAAGCCACACAATGAAGCAAGCCTGTTGTCTGCTATGGAACGCGCCGGAAATGAGGACATCGACCCGGACGCAGAACGCCGGGGGCTTGGTACGCCTGCCACCCGCGCCGCTGTCATTGAAAAGTTAGTAAAAGGCGGCTTTATCGAGCGCAAGGGCAAGCAGCTACTTCCTACCAAAGACGGCACAAACCTTGTCTGCGTCCTGCCGGATAGCTTAACTTCTCCGCAGCTGACGGCTGCATGGGAAAACAATCTGACGCAGATTGCAAAGGGAAACGCCGACCCTGCCGCTTTCATGCAGGGTATTGAAGCTATGGCAAGGGAGCTTGTGAAAACCTATGCTTCCGTACTGGGCGAGAAACAGGAGCTTTTCAAGGCAGAGAAAACAGAGCTTGGAAAATGCCCCCGCTGCAAATCCCCGGTCTATGAGGGAAAGAAAAACTACTACTGTTCCAACAAAGAGTGCAGTTTTACCATGTGGAAAAATGACCGTTTCTTTGAGGAACGCAAAACCGTCTTTACCCGGTCGATTGCCGCAGCACTTTTGAAATCCGGCAAGGCAACAGTCAAAAAGCTGTATTCCGTAAAAACGGGCAAAACCTACGACGGAACGGTACTTTTAGCCGACACGGGCGGCAAGTATGTGAATTATAAAGTAACCATTTCAAAGGACAAACAACTTGAATAGCAAGCATAGGAAGCGGGTATCCACTTCCGTAAAATCCCTGCCACTCTTACCGAGCTTGGCGGGGATTTTGCTTGTTGGGAAGTTTCCCAAACCCTCTAAAAATCCTCAAAAATCTTTGGCAGAAATGCGGGCGCACCGTAGTAGGACTATGTAACCACAAACGCAGCGTCCGCGCTGCCATACGCGAAAGGAGGTTTTACACATGGCAAGTTTGCGCGACAGCGTAAAGGACTATCAAGAGGAACTTAGGGACGGTATTGCATGGGTAGCATTTTGGAAAGAGGGGCGTTCATGGAACGCCGAGCTGTTTTATCTTGAAGTGGACGGTACTTTAGAACCGTTTGACAGGAGCCGGTTAGAGGAAATCAAGGCGGCTGACCCCGCCGCCGTTATTCTAAACGGCTACTACTGCGGGCATTTAGGCGAGAATATGAGCCTTGACGAGCTGACCGCCGGAGTGCGCCACCACTACAAAAACGGCACAAATGACGTTGCCGGATTTATCGAAGCCCACGACGACAGACTTCCCCCGGAGCTTATCGAGGAAGCAAGAGCCGCCGCCCATGCAGCGGGGCTTCCCTTTTCCGAAAAGCCATACCGGGACGGGGAAGATTTTGACCCTTATATATTTGACGGAAGCATGAGCATTGAGGACTACGAGCTTATGCACCGCATGATTGAAAAAGAAAGGAGCGAGCAAATGGACGAATGGAAAACAGGTTATTCCTCATACGACC
>OLQV01003234.1_pt1 | contig 9906 bp, 7 predicted proteins | sample 1672371 | NCBI WGS metagenome assembly OLQV01 (sample SAMEA3136676, study PRJEB25190) | human gut metagenome
TTATGCAAGAAGCGGTGCTCAGTGGAAGGGTATCGGCCAGGCAAAAGCAGTTGTATTCTTCCTGCTGGTTGTAGCGATCGCACTGATACAGCTTCGTGCAACATCATCTAAGGAGGTACAGCAGTGATGGAAAATAAGAAAAAAAATCCGGTTGCGTCAATTATTTTGACGCTGATCTGCATCCTCTGGATGTATCCGATCGTACTGATCTTAGTCAACTCTTTAAAGAAAGAAGTTGCGATTACAACTTCAGGTGTATTCAGTCTTCCTACAGCTGAGACATGGAATGGTGTTGCAAACTTTGTGGCAAGTGTTACACAGATGGATTTCCTCAAATCCTTCTGGTACAGTCTTGTGATCTCAGTGATGTCCGTTGTTCTGATCATGCTGTGCTGCTCTATGGCAGCCTGGTACATTGTTCGTGTAAACGGAACATTATCCAAGGTTTTCTATTACCTTTGCGTATTCAGTATGGTAGTACCGTTCCAGATGGTTATGTTCACACTGGCAAAAACAGCTGATACCTTACGTCTGAACAATCCATACAATATTTGTATTATCTATCTTGGATTTGGTGCAGGTCTGGCGGTCTTTATGTTTACAGGATTTGTAAAGGGTATCCCGCTTGAAATCGAAGAAGCGGCTCTGATCGATGGATGTACTCCTCTTCAGGTATACTTCAAGGTTCTGATCCCGATCCTGAAACCAACAATTATCTCTACTGCAATCCTGGAACTGATGTGGGTATGGAATGACTATCTTCTGCCGACACTGGTACTGGATATCAAGAAATACCGTACCATTCCGATGGCAGTCCAGTATTTCCGCGGAAGCTTCGGACATGTGCAGATGGGATCGATGATGGCAAGTATCATGATCGATATCATTCCGATCATTGTTGTCTATCTGGTATGCCAGAAACACATTATCGAAGGTGTTGTAGCCGGCGCAGTTAAAGGCTGATAATTACATAACGAAAATTTAGTCTCCGGGAAGAAATATTCTTTCCGGGGACTTTGTGGTATAATGAAAAAGATAAATATAAGACACAGACAGGAGAATGCATGACAAACGTTTTAATTGTAGATGACGAAAAAATCGAACGAGAGGGGCTGAAATATCTGCTTTCCAGAGAGGAAGGAAAGCGTACCGTCTTTGAAGCGGCCAACGGCAAACAGGCGCTACAGGTTCTGCGCTCCGAGGATATCCAGCTTCTTCTGACAGATATCAAGATGCCGCACATGACCGGCCTGGAGCTTTCAAAGAAAGCCAAAGAAGAAAATCCCAACCTCCAGATCATCATATTCAGCGGCTTCAGCGACTTCACCTTTGCGCAGGAGGCGATCCGCTACGGTGTGACCGAATACATCCTCAAACCGGTAAATCCGGATGATTTCCACAAAGTGTTGGAGCGCGCAGAGAGCGAGATCAGCAAACGAAGAAAAAAAGAAAGCCGCGAGATCAAAGAGAAAAACTTCCTTCAGCAGTATTTTCTCCAGAGCTATCTCTACTCCGGCAAAAAAGAGATCCTGCAAAAAGCCGGCGAACTCATTGATCTGGACAAGTGGAACAGCTGGCACTGCGCGATCCTGATCGAGTCAGATGTGGCACTTTTTGATACAGCAGAAGAAAATCTGGAACAGGAACTGCAGAAAGAACTCCACAGGATGTTTTTCTACATGAACCTGAATGCAAGACAGTCACTCATTCTGTTCCAGGATGTGTACTGCGATTATCAGCTTGTGGCAAATCATATCTATAATTTCCTGAAACGTGAGTACATGGAGCGGTTTTATCTTGCCGTGAGCAGGAAGTTTGACGGATGTGAAAGTCTTCCATCTGTTCTGGAGCAGTTGGAACAGCAGATGGAGGAGAAATTCTATCATCCGGACAAGCATGTGTTTACCAATGAGGATGAAGTGCTTGGCATGGCAGTCGGAGAAGTGCAGGATTCTCAGCTTATGCAGGCGATTTCCGAGGATATCACCCGCAAGGATATAGAACAGCTCTGGAGACATTTTGAATGCCTTAAGGAAAAATACCATGATAACACCCAGTATTCTGCGATGTATATCAAATTTGTATTTTCTAACGTGATCCAGGAGCTTTTTCAGGAAAACCAGTTTTCCGGTGAGCACAAACTGGACCACGAGATCGAACGCCTCTATAACTGCAGGAATATTATGGAGATCCTTTCTGTGACAGAGGACAATATCAAAGAGTACGAGGCTTTTCTGGAGCGTTCCATGAACAGTTCAAGGAATGAAGTGACTGCCGTCAAGAATTATATCTATCAGCATTATGAAGAAGACCTGAATCTGGAAATGCTGGCGGAAAAAGTATATCTGTCTTCCGGCTACTTAAGCTTTATCTTCAAAAAAGAGACCGGCATGAACCTCAATCGCTACATCCGTGTCTTCCGTATGAAAAAAGCCAAAGAACTTCTCTGCAGTACCAACATGAAGGTAGCACAGATCAGTGAAAAAGTAGGATTCGCCAACGTTTCCTATTTCTGCCGGAGTTTCCGGGAATATTATGGAAGCAGCCCGGAATCTTACCGGAAAGGAACAGGAGAGGATGAACAGACTTCGTAAATGGATCAAAAACATGAAATACCGGCACAAGCTGACGATTCTTCTGGTCGTGACTGCCTTGGTGCCGATGACAGTTCTTGCCCTTTATGCCCACAGCAGACAGAGTACGATGGTCCGAAGCAGTGATCTGGAGGATATGCAGTCGATCATCGACCAGACGAAGGAGAGTATTGACAGTCAGACTGCCGTTTACAGCAGTCTTTTGAATTATCTTACTTATTCGCCGGATATTGAGGAGATCATCAAGGAAAAAAATATTGACAATTATACTGCCTATGAGAAATACAATGAAATCGCAGACCCTCTTCTGTCAGTACCGAAATCTTATCATGATGCCATTAACAGGATCCAGCTGTTTGCACGGAGTATTCAGGTAGAGCATGAATATACACTGGTTCCACTTGCCAAAATGAAAGAAGAATGGTGGAGCAGTGAGCTTCAGGATGATGTAAGGATACAGTGGCTGGTGAATCTTGAGAGCAAAGAGGTGGCGGCAGTCCGTATGATCTACGATGATCAGGCTCTGGACGCGGCAATCTGTATTGCGCTGGATTACGATAAGATCTTTCAGCCGCTGACGAATATTCTCACAGAGGAAAACGGAGGAATGGTCACAGATGAGGATGGTAGAATTCTATACAACAAAAGTGAGCTTGAAGACATTGAACTGAAAAAATCGGATGACAGGGACACTGCTCTTGAAAAGATCAATCAGGAATGTGCTTACACAATGGCAGAAAGTAAAGAAAATAACTGGGGTTTTTATCTCTACAAAAGTCAGCGGGCAATTTCAGGTTCTGTCAGGAGACTGCTGCTGGAAGAAATTCCGCTGATGGCGGCCTGCTGTCTGATCACGCTGGTTCTGGGGCTGTCTTTTTCCAGGATTTTTACAAGAAAGATTGAAGAACTTACCAGAAACATGGATAAGGTGAACCATGGAAGCAGGGAGGTTACAGTCAGCAGTGATTCGGAAGACGAGGTTGGTATTCTGATCAACAGCTTCCGAAGGATGATGGATGAGATCAACCGTCTGATCGATGAAGTATATGTCAATAAGATTGCATTGAAAGAATATGAGCTGAAAGCACTGCAGGCGCAGATCAACCCGCATTTTCTCTATAACACCCTTTCCATGATGAACTGGATGGCGATCCGGAGCGGGCAGATGGAGATCAGTAAAGTGACCCTTGCACTCTCGACCTTTTACAGAACTGCCCTGAGTAAGGGGGAAGACATGGTCACCGTCGAGACCTGTATCCGAAATATGGAAGCGTATCTGGAAATCCAGTTGACAATGCATGATCATAACTTTACAGTAGAATGGGAAACAGATCCGGATATCAAGAACGAAAAGATGCCGAAGCTTCTCCTTCAGCCTGTCGTGGAAAATGCGATCGAGCATGGAATCGACGAGAAGGAAGAAGGAGATAAAAAGCTTTTTCTTTCGTTCAAAGGGCAGGGAGATGATGTGGAGATCATTGTCCGTGATAATGGAACAGGGATGGAACAAGAGAAGGCAGAAACTCTTGTCACCTACCAGGCGAAAGGATATGGTCTTAAGAATGTCAATGACCGTATCCGGCTTCTTTACGGAGAATCCTATGGAATACAGATCTATAGTGCACCGGGAGAGGGTACGACCGTTATCATGAGATTCCCGAAGGAGATCAGAAACTATGAAGAGTAAATGGAAGCTGCCGGTGATTTTAGGATGTATAATAAGTCTGTCCGGATGCGGCATAAGTAATCAGCCGGCGCAGAAAACGGCGTCAGAACAGAAAAGTTCAACGGCAGAAGAAAATGTGAGAACCGGCAGCTGGGAAAGTGCTGCACAGAGTCCTTATGGAGCGTATCCGGAACTTGTGACTTATACGCTGGGGCAGATGAGCGGCACCAATAATTCCAATCTTCCGGATGGAAATACCTATGAAGATAATGCCTATACCCGCTATCTCAAAAAGATCCTGAACATTCAGAATGAGAATATATATATGGAGAGTGAAGATCGTTATGATGAGTTTATCAATATTCTGATAAAGGATCAGACTCTGCCGGATGTCCTGGTGATCTCGGACAGGGGGATGCTCAAAGAACTGGTGGAAAATGATCTGGTTGAGGATCTGACGGAGGTGTATCAGAACTGTACCTCGAAACGGATCAAAGAAATGTTCGAAAGCTATGGAAGCGGTCTTCTGGAGTCTGTGAAATTTGATGGAAAGCTGATGGCTATCCCGGAGACGGTCACAGATCATGGACCGCGTCTGATGTGGCTTCGCAAAGACTGGATAGACGAGCTGGGGCTTGAAGAGCCAAAGACCCAAAGACCCTGGAGGATGCCTTTGATATCGTGGAGGCATTTGTACAGAACCGGATGGGAACAGCAGAAGGAGAGGAGCCTGTCGGCCTTGTCTGTGATACAGACCTGGTGGGAAGTACCAGTTCCAGCTATTCCGTTGATCCTGTTTTTGACAAATTTGGGTCAAGCCCCCACAAATGGATCAACCAGAATGGAGAGATCGTCTATGGATCTGTGACAGAAGAGACCAGAAATGCTTTGAGTTATCTGCATGAATTGTATGAACGCGGGGTGCTGGATCAGAATTTTGCACTCAGGGCACAGAATAATCTGAGAGATCTGGTGGTGAGCGGCAAATGCGGAGCGTTTTTTGGACTCTGGTGGACGCCGAACAATCCGTTGATGGATATTTATGAGACAGATAAAGACGCCGAATGGATGCCGTATTATCTGCAGAAAGTGGACTGGAAGAATGTGTATGCCTCTTTTAGTGACAGCAAGTATGTGGTTGTGCGTAAGGGGTATGAACATCCGGAAATCGTAATGAAGATCATAAGCGTTCTGTTTGATTACAGCAGATATACCGCCGAGGATGCAGATGAGGTAAATGAATATTTTGCACTGAATGTAGATCCGACAGCCAGACCGCTGGTCATAAACGTTGATTATAATGAGGCGACTTTCCAGATCACAAAGGATATACTGGCTGTGATGAGTGGACAGCGTCAGGAAAGTACTCTCAGCGAGATTGCAAAATCATACTATGATGCGGCAGAAAAATATATCCATGGAGAATCGGAGATAGCAGAAGACTGGGCAGCATATGAATCCAGGCTTGTGGCAGTAGGAAGACTGCTGGATGGAAATTACCGGTCGGTAAAGAGCAAATACCTGGATGACAGCGACGGAGAAGTTCCAAAATCTCTTCTGCAGCTTGAAAAAAACAGCTTCATCCAGATCATTATGGGTGTGAAGCCAGTCAGCTATTTTGACGAGTTTGTAGAAACGTGGTACGAAGAAGGCGGGGAGGAATTGACACAGCAGATTCGAAAATCCAACTCGGGAAAATAAAAAACAGAGAGGAAGTGTAAAGATTTCCTCTCTGTTTTTCAATAACTTATTTTTCGAAAATTATTTTCCGAGATGCCAGATGTCGTTGTCATATTCTGCGATGGTTCTGTCAGAAGAGAAGAATCCGGCTTCTGCAATATTGATCAGAGTTCTGCGGCTCCAGTTTTCCTGATCTGCGGCGTAGTCAGCCATTGCCTGCTGTTTACGTACCACATAGGCGTTGAAATCCGGAAGAGTCTGGAACCAGTCTTTCCAGATCAGTTCATTCTGGAGACGTTTCAGATGTTCCTCATCGCCGAAGGAGAGCATTTTTTCGCTGGTGAGGAAGTCAATCGCACGACGAAGGTTCGGGTCTGCCTCGTACCAGTCTTTTGCACAGTAATCACCGGCTGCATAGCGGTGGATGACCTGTTTGCTGCTCTGACCAAAGATATAGATGTTGTCGTTTCCGACTGCTTCGGAGATCTCCACGTTTGCACCGTCCATGGTTCCAAGAGTCAGGGCACCGTTCAGCATGAACTTCATGTTTCCGGTTCCAGATGCCTCTTTGGAAGCAAGACTGATCTGCTCGGAGAGATCACATGCCGGGATCATCATCTCAGCAGCAGAAACATTGTAGTTTTCTACAAAGACAAGCTGCATCCATTTGGAAACTTCCGGGTCATTCTCGATCACCTGAGAAAGGGTGAGGAGTCCATGGATGATGTCTTTGGCGATGATATATGCCGGAGCTGCTTTGGCACCAAAGATACTTACCAGCGGAACGGAAGGTGTGTGTCCGGCTTTGATCTCCAGATACTGATGGATCAGGAACAGAAGATTCAGCTGCTGGCGTTTATACTCGTGAAGTCGTTTGGACTGGATCGTAAACATGGCATTTGTATTAAGCTTTACGCCCTGTTTCTGAAGAAGCCATGCGGCAAGAGCCTCTTTGTTCTGTTTCTTGATCTCGGAGAGCTTCTGAAGTACGTTCTGGTCATCTGTATATGCCAGGAGTTTCTTCAGTTCTGAAGCGTCCTTCTTAAATCCACTGCCGATCAGACTCTCAATTTCACAGGTCAGAGCCGGGTTACATTTGAGAAGCCAGCGACGGAAGGTGATACCATTTGTTTTGTTGTTGAATTTCTCAGGATACAGATGGTAAAATCCGGCAAGCTCACTCTCTTTGAGAATCTGTGTATGGAGAGCTGCGACACCATTTGTGGAATGTGAGAAATGGATATCCATGTGTGCCATATGAACAACCTGGTTCTGGTCAATGACTGCCAGGGAGGCGTCTTCGGTTCGTTCCTTAGCCACAGCATCAAGCTTTTCGATGATCGGCATAAGCTGCGGAACAACGGTCTCCAGATAATGTCTCGGCCATTTTTCCAGGGCTTCGGCAAGGATTGTGTGGTTTGTGTAAGCACAGGTATCTGTAACAATCTGCACTGCTTCTTCAAAATCGATATCATGAAGCATAAGCAGACGGATCAGTTCCGGGATCACCATGCTCGGGTGTGTATCGTTGATCTGGATCGCAGCATAGTCAGCGAGATCGTGATAATTACATCCTCTTGCGATACATTCAGAAAGAATAAGCTGTGCACCGGCGGAAACCATGAAATACTGCTGATAGATACGGAGCAGACGTCCGTCTTCGTCGGAATCATCCGGATAGAGGAAAAGAGTCAGGTTTTTGGCAATGTCCTTTTTGTCAAAGGAGATTCCTTCACCGATCACGGATTCATCAACAGTGTCCAGGTCAAAAAGATTCAGGGTGTTGGTTCTTCCTTCATATCCTGTAACAGGAAGCTTATAAAGTCTTGCAGAGTATTCCTTTCCTGCCAGAGATACTGGGAAAACAGTGTCTGTAGCCCGAGCCGCACAGGCATCAGTCAGCCAGAAATCAGGGGTTTCATTCTGGATATTGTTTTTGAAGTTCTGGTGAAAAAGACCGCAATGGTAGCGAAGTCCTACACCGTCGCCAGGAAGATTTAAAGTTGCAAGACTGTCAAGGAAACAGGCTGCCAGTCGTCCGAGACCGCCATTTCCAAGGCTCGGTTCCGGTTCCTGTTCTTCGATATCCGCCAGAGATTTTCCGGAAGCAGCCAGGGCTTCTTTTACATCATCGTAGAGTCTGAGGTTGATAAGGTTGTTGGACAGAAGCTTTCCAATCAGGAATTCTGCTGAGATATAATAAAGCTTTCTTCCAGTTACGCTGTGAACCTGCTGCTGACTTTTTTCATCAACAAGTTTCAGAAGTGCGTGATAAAGTTCCTCATTGGAAGCAGTTTTGATGTCTTTTTTGCAAAGATCGTTAAGTTTATTTGTCATGGTTTCACTCATGTGAGCCACTCCTTTCATATACATAGATAAAAGATTTTTGTAACTGTTCACAGAGCATATCCCGAGAATCTCGGAGATTCCTTTCCATGAACAGTTGCGAGGTTTAGGTTGGTTGTCAGAAAACATCTTGTACTATGTTATGCTTATATTTATATCACATATTCTTTGTCGTTTCTTGTAAAAATCTTGCAAATACTAATACTATCCTATCATAATGGGGAAAAATAACGGAGAAAAAATATTATGGAAAAAGAACAAGATCAGAAATATCAGGAAAAGAAACAACACGGGAGCAAACTGTTTCCGTTTAATATCTATCCGTGTACGATCCCGCTGGATTTTCCGTCAGTTTCTCTTCATTGGCATAAAGAAATGGAACTGATCTATGTCAAAAAAGGAAGAGGAGAGATCCAACTGGAGACAGGTCTGTTTCAGGGAAAGGCGGGGGATATTTTTGTGGTTCCTCCGGGAACTCTTCATGCATTGTATAAAACAAAGGGTTCTTCTATAGAATATGAAAATATTATTTTTGAAGTGGATTTTCTGGGGGCAGGGGCAGCAGATCTCTGTGCCGGTGAATTTCTGGTTCCTCTTGCAGCCGGTAAACTGCTTCCGCCAATCTGTGTTCAGGAGCAGGAGGAAGGCTATGATGTCCTGAAACAATGCCTGAGCCAGATGGAAGACTTATGTGCGTCCAGAGAAAAAGGCTATGAACTGGGAGTAAAGGCGGCAGTTCTTCAACTGCTCTTTCTTCTTATAAGAAAATATCCGTCTGTAAAAGAAGTGTCTTCACCGGATCGGGAGCAACTGAAAATGGTGCTACATAAGATAGAAAAAAATATCGATGAAAATCTTACAGTTGGAGAGATGGCAAAGTTCTGCGGATGGAGTGACAGCCATTTTATGCGCTGGTTCAAAAAGATGACGGGATTAAGTCTGATCGCCTATGTGAATGAGCGAAGACTGGCGGTGGCAGCAGAGGCACTGAAGAAAACCGACGACAAGATATTGAACATTTCTCAGGATGCCGGATTTACCAACCTTTCTAATTTTAACAGACAGTTCAGAAAGCGTTATGGAGTGACTCCAAAAGAGTATCGAGAAATGAACGATATCAGTTAGAGAACAAGGACTGGAAAATAAGAAATAAAAAAATCAAAAAACGGTTGACAGTCTGCGTAGAAAGTGGTATTCTAACTGAGCTGTCACAAAGAATTGATTCTTTTGAACACACAATTTGAAAAGTTTTGAAAAAAACAAAAAAGTTGTTGACAATCCAGTATGGATGTGATAGAGTAGACAAGTCGCCTGAGAGCGGCGCGCAAACATCATAAAAGCTTCGGAAAGAAAATGAAAAAAGTACTTGACAAGCGCTGATGAATGTGATAATCTAGATGAGCTGTCGCAAGAGAGCAAAACAAAAGAACCTTGATAACTAAACAGTGAAACACATACGATTCTCGAAAATTCTTTAAGAATCATCATTCAATAGAATGAACTTTTTATAAACAGTAATGACGAGAGATAACTAAGCTAGTTGGTTGTCTTGAGTAATCAAACACTTTATCAGAGAGTTTGATCCTGGCTCAGGATGAACGCTGGCGGCGTGCTTAACAC
>OLQV01003239.1_pt1 | contig 9903 bp, 6 predicted proteins | sample 1672371 | NCBI WGS metagenome assembly OLQV01 (sample SAMEA3136676, study PRJEB25190) | human gut metagenome
AATATTAGAAAATTGTATGCAACTGATAGAACCAGAAATGTATAATACAAAATTACTTGATAATAAAAATATAAAAGAATATGTCAAAGAAAATAAAGCTATGATTCTAGATGGTTTTGTATATTTTAGATTAAAAGCATATCTAGAATATTTAGATGAAGTAGTAGACAGTGGAGTAAATCAGTTTGTTATAGAAAAAGAATATAGAGAATTTATTAGTTTGCTTAGAGTATATGTTGAATCAAAAGTGCCAGAATATAATTTACTGCATTTGATTTATATAAATGGAGAATCAATTTTATTAGATGAAAAAAGAAATATAGTATCTGTTTCAGAAAATATATATAACGCAAAATATTTATCAGATATTTCTTTTTCATCTAATGATTTTGCACTAAATACATTACTATGCCTTATACCAAGAAGGATAGAAATACATTTGATTGATGACGAAGATGAATTTATAAACACTTTAAAGCTAATCTTTGAAGGAAGAGTAACTATATGCAAAGATTGTGATATATGTAAAACATATAAAATACTAAACAATGCAAAAATAAGCCATAACAAATAACCTATTTACTATTTTCGAAAAATGTGATATAACTATAGTATCAAAATAATCGGAGGTTATTATGGAACAAGAAAAAAAGAAATTAGTCACAATATTAGTACCAGCATATAATGAACAAGAAGTTTTACATTTATTATATGATAGACTAGAAAAACTAATGAACGAAAATACTAATTATGACTTTGAAGTATTATTAGTAAATGACGGAAGTAAAGACAAAACTTTTGAGATTATGCAAGAGTTAAGAGAAAAGGATAAAAGATTTTGTTATTTAAACTTATCTAGAAATTTTGGTAAAGAAACAGCAATGATAGCAGGTTTAGATTATTGCAAGGGTGATGCAGTAGTTATAATTGATGCAGACTTACAAGATCCACCAGAGCTAATTCCAGAAATGATAAAATACTGGGAAGAAGGCTATGATGATGTATATGCAAAGAGAAAATCTAGAGAAGGAGAAACTTGGCTTAAAAAGTTCACTTCTAAAATGTATTATAGAGTATTACAAGGCTTTACAAGAATTGAAATACAAAAAGATACAGGAGATTTTAGACTATTAGACAGACGTTGCGTAGAAGCATTAAAGTCAATGAGAGAAAATCAAAGATATACTAAAGGGTTATTTAGTATAATCGGATATAACAAAAAGGAAATCCTATATGATAGAGACCCTAGAGCAGCCGGACAAACTAAATGGAACTATGGAAAACTAATTGATCTATCAATTGATGGAATTACATCATTTACAACATCACCATTAAGATGGGCAGCACTTATAGGATGTGGAGTTTCAGTTATTGGATTTGTTTATATGTTATATATAATCATAAAAACAATAGTAACAGGAATAGATGTACCTGGCTATGCTTCATTAATGGTAGTTATACTATTCTTGGGAGGAATTCAACTAATATTCTTAGGAATTATAGGAGAATATTTAGGAAGAACTTTTAATGAAAGCAAACACAGACCTTTGTACTTTATTGAAAGATATAATGAAACAAAAGAAACGAACGAACATTTAAATAAATAAAAAAGTGCCAATGGAATTTTCCATTGGCGCATTTTTATCTATAAATCATATAATCGATTTCCGGGAATATACAGTCTTTTTTAGAAATATCTTTTAAGAATTTGATGTATTCCTCATCAGTTTTATCATTCATAAGACCATCATATAATCTATTAAATCTACCAACATGGTCCTTAATACGCTTTTTAGCATAATCAACCATAGTTCCATTTGTAATAATAAACAACCAATCACTACTTTGAGCTAACAATACTTCCCTAGCACATTGGTTTAAAGCTTTCTTTTTGGTTTTATCTTTTTCATTTGGAAACTTATTAGCAAGTTCAACCATTTTATTACCAATATCATGCAAATATTTGTGAGCATAATCATTTGTATAATTTAACCAAACTTCGCTATAACCATTAGCACCCCAGCTAGAACGACAAGGCGTACATACTTGCATAGAGGGATATTTATCAATATATTCACTAGGAGTAATTAACTTGAAATTACATTTATCATAGTAAATCTTTTTGAATAAAACATATAACCAATCTGGACCTTCATACCACCAGTGACCATATAGCTCTGCATCATAAGGACAAGTAATAATAGGAGGGTTAGAAGTTAGTTTTGATAATTCGTTAATTTGTTTTACTCTACTATCAAAGAAGTGTCCGGCTTGTTTTTCAACACTATCTTGAGCCCATTGAACATTATAGTAATCTTTCTCACAGTCTTTACCTGTAATTCTGTAATATTTTATACCAGTATGAACTCTAACTCCATTTGAAGCAATATATGGCTTAATGTAATCATAAGGAGCATCATATCCAATATCTCTGTAAAATTCTCTATAATTAAAGTCACCAGGATAACCATTGATAGAACTCCATACTTGCCTTGAAGACTCAATATCTCTACCAAAAGCTATAATACCTTCAGGTGAAACAATTGGAGCAAAAGTACCATAAATAGGTGTAGGGTTAGCATACAAGATACCATGTGTTTCAGTAATTATATATTTAATCCCAAATTCTTTTAAATATTTATCAGCCTCAGGAATGTATCCACATTCAGGAAGCCATATTCCATTAGGTGTTTTACCAAAATACTTTTTATATGTTTGAACACCAACTGCTATTTGGGCTCTTACAGTTTTTTCATTTACATATAAAATAGGGAAGTAACCATGTGTTGCACCACAAGTAATAATCTCCAACACTCCAATATCTTGAAAATGCTTAAAAGCTTCAATTAAGTTACAATTATATATTTCTTTAAATAAATGCAAATCATTAGAATAGCGGTTGAAATAATAATGGGCAAGTTCGCTTTCTTTTGCATTATCCTTAGTTCTTTCTATTTCTTTTTTAGCAAGTTCAATATGAGTATTCAAATATTTGATATATCTTTTTTGCAATAGCTTATTATCAAGCATATTTAAAAGAGGAGGAGTAAGTGACATTGTTATTCTAAAGTCAACTTTTTCCTTCTCTAATTTTCCGAAGTTTGTTAATAAAGGTAAGTAGGTCTCCGAAATTGCCTCATACAACCATTGCTCCTCTAAGTAATCTTCGCTTTCAGGATGATGTATAAAAGGCAAATGAGCATGTAGTATAAAACTAACATAGCCTTTTTCTTTAGTCATTATTTTCTCCAATCTTAAGAAGACATTTTAGAAGAAGTTAAATGTGCATTTAATTTGTCTTCTAATAATTCATTTTTGTAAATTTCTTTATATAAATCATAAATATTATATATTCTACCAATGTTATTCATAAACGATAAAGAAGAAGTATCTTTTGATATGATTTCATTAGTTTTTACATTTTTAAAAAATACAGTTTTTCCTAAGCTGTCAAATAAAATATGATCATTAGGTGTTTGTAAATCATTAGAAGAGGTTATATAAACACTTTCATGATGAACTTCTGGATTTCTAGGTTTTCTGAATAAAACTACATCATATTTGCAATCACTATCTGGAATATTGATATACCAACTATTAGCATAGTCATTTATTTCTACTTCAAAAGAATAGTTTTTAGTTTGATTTGTTACTGTTAAATATGGAATAGTGTTATTAAAGAAATCTTCTCCATATTTTTCTAAATACATTTGTCTATCTTCATCAGAAATGTCCCAATATACAAATAGTATAGTAGGAGTTTGTGCTAATATTTTTACAATAGTTTGGTTGTAAAGATTAGGCAAATCATAATATTCTAAAATAGGTAACTTTTTGCTAGAAGATTTTTTAGTAGTTGCTTTTCTTGTGGTAGATTTCTTAGCAGTTGTTTTTGTGCCTGTAGAAGTCTTCTTAGTGGAAGCTTTTTTTGCTGTAGCAGATTTTGAACTTGTAGTTTTTTTAACAGTAGATTTGTTAGTACTAGCTTTTTTAGTAGTACTTTTTTTGCCTACAGTCTTTGATGTAGTGACTTTAGCAGGCTTCTTAGTACCTATTTTTTTCTCTTCAATTATTTCTTCTTTAGCTTTTCTTGGCATCTTATCCTCCGTTTATATTTCGAACATCTATATCTATATTATACTATATCAAAACGCAAATAAATTCAAGAGAAAATTATAAAAAACTATTGAAAATTTTCAAAACTTATATTATCATAACAATAGAAAAAATCTAAAGAAAAGTAAGAAAGAGGTACAAAACATGATGATAAATAAAATAAAAAGAAGTTATCTAAAACAAAGAGGTATTACATTAATAGCTTTAGTAGTTACTATTGTGGTATTATTAATTTTAGCTGGAGTGAGTATAAATGCCTTATTTGGAAATGATGGGATAATATTAAGAGCAAAAGATACAAAAAAAGTAACAGATTTATCAAGTTTAAAAGATGAGATAGGAATAGTAATCCAATCGAGAAATATAAATAAAATGGCAGGACTACCAGTAGGAAGCTTTAAAGAAGAATTAGAAAATGGCATAAGTGGAAACAAAACAGTAGAAGCGATAGGAAACATAGGAGATACATGTTATGTAACAAGAGAAGAGGCAACAGTAACGGTATATGACAATGGAGACATAATAGATGGAAAAGCAGATATATGGGATGGAACAAGTAAAAGTAAACCAACAGTAGATGAAAGTAAAAATTGGCATATATACACACCAGAAGAGATGAAATACTTTGAAGAGTTTGTAAATGGAAAACTAACAGACGAAGAAAAAGAAGGATTAGAAATAACAGACAGTACAATAGTATATTTAGAGAACGATATAGATATGGGAGCAAGACAAGAGAATGGAGTACTAACATCAGGAATAGTCTGGGATCCAATAGGAGTGGATAATGCAGGAAAATTTACGGGAACTTTTGAAGGAAACAATCATACAATAAAAGGAATATATGTAAAAAAAGATGGAAAATTTGCAGGCATATTTGGAAATTCGGACACAATACAAAACTTAACAATATCAGATAGTTATATAGAAGTGACAGGAAATGGCGCAGGAGGAATAGTAGGCGTATTAAGAGAAGGAAATATAGTTAATTGCCATAATGTAAATACAAGAGTGAGTAGTTCAGAAAACGGAAATAATGTAGGAGGAATAGTTGGACAATTTGGTACACAAAATTTTGCAGAAGGAAATATAATAAATTGTACAAATACAGGAAATGTAGAATCAAATGGGCATTCTATAGGGGGAACAGCCGGACTATTTGCAGGTAAAAAGATAGAAGACTGCGTGAATGAAGGAAAAGTTACTGGAGGAATAGAAAATGGCTATGGAATGGTAGCAGGAATAGTGGGAAACATGGTTGTTGGAGATATAATAAATTGTACTAATAAAGGAGTGATAACTAACAGAGGAATTTCTACAGGAGGAATTTCAGGACAATTCCAAGGCGGAGAAATACAGTTTTGTATTAATATAGGAACTATTTATGGTGGGATTTATAATGATATAAATACTTATAGTGGAGGAATAGTAGGTCAATTTTTAGGAAAAAAAATGATAGAAAATTGTGTTAACAACGGAAATGTATTAAACAAAGGAAATACAAACGGCGGAATTTGTGGATTTTTAGCAAGTAACTCATCAATAATTAAATCTATAAATACGGGGACTATACAAGGAAAAGGAGGATTTGAAGGTGGAATTTGTGGAGCAATTGGAGATAATTCATCGGCGATCATAAAAAACTGTTACAGTCTAGGAGATGTAATAGAAGAAGCAAGCAATGTAGCTGAAATTGGTGGAATTATAGCAACTATAAATAAAGGTTTTAGTGGAACAATTTCAAATAACTATAATTTAGGAAGAATAATAATAAAAGGACAAAATGTGAAAGATATAGGAGGAGTAATAGGATATCTTTCAACTGCAACTACAGAGAGTGCAACAATAAAAAATAACTATTATAAACAAGGAATAGTAGAAAATGCAGATAATAATAATTATGGAGAAAGTAAAACAGAAACAGAAATGAAAACAGAAGAATTCCTAGCCTTATTAAACGCAGACCAAGAAACACCAGTATGGGAATTAAACCCATCAAAAAACAATGGATACCCAAGTTTAATAGGTGTAGATAAGTAATCTGAAATATGAAATATGTCGAAATTTGACATACGATTTTACTTGCATTATGCAATTAAGTATAGTATAACAATACTGACTTAGTTGCATTTTTTTATATTCTAGGAACTTTTTCATAGTATGAAAAAGTTCTGTAGAAGATAAATATGCGAATTACTAGAATTTCTAGCAGTTTGCACTGCGTAGAAATTCTTGAAATCCGTTTGTTGCAATAATTATTTTCTAAATTTAAAGTTTTTAGTTATTAAATTTCAATCTCAATGTAATTATTCTAAATTAGTATTATTTAAAATCAAAGCTATTTTAAACCAATAATATTTTAATCTTTAAGTTTATTTCAAATATTAGTAACTTTATAAAAATAAAAATCTTAAAATTTCCACAAACAAAGAAAATATAAATTAGCAAGAAAGAGAGGTACGTTATTTTTTTATGAAAAAATGCAACTGAAATATATAATTTAAAAAGGAGTCGAAATTTATGACGAAAAATGAAGTCGAAAATGACGGACTATTAAGACCAAAAAATGATGTTGTTTTTCAAGCATTATTCACAAGAGGAAAAGAGAAAATTACAAAAGATTTATTAGAGAAAATTTTAAAAATGAAAATACACTCAATAGAATTAGACAAAAGCAAAGACTTATTAAATGATAATAAGAGAGATAAAAACGGAAGACTAGATTTAAGAGCAATAGTAAATGACAATGTGGAATGTGACATAGAAGTACAATTATCAACACATGAAAAAATGTTACCTAGATTTTTGCTATATTGGGCTAAAATGTATAGTGCAAACTTACAAGTAGGTGAAAAATATGAACAATTAAGAAGAACAATAAGCATAATAATAGTAGATAAAGAATTACCAGAATTTAAAACAATAAAAAAAGCACAAACTAATTGGCAAATACGAGAAGAAGAATACAAAAGCATAATCTTGACAAGTTATTTTGAGATTATTATAATAGAATTACCGAAAGCAATAAGAGAGTATGAGACAAATAAAGAAGATGGAGCATTGCAGTGGATGATGTTTCTAGAAAATCCGGAAGATGTGGAGGTAACCAAAATAATGGAAGAGAATGAAAATATAAAGGAAGCAAAAGAAGAACTAAATAGAATAAGTCAAGATGATGTATTAAGAAGAATGGCATTTAAAGCAGAACTAGAACGAATGGATAATGAGCAAATGCTGTATGAAGCAAAAAGAGATGGCAAAAAAGAAGGAGTAATAGAGGGTGCTAAAGAAGAAAAATTACAAATAGCAAAAAATATGCTAAAAAAAGGAATGGACTTATCAGATATTATTGAAATTACAGGATTAATGAAAGAAGATATAGAAAAACAAGCGAAAAACTATCCAGATAAGCAATTTGTATTAATTGATGAAACATATGATAGTATACCTGAAAATGTAACACCTATATTATTTAGAGAAAATGAAGCAGCGTACTTAACTGGACTTGTAGCTGGTAAAATGACAGAAAATAATAATGTAGGATTTATAGGAGGTATCCAAACTCCTGTTATATCTAGATTTGAATATGGATATAAAGCAGGTGTAAAAGAAGCAAATAAAGATTGCAATGTTAATGTACAATATGCAGGAACATTCTCAGATGCAGCAAAAGGTAAATCTATAGCTAATCAAATGTACGGAAATGGTTCAGATATAATACTTGCTGCAGCTGGAGGAACAGGATTAGGATCAATAGAATCTGCTAAAGAACAAAATAAATATGCTATAGGTGTAGATAGAGATCAAAGTGACTTAGCACCAAAAAATGTATTAACATCAGCATTAAAGAAAGTTAATGTAGGTGTATATGATACAGTAAAAGAATTTATAGAAGGTAAATTAAAAGGTGGACAAGAAAAAGTTTATGGACTTAAGGAAGATGGTGTTGGTATACCAGAAACTACAAAGAATTTAGTACCACAAGAGATAATAGATTATGTTAACTCTATGATAGAAAAAATAAAGAATGATGAAATAAAAGTTCAGTTACTGAAGAAGAGTATAAATCTATGTAAAAATAAATTAATAAGTGATATAAAAAAGCCCAATTAAGATTGGGCTTTTTTTATATGTAAAAATACGAACTATTTATAATTAATACATAAAAACATATATACAAATGTAAAAAAATGTTGAAAAATAATTTTTATTATAATATAATTATCCATGCGATTATAATAAAATACGAATTATATGACATATTAAAAATAAAATGTTAGGAGGATGACTATGCAAGCTACTCAAGTAACGAAGCAGAGTTTTCTAGATAAAACTTTCAAATTAAAAGAAAACAAGACAAATATAAGGACAGAGGTTTTAGCAGGAACAACAACATTCATGACAATGGCGTACATATTAGTTGTAAACTCTAATATACTTGCTGATGCGGGAATGGATAAAGGCGCAGCTTTTACTGCTACAGCAATAGGGGCATTCATAGGCTCATGTATAATGGGTATATTAGCAAATTATCCAGTAGCTCTAGCTCCTGGTATGGGGCTTAATGCATTTTTTGCATATACAGTAGTATTAAGTATGGGATATAGCTGGCAGTTTGCACTTTGCGCAGTATTTATAGAAGGTATAATATTTATATTAATGTCTGTAACAAATGTTAGAGAGAAAATATTAGATTGTATACCTAATGTTTTAAAGGATTCAATAACGGCTGGTATAGGGCTTTTTATAGCTTTTGTAGGATTAGCAAATTGTGGACTTGTTACAAATGGAGCAACAATACTTCAATTAGGTAATTTACAAGATCCATTAGTGCTATTAACTATATTTGGTTTAATAGCAATATCTATATTACTTGCTAAAAATGTAAAAGGAGCATTCCTTATAGGAATGTTAATAGTATCAGCGGTAGGAATGGCTATTGGTTTAGTAGAGGTGCCAAATGCAGTAGTATCTAGTGTACCTTCAATGAAGCCAGTATTCTTACAAGCATTATCAATTCCTTTTAATCAAATATTTAGTTTTGATATGTTTATGGTAGTGCTTACATTCTTATTTATGGACTTATTTACTACAGTAGGATGTTTAGTAGGGGTAGCATCAAAAGGTAATATGTTAGATGAAGATGGAAAGTTACCTAGAGTTAAACAAGCACTACTTTCAGATTCGATAGCAACAACAGTTGGAGCATTACTTGGAACATCTACAGTAACATCATATGTTGAAAGTGCAGCAGGTATAGGAGAAGGTGGAAGAACAGGATTAACAGCAATAACTACAGGATTCTTATTCTTAATATCTTTATTCTTTGCGCCATTATTTGCAGCAATACCAACACAAGCAACTTCAGCAGTATTAATAATAGTTGGAGTAATGATGGCAGAATCATTTAATAAAATTGATTTTAGTGATTTTACAAATGCTATACCAGCATTTATAACATTCTTATTCATGCCGCTTATGAACAGTATAGGTGACGGTATAATATTTGGTATATTATCTTATACAATATTAAAATTACTTACAAATAAGAGAGATGAAATAAATGTATCAATGATAGTTTTATCAATCTTATTTATTATAAATAAGTCGCTCTTAATCATACCTTGCCCTGCTTTTCTTGGTATCTTTTCCCCTTGAGCAACATCAATTATATAAATTGAAAAATCAACTAAATCAGGACTAAATGTAGCAGCTAAATTATCTCCACCACTTTCTAAAAAAATAATATCTAAATCATTAAATCTATTTTTTAACTCTTCAAGTGCT
>OLQV01003245.1_pt1 | contig 9883 bp, 4 predicted proteins | sample 1672371 | NCBI WGS metagenome assembly OLQV01 (sample SAMEA3136676, study PRJEB25190) | human gut metagenome
TCTATCTCCTATCAAGCGGAGTGTAGTAAAAATCTATTTACTATCATTATGAGTTCAAAAACGTAGACAGTAAAGCTACCCAAGATTTAAACGCTTACTGACAATTCACATATGATTGACTTGATTCGGTCGCATTTACGTCCATAGAAAAGGAAAAATGCATGGTTGATCTCTATGGAAAACTGTTCCTAGATGATTGCACATTCACATTTTTATTCCGCTACGTCTTATCGCTTGAGCCACCGCAGTTTCTTCTATTGACTCCTCTTTTATGGCTTCCATATTCATCGTAATCTGCCAAATATCACAATGCCTAGCATTATCGAACTTCTTCATCAACACTTTTCCATCAAGAACAGTACCTATTTCCGGTCTATTCTCAGCTGAGTACGGTTCCACCAATTCATCTATATAAATGCTTCCAATTTCTGAAAAACCTATAATCCTAACCTGTACATAATATCCAACATTTTTGGTCACTTCACATTTTACAACTATGCCGCTCTCTATTTCTCTTTTGACTTCTACAAATTCATCCTTTCCCAAAAGCTTTATTGAGCTGTTATATGCTCTCGGTCCATCATAGCTAAATCCCAAACCAAACTTTACTCTCTGTCCAATATTAACTTTACTAATCTCACCTCTAGTAGCAGATGGATTAAAATAAACTTCCACTCCATGCCAGTTTATATAAGCATGGCTGTCATTAACATAATTGTTACTAATCCTACCGATAAAAGGAACCAATATTTCTGTCATCTCGTCTTCCGGAATGGCATTTCTGCGGTTTCTATTATTTGTTATCAAAGCATTAATACCCTTACCGTTTTTAGAGAACCAGTGCCGCGGTATCGTTCTGTTATATTTATTTGCTGCCTTTTGCTTAAGCTCTCTTAAGAGCTTAGGCAACTCCCCTTCTGCAAGTGTGCTACCATCAATAGCCTGAATAAATTTAAGAATAAACCTATAATAGTGAGCATCAACAGAATCTGTAAGATTGATCCATCTATTAAGTCTGATTATCGCGTCCTGAATAAGTTGATCCTGGTTTTCAACTTCAATTCGTTTAATGGAATCAAACCATATCCTGATATTGCCTACATGCTGATTCTCTTCTGCAATATTTTCTTCCATCAATTGGACAACCTTAGTATAAAGAATTTTCTTATTTTCCGAATCTGCCGTCTGTTCTGCTACTTTCAGGTATGATCTTGCAAGAATTCTTCTTGCTTGTGTACAATTCTTATTCCCGGCATTCTCAATATACTTCTTCCAAATATTTATACTTTCCTCAATTGAAACAGTTAATGAATGTAGTCTCTCCTCAATTCCATCTAAATCTTCATATGCAGAATCAGAAACTAACTGCTTACACTCATCCCACAACGTTTCAGCTCTGTCAATATATTGTGTTGCCCATTTACCTTTATCAGATGCAAGATATTCAGTAAAATTTTCCGTTTCATCAAGCATGTTTTTAGCAAGATATGCAATCTGTATGCATAAATTTATTTCTGATACATGGCCTGCAACACCAATATTACTATCCCGAACCTTCTTAAAGTATTTGAAAGCGCTCTCAGCATCTTCCTGTACTTTCTCCCTCAGTTCAGAAGTATCATATCGAGGATTGTCCCTGAAATTCCGCAAGAGATCTTTTTTATAAATATTTGTTATTCTAGATGAGTAGCCCATTGCTTTCATATGATACAAAAGGGGATCCACATATCCCGTTTCTGTTTCTGATAGTTCTATTGCAGAATCTATGTTATGAAATCCCTTTTCATAATTCTTATCTATGTAGAAATAGAACCTCGCCAGATGGGCTGTGAAATGTGGTTCTTCCGGATATACTTCAACAAGCTTATTGAATATTCTAACTATTGCATCGGTAGAAGGATCGTAATTTTCGTCAAAAGATGTTCTATGTTCCTCCCTAAGTTTCATAATCAATGATGAGAAGACCGGCCTTTCTGCATTGACATCTGCTTTTCTTGTAATAAAAAGATTTCTTAAAAGATTCAGCGTATTCTGATTAGTATGGTATTTGTTACTTCTAGAATCCTCTATAAAACCAAGAATATCATCTACAAGATTCAGAAAAGAGATTTCCGTTGCATTCTTTCCGTTGGACATTTGTTTCAATATTTCTTCACCGAACAGATGATATCTTATCCTTATAACATTCTTTCCAGATATATCTTCTATTCGCACCAGTTCATTGATACCAGGGCTTTCCTCCAAAAGAAACTCATCAATAGATTCGTCATTAAATAGCTCCATAAAATATTGTATGTCTATGGATACATTACCATAATCTGCCAACGCCAGTGCAAATAATATTTTCTTCGATTGAGCATTCATTCTTTCAAGAAAATTTGCTATATATGGCTTAATTCCTTTAAAGTCCTTATCAAATGCATACATTGAAAGAATAAACGGAAGCCTGTCATAAATATCACTTTCCTTAATATTATCAAAGATTTCTTTAGTACTTTCGTCACAAACAAGCTCTTTAAGCTTACTTTGCATCTGCCTTACTTCCCGAACACCAAAATCATGAACTATTGTATATACACTTCCCTCATTTTCATCATGAACCCCCTTAAGTTTCCTCTGAAAATAGCATATAACAAAAGCAAATCCCATACGCTTAAGTTCTACTTGAAGATTTTTTACTTCGTCAAATTCTATAAAATTATTATCGGCAAAAATCAAAATCGGACAATGTGTAAGGTCGTAGATTTTCTGCAAATTCTTTCCCGTCTGTTCATTCAGCCGGTTAAGAATAAATGTCGGATATCTCTCTCTAAACTCCCATGCAAGACGACGCATTAAAGTTGTCCCGCCTATTCCCGGAACATAATATACCTTTCGAAGAAGTCTTCCTCTATCTTTCATATCTTGAGTAATTCCATCTTCTATCTTCTTTTGTTCTGGCTGAATAACATCAAAATGTTCTCTTAATCCATACCAACTAATCTTTTGAATGCCCTTATAAAAAGCAATCCTACTACATTTCTCTGAATCCAGTTCATCTTCCTGATCAATATCTATAAACACCGTATCAAAAGAATCTCCGAGTTCCGTAACAAAATTCTCATCAAGCAAGACTCTCTTACCATTTTCCGATGGAAGTTCCCTTTTAATACGGCCTGAGACAAATTTACTATTCTGATTATATTTATCCAAATGTTCAGCAAATTCTTCAATACTCAGCGTGGATATTTTAAAATTCTCGTCATCGATAGAACTATACTCTCTATCTGCTGATAACACACAAAAATTAATTTCATCCCCACTATCATATACATCATTAAACGTATCTACTATTTTTCTAAGATTTCGCTCATTCTCCACCGGATACACAAACGCTTTAACTGGCTTAGCGTATTCTTTATGAAATTCTTCAAGAAGGCTTGGCAGATATTTACCATGAGCAGTGCCCCATTTTTTTGGATCAACCACTGAATCAGATGCATCCGAAGTTCCATTTGCCATAATCCAATAAGGTATATGGGAAAAAGAAAATTTTCTCCGTGCATTAACAGCATCCAAAGTACACACTCTCGGAATAATACCTGTTATACATGTATAATTATGTGCAAGACCATTAATATCACTGTCAGGATCCATATCAATTACAAGATCCCACTTTAGAGAAAATAATCCTCTTATAGCAGTTGACTCTACTCTTCTTGTGACTAGAACATAGGAATATGCTGAGTTAAATTCAGATGTATCCTCAAGTATTTCATACCAGGCCTTTCCATCTCCATAAAGAGAATCATCTATAAGTTCCAATTCCGCATTTTCATCTACATAATATCTGATAATCTTACGTACTTCTTCCAAAGACGCCTTATACAGATTGGGATCCGGTATCTTTCTATCATGCTTAGGACCGTTATTCACTATCTGGGCATTTTTAATTATCTTTTGACTATCAATACCTATGGTAACTGTTGTCGGAATTCCAATATTCTCCAATTCATCCAACAAAAATCCTATCGTAGCTGTTTTAGTACTAAGCTGATTAATTTTATATTCTCTTGAATATGAAGGAATTTCATGAGTAGCAGACTGTTCATCATATCTTCTGTAAAGATAATTTTTCAGTGCCCATTCGCAGCACATATATAAATCTGTACCAGCATCATGCAATTTAGAAGACGCTAATTCTTCATCCCCACCACTATAGACTTCCGAGAAACGCTTATACTCCCGCACACTTTTATTAAACTGAGCAATAATTGCTTTCTTATCTCTATAATTTGCACTATTCGTCCTATTTCTGAACTGAACATATCTATCCGTTTTCTTTTTTACACTTTTTTTCATCTTTATCCCCCATATAAATAATTGTAATAGTACCAGAATATAAATAATACAAACAAAAATGAGAAATCCTGAATATAGTTAAACAGGATACAATAGAAATATGCTAAAGGAACGTCTCATTATGGCAAAAACATTTCAATCTTGATGCAGTTCTGTATCACAGTTCCATTGATAGCAGACATTTTCCTGTTTACAGTGCTTCTTGTTTAGACGGCTATTATGTCGCTATTACGCTGGATGTCTGACATCATTTTGAATTTGTCATAATCTATCCCTTTGGTTAATACCGTATAAAGTACACGAATTAATTTACAACTAACATCTACCTTTACCTGATACAAGATTTTCCTAAGTTTTCTTCTGTCTCGTTTGCTGATTCTAAATCTTCCTTCTTGTTTTCCTAAACTTCCAGTCTAGCATACTTTTGAATCTATTTAGGTGAATCAAAGCATATAATATCTTCAACTTCAGCTATAAATTTTGTTATTTTTATACTTTCTACATTCCGTTATTCATATTCCTACATTCCCTATTTTATCACACTTTCACCTCTTCTTGTCATTCGTTATATCAAATCTCTCATTCGTTCTTTCGACATATTTCATCATTATCTTTCGACCATACACATTTATACCAAAACAATAAAATCTCCGAACAACAAAGTCCGATACCATTTTGCTTTATTGTTTACAATTGCGGTCAGCAGTGCTCCTAACGGCAGGAGAAGGATGCAGTTCAGCAGATTTTCTTTTACAGAATCCTGTCATGCATCAGATGATTGCTCTCCAGGATCATGCGACGTTAATCCTCAATAATCAGTACCTGTTCATCTTACCACATCTCTGAGATAATCGCTCCAACAACATTTCTAAACATGAATTCGTACAATTCGCTCGATTTGTGCGATTCGTGTCACTTTATCCAGGAGGATCATCTCATGAATGCAAGACAAAAACTTCATCAAATCCATCTTCAGGAATGGACCGTCAGATTTGCAGATCAGAAAGCCAGCGGCCTTACTGTCCGGCAATGGTGCGAACAGAATAATCTTTCTTTCCACACCTATAACTACTGGTAGCATCTTCTCAAGGAAGAAGTTGTTGATCAGACCATGCCAGATATCGTTCCACTTTCACTTTCTGTTCTCTCAGACTCTGGATCTTTATTAGAAACAACTACTCCTGATATTCGTTCCATTCGTGCGAATCGCTCGATTCGCTCAAATAACTCTAATGTTCAAATGCAGATAAACGGTATTTCTATCGAAATAGATTCATCTGTTTCCGAAGAGTTTCTCTGTAAACTCATCAGGGCGGTGTGCCATGCTTAAAGATGCCGACCACAGTTACTTTGCCGGTGTCTATATCGTCTGTGGATACACAGATCTCCGCTTCGGGATCGATTCGCTGGCTGCCATCATTGAACGCAGGTTTCATATGCATCTGTTTGTACCTAACACCCTCTTCCTTTTCTGTGGCAGGTCTTCCACCAGGATCAAAGGGCTTCTCTGGGAAGGCGATGGATTCCTGCTCCTTTACAAACGCGTAGAATCCGGCCATTTCACATGGCCGCGTTCTTCCACTGAACTCAGGTCCTTATCTGCTGAACAGTTCCACTGGCTGATGCAGGGCTTTGCCATTGATCCTGTCATCCACGATATCACACCTGACACTTCCGTCTGATCCTGATATTTTGTGCAAAACAGAGAACTTTTTTCCAGTTCCCGGACATGTTTTCCATGTACTGTGCACAGCTTCCAGACGCTTTTTAATCATCATTAAAAAGTGTCTGAAGCTCTGTACGGCACTTTTTCTTTTTAACTGCATCCCATTTCCAGGATCCTCATACTTCCTTTCTCCGGCCTTTCAGCCACTTTTATAAAGTGTCTTTTTTTCACCACTTCTGGTATAATGTTCTTATTAACACAGGAGGTGGCACAGCATGATCCAGTTATCAGATGAACAGTTAAATAATCTCGGCAAAGAAGTTCTCATTGTTATCGTATCTTCTTTACAGGATCAGCTCCTTGCCCTGCAGTCCCAGCTGGATCATGCCAACGCTCGGCTGTCCGATAATAACCGCCAGATCGAACTTCTCACAGAACAGATCCGCCTCATGAACCAGCGGTTCTTTGGCCGTAAATCTGAATCTGCCGTATCGGAAGTTGATGGTCAGCTCTCCCTGTTCGATTCCTTCAATGAGGTTGAATATCTGAAACAGGATCCTTTAAAAGAACCTGAGATCACTGAAGTGATCATTCCGTCTTACCGCCGTAAAAAAGCTGTCGGCAAACGTGCATCCAATCTGGCCGGACTTCCGGCACGTATCATCGAGCACACTCTTTCTGACGAGGAACTGGCAGTAAAGTTTCCTGACGGTTACAAGGAACTCCCTGAGGAAGTTTATAAACGCCTGCACATCATTCCGGAAACATTTATCGTGGATGAACATCATGTCCATGTCTATGCCTCCAAAAGTAATGACGGAACTATCCTGAAAGCTCCAAGACCAAAGGATCTTTTCCGTAACAGTATCGCTACCCCTGCACTTGTCGCTTCCATCATCAATGGCAAGTATACAAATGCCCTGCCTCTGGAACGACAGTCAAAGGCTTTTAAAACAAATGGTATCCAGCTTTCCACAAATACCATGGCAAACTGGGTGATCAAAAGTACTGATGTATATCTGTCCCTGATCTATGACCGGCTCCATGAACTGATCTATGACAGTAAGGTCATACATGCAGATGAGTCACCGGTAAAAGTTATGCGGATCGACCATGCAAAGATCAAAAACGGCAGGAAGACTTACATGTGGGTCTATCGAAACCGGCCGCTGCGAGGGACCCATCCCATCGTCCTCTTTGACTGGCAGCCTTCCCGTCATTCTGACCATCCGCGGGAATTCCTGAAGACATTCTCCGGAACTGTGGTCACGGATGGATACCAGGTCTACCATAAGCTTGCAAAAGAACGCCGGGATCTTAAAGTCGCCGGCTGCTGGGTCCACGCCAGAAGACCTTTTGCAGAATTCATAAAGTCTGTCGGTCAGGACACTGCCAAAGGGTCGATTGCCCAGGAAGCATATAGCATGATCACAGAGATCATGCACATCGATAATACTTTTGATGACCTCTCTGTTACAGACCGTAAAAAGCAGCGTCAGCTTGTTCTTTCAGAAAAAGTGGATGCTTATTTTGCATGGGCAAAACAGAAGTACTCACAGGTAACTCATAACAGCACAATTGGAAAGGCTCTTGCTTACAGCATAAATCAGGAAGAATATCTTCGTGTATTTTTATCTGACGGGAATGTCCCGATGGATAACAACTATGCAGAACAGGCAATCCGTCCTTTTACCATTGGCCGCAAGAACTTTGTAATGATCGAATCTTCCAATGGTGCAAAAGCAAGTGCGATCCTCTACAGTCTGGTTGAAACAGCAAAAGCAAACATGATAAATACTTTTGAATATTTCAACCTGCTGCTTACTGAGATTCCTCGGCATATGGATGACAAAGATCTCAGGTTTATTGATGATCTTCTTCCATGGTCACCCAGAGTCCAGAAAGAATGCCCAAGCCGATACAAAAAAACTTGATTTTTCAATGTGCATATCTATTTTCATAAAGTCAGCTCAATCGTAAGCGATGAATAATCACCCGGTCACGACTTCCAGGGAACCTTAAATATTCAGGTTCCCACGTTCTTCCGGTCTTACTTTTTCGATATCTATGATCCCTGTACATCTTTCTTTTATAAAGTCACTCCATGGAAGCAGCTGTTTTATGCCTGCGGGCTCATTTTTATAGTCCGGCATATACAGCAGCAAAGTGTACAGATAATGATAGATGTTCAGGTTATTGGCTTTCGCTGTTTCTATGAGACTCAATACAATGGCACTTGCTGTTGCTCCATCAGCAGTATCATGAAACAGAAAGTTTTTACGCCCTGTCACATAGGTTTTTGCCCGGCGTTCCGCTGCATTATTGGAGATCTCGCATCTTCCATCCAGCAGATAATTCATAAGGGTCTCTTTATGATTAAAGGCATAGTTTACCGCTTTTTCAAGCTTACTCCCGCCAGCAGGCTCCAGGGTTTCCAGCCATGTCCAGAATTCATTCCAGATGGCAGGTTCTGTTTCCTGGCGTTTCTGTTTTCGTTCTTCCTGTGGAAGCTCTTTGTAGAGACGTTCCATATAGAAGAGACGGTTACAGAATGCAACTCCTTTTTCAGCAGGGAGCAGGGAACTGTCTTCTGCAGTTCCCTGCGGAGGTTCTGCAAGTTCCTGTTCAGAATTAATGTCCAGAAGTTTCAGCTTTTTCTGACGTGCTTTTGGGACTGCTTCAAAGAACTTACGCCTGCAATGGGCAAGACAGCAGACCAGGACAACATCTTCGATCCTGCCGTATGCACTATACCCATCACACTGGAGCATCCCGGTGAAACCATGGAGAAATTCTATTGGATAATCCCCGCTCCGTCCGGGTCTGTAATCGTACAGGATGATCGGTGGTTTCCCATCCGTCCCGCTCAGGTAGATCCACATATAGGATTTTGAAGTGGCAGTTTTTCCCTCTTCATGAAGCACCTGACAGGGTACCTCGTCTGCATGGAGGATCTCTCTTGCCAGCAGCTCCTGGTGCATTGCTTCATAGACCGGAGAGAGATATTCCAGTGAACAGTAATTGTACCAGCGCGCTGCAGTTTCTCTTGGGACAGGCACCCCTTTTTCCATCCAGTCTTTTGACTGACGGTAAAAGGGAAGGTGCAGAAAGCTTTTCTGGTACATGACCATCGCCACCACATCCGGCGATGCGGGACTATGGGCAAGAAGCGGTGTCGGTGTTTTTGCCTCTACGATCGTTGTTTCATCCTCCTGCCGGCATACAGGACACATAAGGGTTTCCTGCATGTAATGGACCCTTTCCACTTTTGCCGGAGTGATACGCAGTTCTTCCCGGACAAACTTATATCCCAGGTGTTCCATCGGGGAACCACAGTCCGGACAGATCCGTTCTTCCGGGGGAACATCGCAGGAGATTTCTTTTATGGGAAGGGCTTCATACAGATCTGCACGGACAGACTTTTTTTTTCTGGTCCGTGTATGTTCTTTTACAACAGTCACCGTTTCTTCCGCCTGGATCCCTTCCTCCGGATCAGGACGCCTGGTCTTTTCGCTGGATGTTCCAAAGATCTTTCTTTTCAGTTCATCTATCGTCTCGTTCAGGTTCGCAATCGTGCTGCGGAGTTCTTTTATGGTAGCTCTGAGATCCACAATGGTCTGTTCCTGTTCTTTATTCGTTCTTAATAAAAGCTGGATCATATCTTCTGTATCATGAGACATGGCATTTCCGTCCTTTGTTTTCTTATCCCTATTATAAAAGAAATACAGGGATAAGGCAAACAGACGGGACAGGTGGTACTGTCAATCTGACGGTTCCTCAGTTGTGGATATCTTTCCTAAAAAAATGAAAGATATGCCTGTATGCTCATCCTTTTAGGAAAGATATCCACCTGCTGTTTTAAAACAGATGTTTTTT
>OLQV01003258.1_pt1 | contig 9847 bp, 10 predicted proteins | sample 1672371 | NCBI WGS metagenome assembly OLQV01 (sample SAMEA3136676, study PRJEB25190) | human gut metagenome
AGTACGAGATCGACATGATCGCCAAGATGGGCTTTGTCGATTACTTCCTCATCGTGTCCGACTTTATCGGCTACGCGAAAAGTCAGGGCATTCCGGTCGGACCCGGACGCGGCTCGGCTGCAGGCTCAATCGTGTCGTACTGCCTCGCTATCACTGACCTTGACCCGATTCACTACTCGCTGTACTTCGAGCGATTTTTGAATCCGGAGCGTGTCTCCATGCCGGATATCGACGTGGACTTCTGCTATGTTCGCCGTCCGGAGGTCATCGAGTACGTTACCCGCAAGTACGGCAAGGACCGCGTGGCGCAGATTGTCACGTTCGGCACGATGGCTGCCCGCGGTGCCATCCGCGATGTCGGCCGTGCGCTCAACATTCCGTACAACGATGTTGACGCGGTTGCCAAGCAGGTGCCGAACGAGCTGCATATTACGATCGACAAGGCGCTGACCATCAACGCAGAGCTGAAAAAGATGTACGACGAGCAGCCGCAGGTCAAAGAGCTTATTGATACGGCGCGTGCGCTCGAGGGCATGCCGCGCAACGCATCGACGCATGCGGCAGGCGTGGTTATCACCAAGGACCCCGTGGACACCTACGTTCCGCTGTCGCGCAACGGCGACCAGATGGTAACGCAGTTTACGATGGTGACGATCGAGGAGTTGGGTCTGCTCAAGATGGACTTCCTCGGTCTGCGCAACCTGACCGTTATCGCGGACGCGGAAAAGCTGATTCGCCGTCACACGCCGGATTTTTCCATCGAGAACGTGGATATGAGCGACCCCGCGACTTACGAGATGCTCGGCAAGGGCTCGACTATGGGCGTGTTCCAGCTGGAAAGCGCGGGCATTACCAACGTCGTTACCGGTCTGCGCCCACAGTCCATCGAGGATATTACCGCAGTCGTGGCGCTGTACCGCCCCGGTCCGATGCAGTCCATTCCGCGCTACATCGAGTGCCGTCATCACCCGGAAAAGGTGACGTACAAGCATCCGCTGCTCGAGCCGATTTTAAGCGTCACCTACGGCTGTATGATCTATCAGGAACAGGTCATGCAGGTGTTCCAGAGCCTTGCGGGTTACTCGCTCGGCAAGGCAGATATGGTGCGCCGCGCCATGAGCAAAAAGAAGATGAAGGAGCTGGAAAAGGAGCGCGTCAACTTCATCTACGGCAATGAGGAGCTGGGCATTGACGGCGCCATCAAGCGCGGCGTGCCCGAGGCTGTTGCGGCCAGCCTGTTCGACGAGATCATGGATTTCGCAAACTACGCGTTCAACAAGGCACATGCCGTATGCTACGCAGTCGTATCGTTCCGCACGGCGTATCTCAAGTGCCATTACCCGAGAGAATATCTGGCGGCGCTGCTGACGAGCGTTCTGGATGTTTCGGATAAGATCTCCGAGTATATTCAGGCGGCGCGTGATATGGGTATCGCGGTGCTCCCGCCGGACGTAAACGAGTCCTATGACGAGTTTTCGGTTGCGGGCGAGAATATCCGCTTCGGTCTGGCAGCCGTCAAGGGTGTGGGACGCTCGTTTATGAAGCAGCTTGTTGAGGAGCGGGAAGCGAACGGCCTGTTTACCTCGTTCCAGGATTTCTGCGAGCGCATGTATGACCGCGAACTCAACCGCAGAGCGCTCGAAAGTCTCATCAAGGCGGGTTCGTTCGATTCCATGCATTACTACCGCAGTCAGCTTTTGAAAATCGTCAATCCCGTGGTAGATGCCATTGCCCAGAACCGCAAGAAGAACATCGAGGGTCAGATGGACCTGTTCGGCATGGGCAACGACGAGGTGCGCGACACGCAGATTGCGATGCCGAACATTCCGGAAGTGCCCAAACGGGAGTTGCTGGCGATGGAGAAGGAGACCACCGGTCTGTACCTCTCCGGTCACCCGATGGACGAGTACCGCAGCCTGACGCAGAAGGCGCAGGCGGCCTCCGTCAAGCAGATCATCGACGACCTGACGGGCGAGAGCAGCAGGCCGGTCTACAAGGACGGCATGACCGTCCGGCTTGCGTGTGTCATCACGGCGGTGCGTCTGAAATCGACCAGGAACGGCTCGATGATGGCGTATGTCACCGCGGAGGACGACACGGCAGCGATTGAGCTTGTCGTGTTCCCGCGTTCACTGCAGCAGTGCGGCGCATATCTCACCGAGGACAGCGCAGTCCTGCTTACCGGTAAGATCGACGCACGAGAGGACGAGGCGCCCAAGGTGCTGCTGAACGAGGCGCAGCCGCTCACCGAGAGTGCAGTGGAGAGCCTGCAGCAGCCGAAAAAGGGCACGCAGAAGTCGGTCTACACCGATGCGCAGGCGGCAAAGCTGGCGCCGCAGAAGCTGTTCCTGCGTATTTCCAGCCTGCAGAGTGATGAATGGACGCAGATTAAAGAGGTTTTGTGCACACAGCCCGGTGATACGCCGGTCTATCTCTACCCGATGGACACGAAGAAAAAGACGCTCGCTGCCCGCCGGTACTGGTGCAAACCGGATATTGCATTTTTAACAAAATTACGCTTTCTCTTGCGCGAGGAAGATGTTATAATACAATAGGAGACTGTGCTTATCCTTGGGAAGAGACGGTTTCCGCAGAGGGAAACAGAACTGCAATACAGCGGTCAGTGCGGCATCAACCGTGCCGCCAAGAAAGAAAACAGAACCGACAACAGGGAGGCTTTATCATGGATAAACAAATTCGCAGAATCGGCGTACTTACCAGCGGCGGCGACGCACCCGGCATGAACGCACTTATTCGCTCGGTAGTCCGCAGCGCAAGCGCAAACGATATTTCCGTTCTCGGCATTCGCCGCGGTTACAGCGGCCTTATCAACGGCGACATCATCGAGATGGGTGCCCGCAGTGTAGACGGCATTATCCGCAAGGGCGGCACCATGCTGTACACCGCACGCTGCAAGGAGATGCTGACCGAGGAAGGTCTGCAGAAGGCGGCTGACACCTGCCGCTACCTCGGCATTGACGGCCTGATCTGCTGCGGCGGCGACGGTACATTCCGCGGTGCACAGGCGCTTTCCCGCAAGGGTGTTCCGTGCATCGGCGTTCCGGGTACCATTGATAATGATATCGGCTGCTCGGATTACACCATCGGTTTTGACACCGCCTGCAATACTGCGATCGAGTGCATCGATAAGCTGCGCGACACCATGCAGTCCCACGAGCGCTGCTCTGTTGTAGAGGTCATGGGCCGCCGTGCAGGTCATCTGGCACTGCAGGTTGGCTGTGCAGTCGGCGCGACCGCGATCTGCCTGCCCGAGCGTCAGCTGGATTTCGACACCGAGATCGTAGAGAGAATGCGCATCGGCCGTATCAAGGGCCGCAACCACCATATCATCATCGTAGCAGAGGGCTACGGCTCTGCACAGGAGGTCGCAGACCAGATCCACGAGGCTACCGGCATTGACACCCGTGTAACGATCCTCGGTCACATCCAGCGCGGCGGCTCTCCGTCTGCTATGGATCGTGTTATGGCGACCCGCATGGGCTACGCTGCAGTTCGTGCTCTGATGGAGGGCAAGACCAACCGCGTTGTTGTTTCGGATAACAACATTGTTACCGATATCGACATTGAGGAGGGTCTGGCACAGAGCAAGGATCTGAACCAGTGTCTGTTCGAGGCACAGCAGACGGTTGCCATCTGACATGGCGCAGACTGTTCTCATCACCGGAGGCTCGCGCGGCATCGGTGCCGCCTGTGTGCGCACGTTTGCCGAAAACGGATGGAATACCGCGTTTACTTACAGCAAAAGCAGGGAAGCGGCGGACAGACTGGCAGACGAAACGGGCGCGCTGGCGTTCCGTGCCGACCAGCAGGATACCGCAGCGGTCGAGCTAGCCGCGGCGGAGGTCAAGGCACGGTTCGGCACGATCGATGCCGTGGTCTGCAATGCAGGTATCGCCGAACAGAAGCTGTTCCAGAATATCACCGACGCGGACTGGATGCGCATGCTGGATGTCAATCTCATGGGTACGGTGCGCACGATTCGCGCCGTGCTGCCTGAAATGCTGCACAACCACAAGGGAAGCATCGTTACGGTGTCGTCCATGTGGGGAGAGTGCGGCGCGTCCTGCGAGAGCCACTATTCCGCCAGCAAGGCGGCCATCATCGGCCTGAGCAAGTCGCTCGCGCAGGAGCTTGGCCCGAGCAATATCCGGGTCAACTGCATTGCGCCCGGCGTGATCGACACCGACATGAACGCCATGCACAGTGCGGATACCATGCAGGAGCTTGCCGATCAGACACCGCTCGGAAGAGTCGGCGCGGCAGCCGAGGTCGCGGATAGCATTCTGTATCTGTGCTCAGATAAGTCGTCTTTCATTACCGGACAGGTTTTAGGCGTCACCGGAGGATTTTAAGATGCTGTCGCCAAACCACGGTTTGGCCGACAAGAGGAACGGACCGTGGGCCGTTCCAAAGTCGTCCGAAAGTTCCCATACGGAAACTTTCTCCCTCCCAAAGTCAAAAAATCCTGCGCTATCCTTGCGCGGCTTCTCGGCCGCGCTGCGCCGATACATGCTCCCGCTTTTTTGGAATTTGCACTGCAAATTCTATTAAATGCGCGCTAACGCGCGAAAAGCTGTGACGTTAGTATAGTGCGTTAAGAAAGATAGAACGAGAGGTCAAAAGACCTCTCGTTTTTTGTTTAATACGGTTCCAAATCAAAATAACTGAGCAGACCGTTATAAATGCCCTGTGCAAACCCGAACGGATCGTTCTCCAGCTTCATCGCATCGGAAGTATTGGTCAGGTATGCCAGCTCGACCAGAATCGCAGGCATCTGCGTCCGCCGCAGGACATACAGGCTTGGACGGACGCGCACGCCGTTATCGCGCGTGCCGACACGCGCAACGATGCCGGCGAGCACATGCTGCGCCAGCCAGTACGCCTGCGTGTTTTCCCGATAAACATACACCTCGGTGCCGTTGACGGCGGGATTTACGTTCGCGTTGCAGTGGATGCTGATGAAGTAATCCGCAGGCCACTCGTTCGCCAGCCGCACGCGCTCGGCCAGACTGGTGGCGTTGCTTGTGCCGAGGATTTCCTCGGGTGTGCTGCGGCTCAGCCGCACCTCAAACCGCGGGTCGGCCCGCAGAAGATCGGCCAGATACACGCCGACCGCGTAGGTCACATCCTGCTCGAGCAGTCCGCTGCCTTCCGCGCCGGTGTTCGGACCGGACGGATTGTGTCCCTGATCGACAAAAATCTTGATCGCCAAAATATCACCTCCTCGTGTCAGCCTATGCGGCGGTGCAGCGAAACGTCCGTGCTTGACGGTCAGCACACGCCGTGTTATCCTGTAAGAAAAGAAGGAGGGATAGCTATGAAACTATGCATCAAACAGAAAGTCTTTTCGTGGGTAGATCGCTTCACCGTGTTTGATGAAACCGGCGCGGACAAATACTACGTCGAGGGCGAATTTTTCTCGTGGGGAAAGAAGCTGCACGTTACCGACCTGACCGGCCGGGAAACTGCCTTCATCCAGCAGAAGGTGTTCAGCATGATGCCTCGCTTCTTTGTGTACATGGACGGCGTGGAACGCGCGGAAATCGTCAAGCGGTTTACGTTTTTCTTCGAAAAGTACGAGATAGAGGGTCTTGACTGGACGATCGAGGGCGATTTCTGGGCGCACGAGTACCGTATTACGCAGAACGGACGCGAGGTTGTGTCCATCTCCAAGGAGTGGTTCACATGGGGCGACTGCTACGCGCTGGACATCGCAGATTCGGTGGATGAGATGCTTGCGCTGGCGGTCGTCCTCGCAATCGACGCAGTGCACGCGCAGGCGAACGCGGCAGCGGCTTCGACTTGAAAGGAAACGATATGACAGAGATAAACCAGGATTTTGTGGACAGCGTACTGCATCCGCGCAATCCGGAGACAAATAAAAACGACTACGGCCGCATTCTGTGCGTGTGCGGCTCGGCAGGATATACAGGCGCAGCGTATTTCTCCGCGCAGGGCGCGGTACGCATGGGCAGCGGCATCGTGACATTGGCGACACCCGAGGGCGCGTGGCCGGTGCTGGCGGTCAAGCTGAACGAACCGGTCGTGCGGCCCATGCCGCAGGATGAAAACGGGCTGTTTTCCATGGACGCACTGCCGAAGCTGCTTGCGCTTGCCGAAAAGGCGGACGCGCTGCTCATCGGGTGCGGACTCGGCCGTTCGGATACGCTGACCGAAATCGTGTGTATCCTGCTTGAAAAAGCTGCTTGCCAGATTGTGCTCGATGCGGACGGTATAAATTCGATTACCGGGCATAAGGATATATTGCGGCGAACGGCAAAGCCGGTTGTGCTCACGCCGCACGCAGGTGAGTTTGCACGGCTCAGCGGCAAGCCGGATGCGACCGCTGCGGACGCGGCACAGTTCGCGCAGGACTATCGGTGCATTGTACTCTACAAGGGACACCGCACCCGCATTTTCACGCCGGACGGCGCGGCGTACCGCAATACCTCGGGCAATCCCGGCATGGCGAAAGGCGGCAGCGGGGATGTTCTGGCAGGCATGCTGGTTTCGCTGTGCGGACAGGGCATTGACGCAGTTCCGGCAGCCTGTACGGCGGCGTGGCTGCACGGCAGAGCCGGAGATCTGGCTGCGAATGCGCTGAGCGAATACGGCATGACGCCGAGCGATATGCTGACGCAGCTGCCGATTCTGCTGAAACGATATAACTCGAAAACATGGTGATAAACCGGTCAAAGGAGTGGTAATCTGAACAGGCTGCTGTGTGGTTTGGCGGCGCTTATTCTGCTCTGCGGCTGCGGCCGCTCGGCGGAAATGAGTGCCGAGGATGTGCGTGCGCATTTCGCATCGTTGGACAGCTGTACGGCGCATTTGAAAATAATCTCGGATTTGGACGAATCTGTACTGGAATTTGAAAGCGACTATGTCTATAATAGAGAGGACAGCGATTCCTTCACGCTGACCGCACCGGAGTCGGTCGCCGGTATCGGCGGGCGCATCTCAGGTGAGGAGAACGGCGCGTTCACGCTGCAGTACAACGACTTGCAGCTGGATGATATTGCTCCTCGGCGCACCGGACTGACCCCGGCAGACGGCTGGTTCTGTCTGCTGAATGATTTGCGGTATCATACGCCCGCACAGATATGGAGCGAGCACACGAACGGTGAGAACCTGCTCGTGCTGCGCTACGAGAACGCGGAGGACGATACAGCAAAGCAGGTATGGCTGCGGCAGAGCGACTTGCAGCCGGTCTGCGCCGAGCTGTATGAGGATGGCAGACTGGTGCTCACCATACAGGTGGAATCCTGTCAGTAAAATGGGAGCGGTGTATAGCCGCTCTGTTGGAGTGACGAAAATAATGGAAGCAAATCAACACCGCACCTGGGCGGAGATCGACCTCGGTGCGATCGAGCATAATTATCGCGTGATCTGCGAGCAGGCACAGGCGCCGGTCCTGTGTGTCGTTAAGGCGGACGCATACGGTCACGGTGCCGTGCAGGTGGCTAAGCGGCTGGAGAAGATGGACGCACCGTATTTCGCGGTAGCGACCATTCCGGAGGGTGTGGAGCTGCGCGAAGCAGGCATCGAAACGCCCATCCTCATCCTTGGTTATGTGGACGAGAAGGATATGGACACGGCGGCACAGTACGGCATCACCGTGCCGGTGTACGACCGCGAGACAGCAGAACTCATCAGCGCGGCAGCAGAGCGCACCGGCAAGCCGGTCACCGTACACTACAAGCTGGATACCGGCATGACGCGGCTCGGCTTCCCGTCGTGGGAGTGTGAGCAGACCGTGCAGGATATCCTTGCGTGCTCCAAGCTGCCGGGTCTGATCAGCGAAGGCATTTTCACGCATTTTGCGGTTGCCGACGTGCCCTCCGGCGAGGCGTACACGGAATTGCAGTACAAGCGCTTCTCGGATGTGTGCGAGGGTCTGCAAGCGGCCGGTCTTGACCTGCCGCTGCGCCACTGTGCGAACAGCGGCGCCATCCAGACCTACGAGAAGATGCACTGCACGATGACCCGCGCGGGCATTATCCTGTATGGCTATCGGCCGGATGCCTCTGTGCCGCCGGTGCTCGACCTCAAGCCTGCGATGACGGTCAAGGCGCGTGTGGTGCAGGTGCGCGATATTCCGGCGAATACGACCATCAGCTATGGCCGCACCTTCGAGACGGCAGAGCCGACCCATATGGCGGTTATCTCAATGGGTTATGCGGACGGTTATCTGCGTACAGGCTCGGGCAAGGCGCAGGTGCTGCTCGGCGGCGTGAAAGCGCCCGTGCTCGGCCGCATCTGCATGGATATGTGCATGGTGCGTATTCCGGAGGGCGTAGACGTACATCGCGGTGACGAAGTGACCGTGTTCGGCCCGGAGGGCTGGACGGCAGAGGACGCAGCAGACGCGGCGGGCACCATCTCGTACGAGGTGCTGTGCGCCATCAGTCAGCGCGTGCCGCGCTTCTATCGGTAATTTACTGACATTGCGTGCATAAGATGAAGCGAGGGATTTTCCCTCGCTTCATTTGTCTCTCAAAGTCGGTATCCTGTTAGTTTGATAGTATCGCGCGGCAGCGCTATTAAAACAGCATTTGCGTTGCAAATGCAAGAAAACCGGGAGCATGTATCACGGTTTTCTTACTTCTGGAGGGAGAAAGTTTCTGAAGAGGAACTTTCGGACGACTTTGGAACGGCCTGCGGTCCGTTTCTTGCTTGTCGGCGAAACTGTAGTTTCGCGACAGCTTTGAAGCGGAGGAGATTTTTTCTCTCTCCGCTTTTCTGCATTATACAGTTATAATTTTGTGTGACACGGGGAAAATAGGTTTGCGGGAAAACCATCAGGCAGCACCGTAAATCTATTTCATCGGAGTGTGAACCAAAGTGGATAGCAACATCAAACGAGGCGATATTTACTATGCCGATCTCAGTCCGGTGGTTGGCAGTGAGCAGGGCGGCATCCGTCCGGTGCTGATCGTGCAGAACAACGTCGGCAATCGGTACAGTCCGACCGTGATCGCCGCCGCTATTACATCGCAGATCAACAAGGCGAAAATGCCTACGCATATCGAACTTGCTGCAAAGGATTACGGACTTAATAAGGATTCTGTGATATTGCTTGAGCAAATCAGGACGATTGATAAAAGAAGATTACGAGAGAAAATAGGCCGTATAGATGACGGACTTATGGCAAGTGTTAATAATGCATTGTCAATAAGTTTCGGACTCGGCGGATTTTAAAAACCTCTTAATTATCGAAATATGGGAGGTTTTAATATGGATAGAAAAATAACGTGTTATGTAGCATAGACGGCTACATATAAAAAGGTTATCGGCTAAAATGCCGATAACCTTTTTTCATTGTGTAGGGGTATATCTGTTTATAAAATCTGAATCAGTAACAAAAAATGAGGCTTTGAAAAAGCCTCATTTTTGCTGTCTTATTCTTCCGATGAAGTATCTTCTTCTGCTCCGCCTGCTGTATTTTCACTTTCAGATGAGCCTGTATTGCCTTGTTCGTAATCAGTTCCGCCCGAATTTGACGAAGAACTGCCGCCCGAATTTGTATCATAAGAACCACTGTTAGTACCCGAATTTGTACTTGACGAAGAACCGCTGTTAGTACTTGACGAAGAACCCGAATTTATACCTGAAGATGCATTTGAATTATTGCCGTTTTGATTTTCGTGCGTTTCCGAAGTCGCAGGATTTACTGTAGGCATAACGCTTGGAGTATTAACCGGTGCAACCGTTGATAGAGGTGTTTGCGTTGGTTTATTACGTCTGCTTGCGTGTGATGCGTCACAATATGCCTTTGGCTGTGTTCCTTCAACGAAGTAAGCGGTTGTGGTAGGGCAGGTGTCAG
>OLQV01003259.1_pt1 | contig 9839 bp, 8 predicted proteins | sample 1672371 | NCBI WGS metagenome assembly OLQV01 (sample SAMEA3136676, study PRJEB25190) | human gut metagenome
CCTCGGCGGCGTGCTTGGCTTGCTCCTCTTCCTCCAAAACGCGGTAGGCGACCTTGCCGACGAGCGTCTTGGGCAGCTCGTCGCGGAACTCGATGTCGCAGGGCATGGCGTACTTCGCGATGTGCTTGGAGCAGTAGCTCATCAGCGCCTGACGGGTCGCGTCGTTCGCAGGGATGCCGGCGGCGAGCTTGACGAAGGCCTTGACCTTCTGCATCCGGTAGGCGTCGGGGATGCCGATAACGCAGCTCATCTGCACCATCTCGTTCGCGTCGAGGATGTTCTCGATCTGACCGGGGTAGACGTTGTAGCCGGACGAGACGATCATGCGCTTGGCGCGGCCGCGGAAGTAAACGAAGCCCTCCGAGTCCATCGTGCCGAGGTCACCGGTGTAGACCCAAGTGAGGCCGTCGGCGTGACGGCGCAGGGTCTGCGCGGTCTCGTCGGGGTGCTTCATGTACTCCTTCATCACGGTGGGGCCGGCGAGCAGGATCTCACCCTCGGTGCCGTAGGGGACCTCCTGATCGGTGCCCGGCTCAACGATCTTGATGTAGGTGTCGGGGAAGGGCACGCCGATCGAGCCCTCCTTGAACATATGCGGCGGCGTCAGGCAGCAGGCCGTGACGGTCTCGGTGGTGCCGTAGCCCTCGCGCACCTGCACGGGCGCACCGTGGGCGTAGAGGAATTTATCCAGCTTCTTCTTCAGCTCGATCGACAGGCTGTCGCCGCCGGAGAACACGCCCTTGAGCGAGCTGAGGTCCGCGCCCTCCATGCTCGGCAGACGCAGCAGCGCCTCGTAGAGCGTGGGCACGCCCGCGATGAAGTTGCAGTGATACTTAGTGATGAGCTTTGCATAGCTCTTGGCGGTGAAGCGCGGCACGAGGATGCAGCGCCCACCCTGCGAGAGCATGGTGTGGATGCACACGCCGAGGCCGAAGCCGTGGAACAGCGGCATGGCGGCGAGCATCTTGTCGCCGGGGTTGAACATCGGGTTCGCCGCGATGACCTGCTGGCCGAGCGCGTTGAAGTTCCTGTTCGTCAGCACGATGCCCTTGGTCGTGCCGGTCGTGCCGCCGGAGTAGAGAATGACGGCGGGGTCGTCGCCGGTGCGCTTGACGGAATAATTCCAGAAGCAGGCCTTGCCCATGTTCATGAATTCCTTCCAGCGGATGACCGGCGCGTCCTTCGGGATCTTGGCGATCTTGCGGCCCTCGGTGAGCATATAGCCCGCGCGGACGGGCTTGCTCAGCTCATCCTTGACGCTCGCGATGATGATGTTGACGACCTTTGTGTTCTGGCGGATGCTCTCGAACTTGTTGTAGAACTGGTCGAGCGTGATGGCGGTGACGCTCTCGGACTCGTTGAGGTAGAACTCGATCTCCTTCTCCGCCGAAAGGGGATGGATCATGTTTGCGATGCCGCCGACGAGGTTGACGGCGTAGAACATGTAGATGGCCTGCGGGCAGTTGGGCATGGCGATGGTGACCTTGTCGCCCGCGCGCACGCCGATGGTCTTGAGGGAGCGGGCGCACTTCTTGATCTCCTCGATCATCTGGGGATAGGTGGTGGGCTTGCCCATGAAGTCGAACGCGATGTTCCTGGGGTACTTCTTGGCGACCAGCTCGAGCGCCTCAAACATCGAGCCGTCAAAATAGTCCAGATGCAGCGGCACGTCGCCGGTGTGACCCGCCCACGGGGTCTTGGCAGTGATCTCAGTCATAATCGACCTCCTGTTCAAATGGCAGCTCGAGCAGCTCGGGGTGCGCGAGCAGGTGCTTGAAGAGCCGGATGCTCTTGGAATAGTAATAGCCGTCGGCAATGCGCTCGTCGACCGTGAAGCCGAGGTCGACCGTCTCGCGCATGGCGACGAGGCCGTTCTGATCGTAAAGCGGCGTCCACTTCTTCTCGCCGATGACGCAGAAGAACGAGCAGGTGCCCCAGTTCGTAAGATGGTGGTAGCCGCTGCGCAGGCGGATGGAGCCGAGGTTGGAGAGGAACACCGAGGCGTAGTTCGGATCGTCCCCGATGAGAACGTCCGGACACCAGCCGTGACGGTCGAGCCAGCGGATGAAGCGGATCGCCGCCTTGGAGAGAAAGCGCGGCAGCTTGTTGAGAATATCCATGCTGTTGTCCGTGGTGTTCAGCTTCTGCTCATGGCGCGTGGCGTAGACGCGGCGGCGGATCTCCTCGTGAACGGTGTCCACGGTGTCGGTCGGCGCGGCGTCAAGCAGAGCGACCGCCTCCTCGCTGCCGTCGGAAAATTCCTTCTTGATGATAAAGCCCGCCGTGACCTTGTTGCGCTGGTAGTAATTTTCGTTCGCGTAGAAGCGGTTGAGCTTGGGGCGCAGGGTGATGGTCTTGACCAGCGCTGCCACGATGACGTGGAAGAAGGTGTACTTGAACTCGATGCCCTCGACGTTCTTTTTCGCAAGGTAGGCCTTGATGGGCTCCAGATCGATGCGCTCGGCGATGTAGGCTTCGTTGTCGGCGCGGTGGGGGTAGATGATGCCCATGATAAAGTGCAGGGCGTCGGTCTCGCGCAGGAGCACCGCGTCTCTGCGGTCGCCCCGGTGTCTCTTCGGAGTCTCGCTCATGGAGTGTCCTCTTTTCTTTCTGATTTTCTCTCTGCCCCGTCCGGGTCGAAGCCCTCGAAGATCGCCTGCGCGCCCTCGCGCTCCACGGCCTTCAGGTCCTCATAGGTGCGGACGGTCCAATAAAACATATGCGCGCCGTAGAACGTGCGGCAGATGCGCGGCGCGAAGCGCCGGCGGTCCTCAAATTTATAGGCGATGAAGTCGGGCGCGGTGAAGGCGTTGAACAGGAGGTTCGAGAGCAGGAAGCCCACGAAATGCTCCCAGCCCCGCGCGTCCTTACGGAAATTTTCGGAGAGCTGGCCGCGGATGATCTCGGGCCGGAAGGCGCGCAGCCACATCAGGCAGCGCGGGTCGAAGCTCTCCATACAATAGGGGATCTGATATTTGTCCAGCTCCTTCGCCGTGCGCTCGGCAAGCGCGCGGTGGTTGCCGCGATAGCTCTTGAGCTCCACGACGAGCGGCAGGCCCGTGCCCTTGTAAAGGGAAAGGACCTCACACAGCTGTGGGATCGTTTCCGGCGTACCGGCAAGGTGGAGCGCGGCAAGGTCCTGCGCCGTGCAGTCCTCAAGCACGCCGGTCACGCCGGTCATGCGCTTTAGGTCGCTGTCGTGAAAAACGGCGAGCGTGCCGTCGCGCAGCAGATGCACGTCCAGCTCCGCGCCGTATCCGTGCCGGATGGCGCGGCGAAAGGCCGCAAGGGAGTTTTCCGGTACGCTGTCGGCGCTGCAATGCAGCCCGCGGTGGGCATAGCGCCGATGCTCCAGCGCTGCCCAGCTCGGATGGTTGGCACGGCTGTTGAGAAAAAAGAGCCAGACGGTGAGCAGAAACAGTGCGTAAAGGATAACGAATTGTAGGGTCTGCACGAAATATCACTTCTTGTTATCGGAAATTGCCGAATTCAGTCGTCCATATCCTCAAAGGCAGCCAGGCCGCTCTTGGCCTCAGCTCTGGAATCGCCGTGGCGCACGAAGCACATCGTGACAAAGGACGCGCCGACGAAGAGCGCCGCGTAGGGGAAGAGCACGCGGTAGCTGATATGACGCATCAGCGTACCGGCGAGCACCGGCGTGACGACCTGCGCCGCCATGGAGAAGGTATAGTAATAGCCGGTGAATTTGCCGATGTCGCTGCCGCGGCACATCTCCAGCACCATCGGGAGCGAGTTGACGTTGATGGCCGCCCACGCAAAGCCCACGAGGGCAAAGCAGACGAACATGACGGGATGAATGGTCGAGTAGAGCGTGGTGAGGAAGTAGAAGGTCAGGAACATCGCGGCGAGCAGGGCGCAGCCGAAGAGGATGGTCTTTTTGCGGCCGATGCGCGAGGCGAGCTGACCGATGGGAATGTAGCTGACGACCGCGCCGGCGGTGGCAATGAGCAGGCAGGTGGACGCGCCGCCGAGCCCCTGTCCCATGACCGCGCCGACGTAGGTGGACCACCAGGTCGTTACACCGTTGTAGCCGATGTACCACAGCGCGATGGACACGAGCAGAAAGCCAAGGCTCCGCTTGACGGGCTTGGGCAGCACCTCATTGCCGCTGCCGTCGTCCTCGGTGAGGTCCCACTCGGGATGCTGCGCCTCGAGCGCGCGCGTCTCCGCGGCGAGCTTCGGCTCCTTCACCGTCAGGAACAGCACCGCGACGCTCACGAGCATGACGGCGGAAACGACGAGGAAAAGCGGCTGATAGTTGACGTGGGCGAGGCCCGCGATCTTGGCGTTCGGGTACATCACCGCCGCGACAGCCAGATAGATGATGCCGCCGATGGCGCCCATGAGGTTGATGATGGCGTTCGCGCGTGAGCGCAGGGGGTTGGGCGTCACGTCCGGCATGAGGGCGACGGCGGGCGAGCGGTAGGTGCCCATCGCCACGAGCAGCAGGCCCAGCACGGCGGCGAAGCCGACGAGCTTCCCGGTCGAGGGAGCTGCGGCGTAGCGGTTATCCAGCACCGGCAGCAGGTTCATCAGCACGGCGGCGCAGGCCGTGCCGAGGAGGATGAAGGGCATCCGGCGGCCGATTTTGGTGCTCGTGCGGTCGGAGAGCGCGCCGAACAGCGGCAGCAGGAAAAGCGCCAGAATGTTGTCCAGCGCCATGATCGCGCCGGAGAGCGTCTCATTCAAATGGAACGTTTCGGTCAGGATCTTAGGGATAACGCTGTCGTACATCTGCCAGAAGGCACAGATGGATAAAAACGCAAGGCCGACGAGGATCGTGCGGCGATGATCGAGCTTCATGCGCAGGGTCTCCTTTTGTAGCTTTCTCGGGAGAAACGCGGCGGCCGGGGCGGAAAGGGAAGGCCCTTTCCACCTTGACCACACGTTAGGATAGCATAAAAACGCGGCGTTGACAAGCGCCGCGTTTCCGTTTAACACTTTTTTAAGATTTCAGCTCGCGGACCGCTCGCCCGGGGAGCCGGCGCTTTGCGGTCGGAAGTCCCTGAGGGGCTGGGAATGGCCGCTGACCTCCAATGCGTTCATGCTTTCTTTCTCTTTCTCAATAGACCTTGTCATAATGCCAGTAGAATACGGTGTAGAGCAGGCTCTGCAGGCAGGTCAGGCCGAAGAGCACCTGCCCGACAAGCGGCTGCTCGAACACCAGGATCGCCAGCAGCGCCGCCGCGAGCTGAACGTAAACGCAAATGAAGAAGGTCATGCTGCGCGCCTTGTTGGCAACATACGCCGTGCGCTCGTCCTTGAGCGAGGCATCGTAGTCCGCTGCCTTCTCCGGGTCGCGGCTCAGGCGGCGCACCCGCAGCAGGCGAACAAGGCCGACAGCCGTCAGTCCGCCGCCGAAGCCGCTGATGTAGCTGCCGTATTCCGTCTCCCCCAGCAGCAGCCCCGCAAGAAAGAGCGCCGCGCCGATGCTGAGCCACAAAATGCCGAATTTTTTCTGTTCCTTCAATTTCATGCTTCTTCCTCCTCAAAAAGAAAGATGTCCTCGATCTGCGTGCCGAACAGCCTTGCGATGGCGTGGGCGAGCAGGATGGACGGATTGTATTTCCCGTTTTCCAATGAGATGATGGTCTGGCGCGAGACGCCGAGCGCCGCGGCAAGCTGCTGCTGCGTCATGCCCCGCTCCTTCCGCTTTTGTTCAATGATATTTTTCATGCTGTGCTCCGTTCTTAGAAAGTCAAGCTTGCTTTACATTCATGAGCATAACACCTCATCGGCAAAATGTCAAGTATCTTTTACATTTTTATTTTGCGATTGATTTTAGGCGCGGCCTTTGCTACAATAAATTGAATCTGTTTTTTCACAGGAGGCTGCCGCCATGAACATCAAGATCGCACCGTCCATTCTCTCCGCCGACTTCGCCAACCTCGAGCGGGACATTCGGAAAATCGACACCGCCGACTACGTCCATGTGGACATCATGGACGGCGAGTTCGTGCCGAATATCTCCATCGGTATTCCGGTGGTCAAGGCCATCCGGCCCGTGACCGGGCTGCCGCTGGACGTGCATCTGATGATCACCAAGCCCGTGCGCTACGTTGAGCAGTTCTGCGACGCGGGCGCGGACCTCGTGACCATCCACGTCGAGTCCGACTTCCCCGAGAACATCCACGCCGCGTTGGAGAAGATCCACGCGAAGGGCAAGCGCGCGGGCATTGTGCTCAAGCCCAACACCCGCGCCGAAGCGGCGCTGCCGTACCTCAAGGAGTGCGACATCGTGCTGGTGATGACGGTCGAGCCGGGCTTCGGCGGGCAGAAGTTCATGGCGGACATGATGCCCAAGGTCGCGCAGCTGCGCGCGATGCTCGACGAGGTCAACCCGGACTGCGAGCTGGAGGTGGACGGCGGCGTGGACACCGCCACGCGCGACGCCTGCGTGAATGCGGGTGCGAACGTGCTGGTCGCGGGCAGCGCGGTCTACAAGGCGGCGGACATCCCCGCGAAGATCAAGGCTTTGAGAGAGGGTTAACAAGGTATGGAGTATTTTCCCGCAGCGCTGGAAAAGCTGGTCGAGCAGTTCGCGCGGCTGCCGGGCATCGGCGGCAAGAGCGCGCAGCGGCTGGCGTTCCATGTGCTGAGCCTGACGGACGCGGAGGCGCAGGAGTTCGCCGACGCCATCGTGGAGGCGAAGAAAAAGGTAACGTGCTGCCCCATCTGCCGCAACCTGACGGACGGGGGGCTCTGCCCCATCTGCGCCTCGCCCAAGCGCGACGAGCGCGTGATCTGCGTGGTGGCGGACGCCCGCGATGTGGCGGCCCTTGAGCGCTCGCGCGAGTACACGGGGCGCTATCATGTGCTCCACGGCGTCATTTCGCCGATGAACCACGTCGGTCCCGACGATCTGGAGATCAAGTCTCTCGTCGAGCGCGTCGCCGCCGGCGGCATCGACGAGGTCATCATGGCGACCAATCCCGACACGGAGGGCGAGGCTACGGCGATGTATCTCGCGCGGCTGCTGCGCCCCTTTGGCGTGAAGGTCACCCGTCTCGCCTACGGCATCCCCGTGGGCGGACATCTGGAATTTGCCGACGACGCGACGCTCATGCGCGCGCTCGAGGGACGGCGCGAGATTTGAGGAGGACAAGGCTATGACGGCAAAGTTAGAGCTGTACCGCGTATTCCGCGAGGTCGCGGAGACGGGCAATATTTCCGCCGCGGCGCAGAACCTTTACATTTCGCAGTCCGCGGTGAGCCAGAGCGTCAAGCAGCTCGAGGGCGCCTTACAGACGCGGCTGTTCATCCGCTCCCCGCGCGGCGTGACGCTCACGGACGACGGGCAGATGCTCTTCGAGCACGTCCGCAGCGCGATGGGCCTTTTGGAAACGGGCGAGGAAAAGCTCGCGCAGACGCGCGCCCTGCAGATGGGCAAGCTCGTCATCGGCGCGAGCGACACGGTGACGAGCCAATTTCTGCTGCCGCACCTCGACTCATTCCACAAGAAGTACCCGAACATCCATATTCAGATCATCAGCGGGCGCAGCCACAAGGTGCTCGGCCTGCTGCGCTCGGGCAAGGTGGACGTGGCGTTCGCCTCGTCGCCGAGCGAGGACGAGGGGCTGAGCTGCGTGCCGTGCTTTGCGACGCACTCGTGCTTCGTCGCCGCGGCGGACTATCCCTGCGACTTTGAGCGCGCCTATTCGATGCAGGAGCTTGCGGCGCTGCCGCTCATTCTGCTCGAGCGCAAGGCCAGCTCGCGCGTGTATCTGGAAAAATACTTCCTCGCGCACGGCGTTTCCCTTTCGCCGGAGATCGAGCTGGGCGCGAGGAGCCTGCTCGTGGACCTCGCCCGCATCGGCTTCGGCGTGGCGGGCGTGACGCGGGAGTTCGTGACCGCGGAGCTGGAAAGCGGCGCGATCCGCGAGCTGAAAACCGACTTTGAGATCCCGCCGCGCTCCGTCGATATGTGTACGCTGCGCGACGTGCCGCCGAGCGCGGCGACCGCGCGCTTCACGCAGGAGGTCGCGCGGCGGGTGCAGACCGGAGAAAGGGGCTGACGAACCATGCGGAGATTTGATACCGTCCTATTTGACCTTGACGGGACGCTGCTCGACACGCTCGAGGATATCTGCGGTGCGGCGAACCACACGCTGCGGGAGCTGGGCTATCCCGAGCGGACGCTCGCGGAGATGCGGCGCTTCGTCGGCAACGGCGCGGAGATGCAGATGCGCCGCGCCCTCGGCGCGGACGCGGACGAGGAGACCGTCGCGAAGGCGCTCGCGCTTTACAAGCCCTACTATGCCGCGCATTGCCAGATCAAGACGAAGCCCTACGCGGGCGTTTTGGAGCTGATGGCAGCGCTCAAGGCGGAGGGCTTCCGCCTTGCGGTGGTGTCCAACAAGCCGGACGAGGCGGTGCGTCCGCTGGTCGTGGAGCACTTCGGCGCGCTTGCCGACATCGCCATGGGCGAGACGGCGCAGCGCCGCCGCAAGCCCGCGCCCGACATGGTGAACGACGCGCTCGCGGCGCTCGGCGCGGATGCGGTTATCGTGTCCGATCTGGGCGCGATCGCGACCATTCGCAGGGCCTGCCCGCATTTGCCCGTTCACGTAAGCACGCAGGCGAACTGCCTGAATTACGCGTCCGCGCGCGTTTATGCCGATCTGGGCGCGACGCGCGTGGTGCTGGCGCGCGAATGCTCGCTGGACGAAATCGCGAGGTGTGCGCGCGAGGGTGTGGAGATAGAGACGTTCGTCCACGGCGCGCTGTGCGTGTGCTTCTCGGGGCAATGCCTGTTTTCAAGCATGGTGGGCGGGCGCAGCGGCAACCGCGGCATGTGCGCCCAGCCGTGCAGGCTCAATTACGAGCTGGCGGGCGCGAAATCGGCGCAGGGCTGTCTAATATCGCCGCGCGACATAATGATGCTGCATAAACTGCCCGAACTGAAACAGGCGGGCGTGTGCTCGCTCAAGATAGAAGGCCGGCTCAAGCGTCCCGAATACGTGAGCGAGGTAACGCGCGTGTACCGGCGCGCGTTGGACGAGCTGGAGGAGCATTCCGAGCGCTTCACGCCCGACGCGGACGGCGAACTTGCGCTCAGGCAGATATTCAATCGCGGCGGCTTTTCGCACGCGTATCTGGACACGCGCTTCCGCGACTGCGACATAATCGACCCCACCCGCCCCAACAACATGGGCGTGCAGGTGGGTGAGGTACTGCGCGCGCGCGGCGGACGGGTAAGGCTTAGGCTGATAACGCCGCTGGATGCGGGCGACCAGATTGCAATCCGACTGGGCGGTCAGGAAACCGGGTTCGAGCTTAAACAGGCATTGCCCGCGGGCGAGTGCGAACTGAGCATAGCCGAACTGAAACCGCAATTCGACATAACCGGCGCGCAGGTATTCCGCGCGGCCAGCGCAAGCCAGCTAAGCCGCGCGCACGATGCGTGCGAGGGCGAGCACAGGCCGATCAGCGTGAACATGCGCGCGGCATTGCGCGTGGGCGAAGCCGCACAACTGGTTATCCACACGGCTGTGGACAAAAGCGCAGTTGACATTGCGGACGTTGAGGTACAAGCCGATGGCGCTCAGGTAAGCCCCGCCCGCAAAGCGCCGCTTACTCATGAAGCGGTGCGTGCGCAGTTAAGCAAACTGGGCGGCACGGCGCTGAATGCAGCGGATATTGAGGTGGATTTGGACGCAGGCGCGTTCCTGCCGGTGTCGGCGCTCAACGAGCTGAGGCGCGCGGCTGTGGATAAATACATGGCTGAGGTGCTCAAAAAGCGGCGCGGGTGCCCCGTGCCGGAGCAGGCGTCTGTGCATATCCCATCGGCCAAAGATCAGCGAAGCGAAAGCCGCGCG
>OLQV01003263.1_pt1 | contig 9828 bp, 10 predicted proteins | sample 1672371 | NCBI WGS metagenome assembly OLQV01 (sample SAMEA3136676, study PRJEB25190) | human gut metagenome
CGTCAAAGCGAAACGAGCCGGTCTCGGGATCGTATTCAAAATCCTTGCTCATTTACCTGTTCTCCTTTTTCTTGCCCGCTCTCGCGGCGCGCTCACGCTCAAAGTCGACGATCTTCGTCTTTTTACCTGTCTTTTCGTCCAGCACATAGAGCGTATTGAGCTGGGATTTTAGGTTTGCCTTCACCGAGTCGATGTAGTCGCGGCGCAGCTGCGCCTGCTCCTCCTTCTCCTCGTCGGTCAAGCCTTCGGCTTTGGCCTTGTGCGCCAGCGCGTTGATGCGCGCGATCTTTTCATCCATCGTCATTGTTTACTTCTCCTTACAGGTATCGGCGCAGCAGCAGCGCCGTTCTTCCTTTTTTACTCAGGCCGCCGACCTCGGCGACCTCGAACTTGCCGAGGCCGCGGGCGGAGATCACATCCCCCTGCGCGACGGGGGCGTCGCTCTTGAGCGTTTCGCGGTAGTTGAGCTGCACGCGTCCCGAGGAAATGAGCTCCTGCGCCTTGCCGCGGCTCATCGAAAAGCCGCTTGCCGCCACGGCGTCGAGCCGCAGCGTCGAGACCGTATCGCGAATTTCCTTGACCTTGAGCGCGGGGACATTGAGCTCAGAAAGTTCAATCTCGCTGACCGAGAGCTTCACCCGCCCCGCGCTCGTCACGTTTTGCAGCAGATACGGCGCGATATCGCGCGAGACGATCAAATCGCACGAGCCCTCCGACACCAGAATGTCGCCGAGCTTTTCGCGCGTGACACCCTGCGCCATCAGCGAACCCAGAAAGTCGCGGTGCGTCAGCGTATCTTCCTTGCGATACGTGCAGCGGAGCGCCGTCATGTACTCGCTCTCATCCGCTTCCTCCTGCCAGTCGGGCAGAAAGAGGAGCATTCTCCGCTCCGCGCGCTCAAATCCGCCGCAGAAGGCGCAGCCGTCGTGGATAGCCGCGGCGTGCAGTAGGTCCTGCGCGCTGCGCTGCTCAGCGGGGCTCAAAAAGTCCGTCGCCGACGGGATATTGCGGTTTCTGCTCTGCTCACACTTGTCCAGAATGTGCGCCAGCAGCACGCGCTCATCGCCATTGCGCGCGGCGCGATCCAAAAGCTGCCGTCTGTCCATCATGCTTTCCCATTCTGCGTGCGCCAGAGGGACGCATACTCGCCGTTTTGCGCGAGCAGCACCTCGTGGCTGCCCTGCTCGGCGATGCGGCCGTCCTCGATGACGAGGATGCGGTCTGCCGAGCGGATGGTCGAGAGCCGGTGCGCGATCACAAGCGTCGTGCGCCCACGCGCGAGCTCGTCGAAAGCGTGCTGAATTTTGACCTCCGTCACGCTGTCAAGCGCGCTCGTCGCCTCGTCCAGAATGAGGATGGACGGGTTTTTAAGGAAGATGCGCGCGATGGACACGCGCTGCTTCTGTCCGCCGGAGAGCATCGTGCCGCGCTCGCCGACATAGGTGTCGAAGCCGTGCGGCATGGCCATAATATCGTCGTAAATCTCCGCGCGCTTCGCCGCTTCGACGATCTCCTCGTCCGTCGCGTCGGGGCGGCCATAGCGGATATTCTCGCGCACCGTGTCGGCAAAGAGGAACACATCCTGCTGCACGATGCCGATGGCGCGGTGAAGGGACGACTGCGTAAGAGAGCGCACATCTTCCCCGTCGATGCGGATCGCGCCCTCGCTCACCTCGTAAAAGCGCGGGATGAGCTGGCAGAGCGTCGACTTGCCTCCGCCGGAGGGGCCGACGATGGCGAGCATCTCGCCAGGCCTTATGTGCACGCTCACGTCGTGGAGCACGCCTTCATTCTCCTCGCCCTCGTAAGAAAAGCTCACATGGTTGACGTCGATCTCGCCGCGGCAGTGTTTAAGCTCCTTCGCGTCCGGTGCGTCCTTGAGCGCGGGCTCGACGCGCATGAGCGCCGTGAAGCGCTCAAGGCCGGCAAAGCCGCGCGCAAAAATCTCAGAGAAATTCGCGAGCTTTCGCACGGGGTTGATGAACGTTGCGATGTAAAGGGAAAACGTGATGAGGTCAATGTAGTTCATTTCGCCGCGCATGATGAGATAGCCGCCCACCGTGATGACGGCGGCGGAGAGCAGCGTCATGAAGAATTCCATCGTCGCGTTGAACACACCCATCTCGTGGTGGAATCTGCGCTTGGAGACCTTGAATTCCTCGTTCGCCACGTTGAATTTGTCGATCTCCTCTTCCTCGTTGGCAAAGGCGCGCGCCGTGCGGATGCCGGAGAGCGACGACTCGATGCCGACGTTGATGGCGGCAGTCTTCTGCTTCTCGCCGCGTGAGGCGGCGGTCATCTTGCTGCGGCGCGACATGATGACCGCGATGAACACCGGCAGGATGCACGCCACGACCAGCGCGAGCCGCCACTCGATGGAAAACAGGATGGCGAGCGCGCCGACGATCGTCAGCGTCGAAATGAGCAGGTCCTCGGGGCCGTGGTGGGCGAGCTCCGTGATCTCGAAGAGATCGCTCGTCAGCCTGCTCATGAGCTGGCCCGTGCGGTTGTGGTCAAAGAAGCTGACGTCCAGCTCCTGCACGTGCGTGAAAAGGTCGCGGCGGATGTCCGCCTCCACCAGAATGCCGAATGTGTGTCCCCAGTAGGAAATGACATAGTATAAAAGCGCGCGCACAATGAACGCCGCCATCATCACGCCCATCACGATAAAAAACGTGCGGTACTGCTGATTCGGCAAAAGGTCGTACATCGACTTGCGCGTCACGAGCGGGAAGGCGAGATCAATGAGCGCAACGACCGTCGCGCAGACAAGGTCCAGGATAAACAGGCCGCGGTGCGGCTTGAAGTAGGTGAAGAGAATGGAAAGCGGCTTTTTCTGCTGAAATTCACGGGTCGTCATATGGTCGATAGCTCCTGCAAATACTTTTTCAAGGTAATTGTAGCACAGGCTGGCAGTGCTTGCAAGGAAAGCCGCCCCTTTTTGCGCAAAAAAAGAACGGCCTTTGACCGTTCTTTTTCTCTTTACTTGATGCGCACCGTGATGGTCAGCACCGCGCCGCCAACGGTGGCCGTCACGGTCGTGGTACCCCCCTTGGCAGGCGTGATCAAGCCGTCCGCCGAGATGGACAGGACGCTCGCGTCCGCCACCGCCCAGGTCGCGGCCGCGTCCGTGCCGGAAACGCTCAGGCGGATGGTCTCGCTCGGCTTGATCGTGCAGTCAAAGTTGCCGTTTCCGTCCTTGGGCAGCGTCGTGCCGACGTTCGTCTTGATGCTCAGGGCCGAGGCATCCACCGTCGGGGTGGACGGGGTTGTCGTGGTGCCGGGATTGGTGGCAGTTGTGTCGCTGCCGTTTGCGGGATCATTTGCGTTCGGCTCATCACCGGTGTTCGGGTCAGTGGTGTCGCCGTTGTTCGCGCTCGGATCGTCCGTGTTCGTATTGCTGTCGTCGGGCGTATTGACATCGTCCTGCACGCCGGGGGTATTGCCGTCGTCGGCGGGCGTGATCTTTGCGACGATCTTGTCACCAAAGAGCGACCAGCTCAGAAGCAGTAGCACGACGACGAGCACCGCCGCCATCGCGCCGCGGACGGACTGCGTCTGCTTTTTATCCGAAACACGCCGGCCGCCGCTCTGTTTGCTGGAGTTGTACTTGATCTTGCGGGGATGGTCTCCCTCCTCGCAGAACGGGCATCTGCGATAGCTGGGGGAATATTCTTCGCCGCAGCGCGGGCACTTGAGAAGATCCATGCCGACGCTCCTTTCTTTTGTCAAAATAGAGTCTCTGCGCGCGAGCACACACAGTGCCGCGTTCCTTTACATAATACTTGCTTTTTTGCTTCGCGTCAACCGCCCACGCACAAATTTTTGCCGTATTTCGCCGCGCGGCCTTGCTTTTTCGCCAAAGTCTTCCTATAATCGACTTAACAACAAACGATTCATGGAGGGTCTGGCGATGAACACCATCTTCATTGGCATTGCAGGTGGCACCGGTTCGGGCAAAACGACGCTCACCGAGCATCTGAAGCAGCACTTCGGCGACGATATCAGCGTCGTGCACCACGACAGCTATTATAAATATCAGGACAGGCCCTTTGAAGAGCGCTGCAAGCAGAACTACGACCACCCAGACGCCTTTGAAACAGACCTGATGGTCGAGCAGCTCAAGGAACTCAAGGCGGGCAAGGCCATCCGCTGCCCTGTCTACTCCTACGCAGACCACCAGCGCACAAGTGAGACCGAGCTCATCCGGCCGAGCAAGGTCATCATCGTCGAGGGCATCCTCATTTTCCAGGACCCGCGGCTGCGCGAAATGCTTGACATCAAGATCTTCGTCGAGACCGACGCCGATGTTCGCATCCTGCGCCGCGCGCTGCGCGATGTGCGCGACCGCGGCCGCACGCTTGAGAGCGTCATCACGCAGTATTTGACGACCGTCAAGCCCATGCACGAGCAGTTCGTTGAGCCGAGCCGCAAGTACGCCGACATCATCGTCCTCGAAGGCGGCCACAACTTAGTCGCCCTCGACATGATCATGCAGCGCATCGCCAGCCATATCGCCACCGCCGACTAATGCAGGCGCTAAAAAGCGTCGTAGACTTTTATCCGCAAGGGGTACGCGGCATCCGTAAGGCGGCAGAGCCGCCAACGGCTGCCCAGGCGTCCGCAGACGCGAAATAAATTGGAATCCGTTTTTCCAGCGGCGTGTACACCAGAAAAACACTTCGCGCTCCGCACGTGTCGCAGTCGCCCTACGGGCGGCAAGGCACAAAGCGGAACGCATCTTTCTCAAAAAAGAGGGACGCAGCTTTCAGCTGCGTCCCTCTTTTTTGAATATCTTTTACACTCCCGCGAAGTGGAACACGACGCCGATCACCGCGGAGACTCCGATAAAGACGATCGGGTGCAGGTCCTTGGTCTTTTTGATGTAGCGCGTGAAGACGAGCAGCACCAGCGCAAGGATGATGCCGCGCCAGCTGATCGCGCCGTCCCACGAGAATTTCATCAGGATGGAATCCTCCTGCGACGCGCTCGTGATCCCGGCGATCACCTGGAGCATCACGCCCGCGCAGGCCGCGCCGATCAGGCCAGTGGAGGCGGGACGAAGGCCGTAGAATGCGTTGGCGACATACTGGCTGTCGCGGAATTTGGCGAGCATCGCCGCAACGATCAAAATGACGATGATCGACGGCGTCACCTCGCCGATGGTGGCGACGATCGCGCCCGGCACGCCGCCGACCGTATAGCCGACATAGGTCGCCATGTTGATGCCGACAGGACCCGGCGTCGATTCCGACACAGCCAGCATGTTCATCAGGTCCGTCTGCGAAAACCAGCCCGTGGCCGCCCCGATATCCTTAAGGAACGGCAGCGTCGCCATGCCGCCGCCGATGGCAAACAGGCCCGTTTTGAAAAATTCCCAGTATAAGCGAAGATACAAGGTCATTTTGCCGCCCTCCCCTCAAGATTTTTCAGCACGATGCCGAACAGCGCCGAGAGCAGCACGAACCACACCGGCGAAACGCTCAGCAGCATATTCCCCAGCAGCACGATAACAAAGATGACCGCCGTGCGCTTATCCACGACCGACTTTTTCAGCAGCTTGAGCACAGCGTTCAGGATGAGCACGCATACACACACCTGAATGCCTGCAAAGGCGTTCTGCACCCAGGCAAGGTGGGCAAAGTTCGTAATGAGTCCCGCCAGGATCGTGATAATGACAAGCGAGGGGAATACCACGCCGAGCGTCGCGGTGATGCCGCCCATCGCGCCTTTTCTCTTCTGCCCGACAAATGTCGCCGTGTTGACGGCGATGATGCCCGGTGTGCACTGACCGATGGCAAAATAGTCCACCAGCTCTTCTTCCGTTGCCCAGTGCTTATTCTGCACCACCTCGCGCTCGAGGATCGGCAGCATCGCCATACCTCCGCCAAAGGTCATCACGCCGATCTTGGCAAAGGTGAGAAACAGTTCCAAAAGTTCCTTCAAAATACTTTCTCCTTACTCCACATATCCGTAAAGGCCGCGCACGGACACCTCACCCGTGCGGACGGTCTCGACCGTCCCGTTTTCGCGGCGCACGATGAGGCCGAACTCCTCGTCCACGTCAAGCGCCGTGACTTTCTCCTTCGTATCCTGCCACAAAAGCTGCACCTCGCGCCCGATGGTCACGCAGCGGCGGCGGTATTCGTCGAGATACCCGCTCGTCTCTCCGGATCTGAGCGCCGTATAAAGCGCATCGAGCTCCTCGATCATCGCCGCGGACAGCTCCGCGCGCGAAATGAGCCTGCCCGTCTCGCGCAGGATGGACGTTGCGATCTTCGAGACCTCGCCGACGAAGTCCTCCTCGCGCTGGCTGACGTTGAAGCCGATGCCCGCCACGACGTACTGGAGCTCGCCGGTCTCACCCTCGACGCTCAGCTCGGTCAAAATGCCGCAGAGCTTTCTGCCGTTCAGGATGAGATCGTTTGTCCACTTGATCTGCGAGTGCGTCCCCGCCACGCGGTCGACCGCGCGGCTCATCGCAACGGCGATGAGACCCGTGAGCGGCATCAGCTGCGACGGCGCAAGCTTCGGACGCAGCAAGATCGACAGGTAAACGCCCTTGCCCGCCGCGCTCTGAAAGCTGCGGCCGCGGCGGCCGCGGCCGCTCGTCTGCTCCGCCGCGACGGCGACGGTACCGTCCGGCGCGCCGTCGAGCGCGATGCGCTTTAAGTAGGCGTTTGTCGAGTCGATGGAATCAAAGCAGTCGATGCGCTTGCCGACGGTTTCGACAGGTCCCAAGTAGCTGCGCACGGTCTGCTCGGTCAGCGTGTCGGGCAGCGACTTGAGGCAGTAGCCGCGTCCCGTGGCGGCGTCGATCTCGTACCCCTGCGCGCGCAGGGCGGAAATGCTCTTCCAGATGGCCGCGCGCGTGATGCCGAGCTCGGCGCTCACGGCCTCACCGGAGACAAAGTGCCCTTTTTCGCGCAGCAGCAGCGCCAAAACAGTCTCTTTTCCCATAGCGTCCTCCGTTACAAAATGTAACCGAAATTGTTACCCTTTTGAGGTTGACAGTCGGCGGCTTATCGCTTACGATTGACATAAAATATCAAACGCTGCGTTTTTCGCAGCCGCCGTCTTAGGATTGTAGCACGCTTGCCGCCGCATGTAAACCAAAATCTCATGTTTTGGCTTACCCGGCGGTTTCTTGACGAATTCCTGATTTTTCCATTGCCGCGCACCGCCCCGGCGTGTACAATAAGACGCTGACAAATTATGACAGGAGTTTCCCCGTGAGCTTTTCCGACCTTACGTTTCTTTTTTATTTTCTGCCGCTGTTTTTCGCGGTCTATTACATTCTGCCCTTTCGCTTCAAAAATGCTGCGCTCGTGCTGGGCAGCTTTGCCTTCTACTTCATCGGCGCGGGCGCGCGCGACACACTGCTGCTGTCCGGCGTGCTGCTTCTGCACTACGCCCTCGCCCGCGCAATGGCGGGGAAAGAAGTCCGCACGCGAAAAGCACTGCTGATCATCGCGCTGGCGGCGGACCTCTTTTGCCTCGTGTATTTCAAGTACGCCGCATTTATTCTGGAAAATCTGGGCAAACTGACGGGGACGGCGTTCTCTCTCGTTGAGCTTGCGCTGCCGCTCGGCGTCAGCTTCTACCTTTTCCAGAGCGCGGGGTACCTCATCGACGTGTATCGCGGCGAGGAGGCGGAGAAAAATCTCATCGACTACGCCGCCTTCACGATCGCGTTCCCCCAGCTCACGATGGGGCCGATCCTGCGCTGGCGTGAATGGCGCGGCGCGCTGAAAGCACGCACGATCACGCGCGAGGACGTATTCTCCGGCTTTGAGCTCTTTGTTGTCGGCCTGTGCTTCAAGGTGCTGCTCGCCGACCAGCTCGCGCCGCTGTGGGCATCGCTCGAGCGCATCGGGTACGAATATTTGTCGACGCCGCTCGCATGGCTCGGCGCGGTAAGCTACAGTTTGCAGCTCTATTTCGACTTTTCCGGCTATTCGCTCATGGCGATGGGCCTCGGGCAGATGCTCGCGCTGCCTGTGCCGCGCAACTTTGACCTGCCCTACACCGCGCGCTCGGTGAGCGAGTTCTACCGCCGCTGGCACATCACGCTCGGCACATGGTTTCGCGACTATGTCTACATCCCGCTCGGCGGCAGCCGCAACGGCAATGCCCGCACGGTGCTCTCGCTTACGGTCGTGTGGTTTTTCACTGGCCTCTGGCACGGGGCGAGCTGGAATTTTGTCCTCTGGGGTGTGATGCTGCTTGGATTCATCCTGCTCGAAAAGTTCTGTATCGGCGATTTTCTCAAGGAGCATAAAGTGCTCTCGCACGTCTATCTCCTCTTCGTCATCCCGCAGACGTGGGTCATTTTCCGCATCACGCGCTTAAAGGACGTCGGCGCGTATTTTTCCCGCCTGTTCCCGCTGTTCGGCGCGCGCAGCGCCATTTCCGCGCAGGATGCGCTCAAGCTGCTCTCATCCTACTGGTGGCTGCTGCTGCTCGCCATCTTCTTCTGCCTGCCGCAGCCGCGCCGCTTTTATGAAAAGCACCGCGGCAGCCTGCTTGTCCAGCTCCCGCTGTTTCTGCTCTTCTGGGTGTGCGTGTACTTCATCGCCACCTCGTCGGGCAACGCCTTCCTCTATTCCCGTTTCTAAGGAGACCTTTCATGTCCTCTCGTCCCTTTTTCCTGCTGCCGCTGTGCTTTGTCAGCGCGCTGGCGCTCAACGCCTATGCCGCGCTCGATCCCACCGGCGTGTATCAGGACTATCTTGAAAAACTGGATGCCGCGACGCCGCCCGTCGCGGCAATGGCCACAGCGGCCGCAGACGGAGTCTACCCGTGGAGCGAGCCCAAATCGCCCGAACCTCCTCCCGTCCCAGACCCCGCTCCGCTTCCGGACCCGGAACCGGAGCCCGAACCGGAGCCCGAACCGGAGCCCGAACCGGAAGCGCCCGACTCCCCCTTCACCACGGTGGACGCGAGCTACTTTGACGACGCGCTGTTCATCGGCGACTCGCACACCGACGGCTTCAAGGACTACGCGGGCCTGCCAAATGCCGACTACCTTTGCCACAACGGTCTGACGGTCTGGTCGGCGGTCGAAAAGGCGGAGTTCCCCGGCAAGCAGACGCTTGCGCAGGCGCTCTCCGGCAAGCACTACGGCAAAATTTACCTGATGCTCGGCATCAACGAGCTCGGTACCGGCACGGCGGAGAGCTGGGCCGCACAGTACAAGGTCCTGCTCGACGAAGTGCGCGAGCTCCAGCCTGACGCCATCATCTTTTTGCAGGCCATCTTCCACACGACGCAGGAAAAGTCCGACGCGACGTTCTTTAAGAATTCGACCATCGACGCACGCAACGCCGAGCTCCAGAAGCTCGCCGACAACGAAACGGTCTTCTATATCGACTGCAATCCCGTCTTCGACGACTCTACCGGCGCGCTGACGCCGGAATACTCCGGCGACGGCGTCCACGTCAAGGCCGCGTACTATCCGATGTGGAGAGACTATCTCTTCCAGTTCGGCGTCGTAAGATAGCTTCAAGAAAGCGGTGAAGCCGCTTTCTTGAGAAAGTTTCGCTGCGCTCTGCGCCTCGGTTGGCCGCATAATGCGGCCAATTCGACGCTCGCTCCGCGCAAAGTGTTTTTCGCCACGCACATGTCGCGGCGAAAAACGTCCGAATTTTTTGCGCCTGCGGGCGCAAAACTCTGCGAGGCATAATTCTGCGAGGCAAGTCGCAGCGTACAAAGGAGCATTTTCTATGAGAATGGTTGATTTGATTGAAAAAAAGCGCGATGGGGGCGTGTTATCCGACGAGGAAATCCGCTTTATCATCGACGGCTTTACAAAAGGCGAAATTCCCG
>OLQV01003267.1_pt1 | contig 9817 bp, 10 predicted proteins | sample 1672371 | NCBI WGS metagenome assembly OLQV01 (sample SAMEA3136676, study PRJEB25190) | human gut metagenome
GACAACGATCGGCGCTACCGATACGCCGAACTGCTTCTGCAGCTTGTGCAGAGAGGTATAGTAATCCGAGTTTTCCTCGTCGATTTTCGAGATGTAGAACATGCGCGGCATTGCCTGCTCCTCGCAGCGCTCCCACGCCTTTTCCGTGCCGACGCCCGGGCCGGACTTGCCGGTCGCGACGATCAGAGCGGACTCTGCAACGCGCATCGCGCACTGCACTTCGCTTTCAAAATCAAAGAAGCCCGGGGTGTCGAGCAGGTTGATCTTGCAGTCGTTCCATTCTACGGGCGCTACTGCGGTCGAGATCGAGAACTTGCGGCGGATTTCTTCGGGGTCGAAATCGCAGACCGTGTTGCCGTCGGCGATCTTGCCTACGCGGTCGGTCGCACCGGAGATATTAAGCAGGCTCTCGACGAGCGAGGTCTTGCCGTCGCCGCCGTGGCCCATGAGACATACGTTACGGATCTTGTTTACCGGATAATTGGCCATAATTGATATACACTCCCTTACCCCTGCCTGTCGCACGGGCGTTTGTTGACGGGATTGCTTCCCTGCTTGTAATTATACACTACTGAGAGCGTATACGCAAGCTGTTTTTTGTGTAAATTTCCGAAAACGCTTTGCGTATGCGTGCCCGTGCACGCACTGCGCTCTTCGCTACTCTGCGGTCGTTTTGCCAAATGAAGGCAGGATGAACCGCGGCTTTCACAGCACAATAGCCATCTCGCCGGCGGCACTTGCATCTTTCTTCGTCATGTTCTACAATAAGAAAGAGAAGGAGACGAGCTTCCATGAATTTTGAAGAAAACACCGTGCGCTATGCGCAGATCTCCGCCGCACTTTCGCGCTCGCGCTTCCGCAGCCGCTTCCGTCTCGGCCTGAAGGACCGCCAGTATATCTGCGACAGGGGATGGGAGACCATGCGCCGCCACGCCGCCGAGCTGGTCGCAGAGCGGCTCGCGCCCGCCTTTATCCCGAACGACGGCAAACAGACGCCCATGCGCGGCCATCCGGTCTTTATCGCGCAGCACGCGACCGCCTGCTGCTGCCGCGGCTGTCTGGAAAAATGGCATAAAATCCCTTCCGGGCGCGCGCTGACCGCCGCCGAGCAGGAATACATCGTCGGCATGCTGCTGTTCTGGATGCAGCGCGAAATGACCTCGCCTCTGCCCGGAAGCAGGCGGTGACGGCTGCTTTTGTGCAAAGTGTAGAAAAACGGCGCTGTTTTTTGGCAGGTCCACCGTCGATTTGTGCTTGCAAACGGATTTTTATTCTGTTACAATAAAAACAACAAGTAGATAGCAGGCATTTCCAGAAGGGCAGCGTCCCTTCGACTTTTAATGGATTGTTACCGCTTCGGCGGGCAAAACCAGATTTCTCGCACCAGTCTTTGCAGTAAGACGGTATATAGGCGATGAAATTTGGTTTTTTATTTTTTTCGCATGTTTTATCTGCTCAACCGACATACTATGTGGACGACAGTCCAATGCAGAAAGAGTGTGAATGTATCATGTTTGGCAAGCTGAAAAACCTGTTTTCCCAGCCCGGCATCACGATCGCCTCTCCGGTCTCCGGAACGGTCGTGCCGCTGGCGGAGGTTCCCGATCCGACCTTTGCGCAGGGCATCCTCGGTCCCGGAGCCGCTGTACAGCCGAGCGAGGGACGAATTGTTGCCCCGGCGAACGGTACGGTCGACATGATGTTCGATACCGGACACGCGGTCTCCATGACCACGTCGGAGGGCGCTGAGCTGCTCATCCATGTCGGCATCGACACGGTCAGCCTCAAGGGACAGCACTACACCGCAAAATGCAAATCGGGCGACACCGTCCGCAAGGGCGATACGCTGATCGAATTCGACATCGACGCCATCCGCAAGGCTGGCTACGAGGTCGTAACGCCGGTCATCGTATGCAACCCCGATGCGTTCGCCTCGGTCAAGACCGAAGACGCCGGAAGCGTTCAGGCAGGCGACGATCTGCTGACGCTCGAAAAGAAGTAAAGAAGTAAAAAGGAGATATTTCACCATGAAAACATTCGAATACACGATTACCGATGAGCTCGGCATCCACGCCCGTCCGGCCGGCATGCTCGTCAAGGAGGCGTCCAAGTTCGCCTCCAAAATCATGATCGCTTCTCCGAAGAAGGAGGTCGACGCCAAGCGCATCATGGGCGTGATGAGCATGGGCGCAAAGAAGGGCGACACCGTAAAGCTCACCATCGAGGGCGCGGACGAGGCGGAGGCTGCTGCTTCTCTCGAAAAGTTTCTTCAGGATAACCTGTAAACGCGGTTTCATTTCGCCCTGCGGGCGATGAAATAAGCCGTTTTCCCTGTTCGGCTCTCGGAAAACGGCGTTCGGATGTATTTTCCTCAAAACAGTTCGTTATGGAATACATCGTCATTCACAAGGCGCCGCAAAAATGCGGCATTTACAAAGAGGAGGGGACTCTATTATGATGAAAAAGCTGCAAAAATTAGGTAAGGCACTCATGCTGCCGGTAGCAGCGCTCCCGATCTGCGGTATTCTGATGGGCCTCGGCTATGCGATCGCTCCGGGCGTTATGGGCGTACCGGGCGCGGCGACGAGCGGTGCGCTGTACAACATCGGCTTCCTGCTCATCAAGGCGGGCGGCGCGCTGATCGACAACATGGCATGGCTGTTCGTTATCGGCGTAGCGGTCGGTCTGTCCGATGACAGAGACGGTACATCCGCTCTCGCCGGTCTGGTTTCCTGGCTGATGATGACCAATCTGCTGAGCACCGGCGTCGTCACCACGCTCATGCCGGCCATCGCAGACGATCCGGTCAAGACGCTCGCGTTCGATAAGATCCAGAACGTCTTTATCGCGATCATCGCAGGCATCATCGGTTCTGCGTGCTACAACCGCTTCAAGAGCGCGAAGCTTCCCGACTGGCTGGCATTCTTCAGCGGCAAGCGCTGCGTTGCGATCGTAACCGGTCTGGTTTCCATCGTGGTATCCGTCGTTCTGCTGTTCGTCTGGCCGATCATCTTCGGCGCGCTCGTTTCTGTCGGCGAAGCCATCATCGGCATGGACGGCATCGGCGCAGGCATCTACGCATTCCTCAACCGCCTGCTCATTCCGACCGGCCTGCACCACGCACTCAACAACGTATTCTGGTTCGATACCATCGGCCTCGGCGACCTGTCGCACTACTGGGCTGGCGACGTTACCGGTCAGAACGGCGTTACCTGGAGCCTCGGCATGTATATGTCCGGCTTCTTCCCCTGCATGATGTTCGGCGTATTCGGCGCGGCTCTGGCTATGATCAAGACCGCGAAGAACAAGAAGGCTGCCATCGGTCTGGTTCTGTCCGCTGCGATCTGCGCATTCATCTGCGGCGTTACCGAGCCGTTTGAGTTCGGCTTCATGTTCCTGTGCTTCCCGCTGTATATTGTATATGCAGCTCTGTACGGCATCTTCACCGTCATCACCTACTACGTCGGCTTCCGCGCAGGCTTCTGCTTCTCCGCAGGCGCGACCGACCTCGTATTCTCGTCCTTCCTGCCGGCGGCGAACAACACCCTGATGATCATCCCGCTCGGCATCGCGGCATTCGTCGTATTCTATCTGGTATTCTACTTTGCCATCACCAAGTTCAACCTCAAGACCCCGGGCCGTGAGGATGAGGAGGCTGATTTCGCAGAGGCAGACAAGAACGCGACTCTCGCGAACAATGACTTCACCGCGATCGCTGCGGCCGTTCTCGAAGGCCTCGGCGGCAAGGAGAATGTCGCATCTCTCGACAACTGCATCACCCGTCTGCGCATCGAAGTCAAGGACGGCACGCAGGTCAACGAGAAGAAGATCAAGGAAGCAGGCGTTGCAGGCGTAATGCGCCCGTCTCAGACTGCGATTCAGGTCATCATTGGCACCAAGGTTCAGTTCGTAGCCGACGAAATGGCAAAGATGCTCTAAAATCCATTTGACCATATCTGTTTGCATATCACCAGATTGCGCTCCGCGCAATGGAAGGGGCGGGCGAAAGCCTGCCCCTTCTGTTTTCTGACAAAACGAAAAACGAAAGAGGTAATGCATTATGAAAATCATCCGCGCAAAAGACTATAACGACATGAGCCGCAAGGCCGCGAACATCATCTCCGCGCAGGTCATCCTGAAGCCGGAGTCCGTGCTCGGTCTCGCGACCGGCTCCTCGCCCATCGGCATTTACGAGCAGCTCATCAAGTGGTATCACAAGGGCGACGTCGATTTCGGCGCCTGCACGACCTTCAATCTGGACGAATACCGCGGTCTGACCCCGGATCACGACCAGAGCTACCACTATTTCATGCACAAGAACTTTTTTGATGCAGTGAACGTTCCGGACGAGCGCATCAACCTGCCCGACGGCGCACAGCTTGACGCCGAGCGGGAGTGCCACCGCTATGACGCGGCCATCAGAGCGGCGGGCGGCATCGACCTCCAGCTGCTCGGCATGGGCCTCAACGGCCACATCGGCTTCAATGAGCCGGACGAGTATTTCTCCAAGGGCACGCACTGCGTCAACCTCACCGAGTCCACCATCGAGGCGAACAAGCGCTTTTTCGCCTCGGCCGATGATGTGCCGCGTCAGGCGTACACCATGGGCGTGCAGACCATCATGCTCGCGCGCCGCATCGTTCTGGTCGTTTCGGGCGAAAACAAGGCGAAAACCGTTCGCGAAGCCTTCTTCGGCCCGGTAACGCCGCGCGTTCCGGCATCCATCCTTCAGCTTCATACCGACGTTTCCATTGTCGCGGACGAAGCTGCGCTCTCTCTTTGTACCGATCTTCTCTGAGGTGAGATTTCATGCAGTTCAGCAATTTGAAAATCTATCAGCCCGACGGCACGTTCCGCACGGGCAGTCTCGCGGTCGCGGATGACCGCATCCTTGCCGCCGGGGAGACCGGCGACGCGGTGGACATGGACGGTCTCTACGCTATCCCCGGCCTGGTCGATCTGCACTTCCACGGCTGCATGGGACGCGATTTCTGCGACGGCACGGCCGAAGCGATCTCGACCCTTGCCGCCTATCAGGCGCAGAACGGCGTCGCCGCCATCTGTCCGGCGACCATGACCTATCCCGAGGAAAAGCTGACGCAGATCGCGCAGGCTGCCGCCGCATGGAGCGCACAGCCGCACGAGGCCGCGCTCGTCGGCATCAATATGGAGGGGCCGTTCATCTCGGAAAAGAAAAAGGGCGCGCAGAACGGCGCCTATCTGCACGCACCGGACGCCGCGATGTTCCGCCGCGTGCAGGCGCAGGCGAACGGTCTGTTCAAGCTGTGCGACCTTGCGCCCGAGCTGCCCGGTGCGATGCAGACCATCGAGGAGCTGTCCGGCGAGGTCCGCATCTCGCTCGCCCACACTGAGGCGGATTACGACACGGCCTGCGAGGCATTCCGCCGCGGCGCGCGGCAGGTCACGCACCTGTACAACGCCATGCCGCCGTTCTCCCATCGCGCTCCGGGCGTCATCGGCGCGGCCTTTGACAGCGAAAACGTCGCGGTCGAGCTGATCGCGGACGGCGTGCACATTCATCCTTCGGTCGTCCGCGCGGTCTTTACCCTGTTTGGCGGCCGTGTCATCCTCATTTCGGACAGCATGATGGCGACCGGTCTCGAGGACGGCGAATACTCGCTCGGCGGACAGGCTGTCACCGTGCGCGGCAATCTCGCCACGCTGCACGACGGCACGATCGCCGGTTCCGCCACCAATCTGATGGACTGCGTCCGGAGCGCGGTGCGCATGGGCATTCCGCTCGGTCAGGCCGTGCAGGCGGCCTCGACAAATCCGGCCCGTGCGCTCGGCATCGAGCACGATTACGGATCTCTCGAGGCCGGAAAGCTCGCAAACGTGGTTCTGCTCGACGACGAGCTGAATATTCATACCATCCTGCTGCGCGGCAGGATGCTGTAACAGCCGAACGCCGGACAGGAACGTCAAAAAGCACGAAAGCCGGGGTATCATCCCCGGCTGCAATCTGTCGATAAAGTCCGTTTTCGCGATGCTGGCGCTGTCGCGCGGCAGCGCGCATGTAATAATATTTGCGAAGCAAATATATCAAAACCGGGGGCGTGCACCTCGGTTTTGATGCTTTAAGAGGGAGAAAGTTTCCGTATGGGAACTTTCGGACGTCCGTGTTCTGCGCAGTCAGAACACAGATTGTCGGAAAAACGATAGTTTTTCGACAGTCTCAAGCCGGGGTATCGTCCCCGGCTGCTCAGACCTCAAGATCTCCGGCGAGGCGTCCGGTGACGAGCGACGCGCAGCGCTCGCGGTGCGCGACGTGAAGCGGATGGTCGCGGAAGGCCGCGAGCGCGTTCCTGTCGTCCAGGTCGGCGTAAAACACGAGATCGTATTCGCCGCCGGCGAGGTTCGGGCCGATCTTTGCGTTGTGCAGGCCGGGAATGGGGGCGAGCGTCTCGACGGACGCCGCAAGGCGCGCTTCGGCTTCACGGCGCTTCTCGCCCTCGCGGTACTCCTCCTGAAGCTTCCAGAACAAAATGTGTCGTATCATGGGTCAATTCCTTCTTTTTTGATCGGATATGAAATGCTTGCGCGGCATATTATAAAAACTGTACAAACACTGCTTCTATGATATAGCAAAAATTCATAAAAATAAAGTCTTGTAACGTGCTGAAGTGCGTGATACAATAGACCCATCACAAACCGAAGAAGCGGAAGTAAAACCGGTAAGCGGGTTTGCAGAGAGCCGGGGGCGGTGGAAGCCCGGCAGCAGCGCATCGGACAAATGGACCGCAGAGGGTGCATGGGAACGGTCTTCGGACCCAGTATAGTGCAACGGAACTCCCCGTTACGGAGAAGGAGCGTGTTAGCGTTCCGATGAGTGCGCGCCGCACGGCGCGAAGCAAGGTGGCACCGCAGGATGATTTTATCGCCTGTCCTTGGAAGAAATTCTGAGGACGGGCGTTTTTGTTTGTCCTCGACGACATGCCAAAGGAGAGATACCCCATGAAAAACAAGTTTTTAGCAGCACTTCTCGCAGGCGCAAGCCTTCTGACCATGACCGCCTGCGGCGGCAATGCCTCTGCGGATACCGGCGCGGACGCAAATGCGGACACCGGCGCCGCAGCAGGCGACACCGCAAAGGTCGCGGTCGTTCAGCTGGTCGACAACGATGCGTTCACCGAGATGATCGACAGCTTCGAGAACAAGCTGACCGAGCTGTACGGCGACGGCGTGACCTATGACGTGAAGGACGCGCAGGGCGATATGTCCACGCTCAACTCGATCGCGTCCGAGCTCAAGACAGCGGATTACGACCTCGTCGTTCCGATCGTTACCCCGGCGACGCAGGCGGTCGTCAATGCGGGCGTGACCGCGCCGGTCGTTTTCATCTCCGTGACCGACCCGGTGGCGGCAGGCATCATGGGAGACATGGCAAAGCCGGATAAGAACGCGACCGGCACCTCGAACATCGTTCCGGTCGATGAGATCTTCACGCTCGCGGGCAAGCTGACCCCGGACGTCAAGAACATCGGCATCCTGTACTGCTCGGGCGAGAAGAACGCCGTTTTGACCGCCGAGAAGGCAAAGGCATACCTCGATACCACGGATTACACCTATGAGGAAGTCACCGTTGCCTCCTCGAACGAGGTACAGCAGGCGGCGCAGTCGCTCGCAGGCAAGGTTGACGCGATCTATATCCCGATCGACTCCACCGTGCAGTCCGCGATGGCGCAGGTCGTCGAGGCGGCGAACGCAGCAGGTATCCCGGTTTACGGCTCTGACCCGGTCATGGTCAAGTCCGGCGCGCTGGCCTGCGTATCGGTCTCCAACACGCAGCTCGGCGAGCGCTCCGCAGAGATGGCATATGATATCCTGAACGGCAAGGACGTTTCCGAGGTCCCGGCCGAGGCAATGAGCGACTTCCAGTACGTTTGCAGCAGGGCCGCAGCCGATGCACTCAGCATCACGCTGCCGGAGGACGGCTCGGTAACGCTGATCGGCGGCTGAGACGCCGCAAAAAAAGGGGAGAGATAAACCATGAACTTCTTTCTGGACTCGGCGCTGCTCGGTCTTGAATACGCGCTGCTAGCGGTCGGCGTGTACATCACGTTCCGCATCCTGAACCTGCCCGACCTCACGGTCGACGGCTCGTTCACGTTCGGCATGGCGGTCTCGACTGTGCTGTGCGCGGCGGCGCATCCGTTTGCCGGACTGCTGGCCGGTGCGCTGGCCGGCGCGGCCGCCGGTGTTGTGACCGGATTTTTGCAGACGCACTGCAAAATCCATCCCATTCTCGCAGGCATTCTGACGATGAGCGGCCTGTATACCGTGAACATCACGGTGCTGGGCGGCCCGAATGTATCGCTGCTCGACGCGCCCAAGTTCTTCGAGGTGCTCGGCGGCAAAGCGCCTGCGGTGGGTCTGGTAACGGTGGTGATCGTCGTGCTGGTCACGCTGTTCTTCCAGACGGTCGGCGGCCTGTGCATCCGCGCGGCAGGCTCGAACGAGGACATGGTGCGCGCCTCCTCCATCAACACGACGGCAGTCCGCTGGGCGGCGCTCGCGCTGGCGAATGCGCTGGTCGCGCTCTCGGGCGCGATCCTCGCCCAGTGTCAGGGCTTCGGCGACGTCGGTGCAGGCAGCGGCATGATCGTCATCGGTCTCGCGTCCGTCATCATCGGCGAGGTCATCTGCGGCAGGCGCGGCATCGTGATCGGCATCGTCAGCGCGGTGCTCGGCTCGGTCGTCTACCGCATTATCATCGCGCTCGCGCTGCGTTATAATCTGATGAGCGCGAACTCGCTCAAGCTGCTCTCGGCGCTCATCGTCGCGGCGACGCTCGCCGTACCGGCAGCGGCCGCAGCGGTCCGTGCAGGCCGCGAGAGAAAGGAGAACCGCGTATGCTGACGCTCAAACAGCTCGACAAGACCTTCGGCGCAGGCACGGCGAGCGCACATCATGCGCTGTGCGGCATCGACCTCACACTTCAGGACGGCGAGTTCGTCACGGTCATCGGCTCGAACGGCGCGGGCAAGTCCACGCTGTTCGGCGCGGTCTCCGGCAGCTTTTTCGTGGACAGGGGACGCATTGTGCTCGACGGCGAGGACATCACCTACCTGCCCGAACACAAGCGCGCAAAGCGCATTGCGCGTATCTTTCAGGACCCGATGCGCGGCACAGCGCCCGACCTGACGCTGGAGGAAAACGTGGCGCTCGCGTATGCAAGAGCAGGCGGACACCTTTTCGCACCGGCGCTGCCGCGCAAAAAACGCGCGTTTTTCCGCGAGCAGCTCGCGCGGCTCGACATGGGTCTGGAGGACCGCATGAAAACGCGGATCGGACTGCTGTCGGGCGGACAGCGGCAGGCGGTAACGCTGCTGATGGCGACGATCAACACGCCGCGCGTGCTGCTGCTCGACGAGCACACGGCGGCGCTCGACCCGGTGGTCGCGGAGCGCGTGCTGCATATCACGCAGGACATCGTGGCGGAAAATCACATCACGACCATGATGGTCACGCACAACATCGGCGCGGCGCTGTCGCTCGGCACGCGCACCATCATGCTCGAGCGCGGAAGGATCGTGCTCGACCTGTCGGGCGAGACGCGCGACAGGCTGGATGTGCCGGGTCTGCTCGCGCTGTACCGCGAGGCGTGCGGCGCGGAGCTGGATAATGACAGGATGCTCTTGTCGCACTGAGCTTCCTCCAGGGGGGACGCTGTCCCCCCTGGATACACCCCCGGTTCCGGAGAAACCGGGGGTGATACCCCCCTCTCGTCCGCACGGCGGACGAGGCCGCGCCGCCGCGGCGCGGGCAGTGGTATAAAAGTCCGGCGGAGCTGGAC